>Ga0114978_10002546_pt1 | contig 15009 bp, 11 predicted proteins | sample S_140212_EF_Meta_FD_87027 | JGI IMG/M metagenome (GOLD analysis project Ga0114978, IMG submission 87027) | Freshwater microbial communities from Lake Simoncouche, Canada to study carbon cycling - S_140212_EF_MetaG | ecosystem: Environmental > Aquatic > Freshwater > Lake | place: Lake... | reverse complement strand
GCGGAACTACCTGTCACATGTAGTGCCTTGTAGGGCGCTGTCGTCCCCACCCCCACATTTCCACCGCTCGGATTGATTACTAATGCATTATTGGTCGTTCCCGTGCTGACATGGGACGCCTGAATCGCCGTGTAGGACGTCGTGGGATTCGTCGTGGCCACCTGGTAGATTTGCGTGTTCTGCGTGCTGGCATTCGTCAGGGAGAGCGTCAGTGTGTTGGAAGAGATGCTGGATCCCACGATCGACGAATAATTAACAGTGCGCGCCGTGAGTGTCGACACGGACAGCGTAGAGTTCAGGGTCACCACATTGGCCCCGATGGAATTCGTCACAATCGACGAGGTGTTCACCGTAGAGCAGTTTGCCGTGCTCAACGTTAGCACGTTCGTCCACGACATAGCACTATTTACGCCCGATGTAAGCACATAATTACTCGGGACGAGCGTGGATAAGCTCATGTTATACATAAGAGGGAGATTTTAATTGATCTTCATGGGGATACACCAATCTTCATGGAGACAGTTGTATTTCACATAAGTTTCATGGGGGTTTATGCTTATTTCATTGAGATCTTCGTAGTTCACCGTGTCTCCGTAGATGCTTGTCGAGTGGAGACAACCCGCACCCTCTCTCGGAGAGTTCTTTAAGTTCCCTGGCCTGTCCGTCTTTAAGTCCCCTGGCCTGTCCGCCTTTAAGTCCCCTGGCCTGTCCGTCTTTAAGTCCCCTGGCCTGTCCGTCTTTAAGTCCCCTGTGGAGACGTTCCGTGTGCTTCACAAACACACCCCTCCCCCACCAATAAAAAGATCCCTCATGGGGACACTTCGTTTCCCCATACCCCTCTCCATAGGAGTTGGGTTGGATCTTTTCATGGAATTCGGGTGTCTCGCAGCTCCAATGGAGAGGGGTGTGGGTTTCCCGCCTTTGGCGGGCAGTGTCCCCACTTAGAGATAACGACCCTTCTGCAAAGCGCCCACGACAACGAGGAAGAGAATGAGGAACCACGCCACAGGGGCAGGGATCTCTGGTAACTTGAACGCTGGGAACTTGATCTCTGGAAACTTGATCTCTGAGCGATAGAACGTATCAATCTCCAGAATCGCCTTCATGGTTTCGTTCCCGTAGACACACCCGTCCCAGCGTGCTTTCAGGCACATCACCGTTCCATTGTCCACCACGTCGTTTTCATGGAGCAAGCAGAAGGGAGTTGGCTGAATCATCTTGTATGTCACGGGGCGGTAGAGAAGACACGCACCTCTCTCTTCCACGGGCACCGCCGTTCGGTTCTCCCATCTCCATGGGACAGGGTTGGTGTCCTCCACAAATCTTTTCGGTCTGAAGAACTGCATCGCGATCTCTCTGCTCTTTTCTATTTTCTCATACTCCCTCGCAATGTTGTTTGAGATGGTCTTGCAGTCTGGGTGGCTGACGCCGACTTGGAAGGGGCACTCCTCGTTATATTGTTTTCTGTGAGCATAGTGAGAGATTGAGGCTTGGAACATATGGAAGAGGGTGTTTTCCTCGGGATTGCTTTGCGGGCCAGAAGTCTCGCAGGGGCTGCATGGAACACAGGTCTTTTCGGTCACCAGAGGGGTTTCGTATGAGTTCATGGTTGTGTTGTTCTCATGGAAGAAAGGCGTGGAAACCTCCACGCTGGTGATATTCATGATTGTGTTTGACTTTTTTAGAGCGGTGGACCGTTTCAATTTTTCGGAGTGGCAAGTCCTCTGTGTGTTCGGCTTTAGGTGCCCTGTAATAAAAAGATCTCCATAGGAGCTATGTTGGATCTTTTCATGGAATTTGTGTGTCTCACAGCTTCACGGGAGAGGGGTCGCGGAGCGCTTCCAAGCGTTCACGACGAAGAGAAGGAGGAGGAACCACACCACGGGGGCAGGAAACTCTGTGAGCTTGACCTCTTGGCGATAGAGTGGTTCAAGCTCCTGCAACACCGTCCTCATCGCCTTCATGGTTTCGTTCCCATAGAAACATTCGTTTCCTAATGCGTGGAGGCACATCACCGTTCCATTGTCCACCACATCGTTTTCATGGAGAAAGCAGAACGGAGCCTCTTGAGACACGTTGTTGCGAGACGCGTTCTCGCGTAACTTGTGCTCGTATGTCACGGGGCGGTAGAGGAGACACGCGCCGCGTTGTTCCACAGGCGCCGCCGTTCGGTTCTCCCATCTCCACGGGACAGGGTTGGTGTCCTCCACAAGTTTTATCGGTGTAAAGACCTGTATCATGATCTCTTTGCCCTTTTCTATTTTCTGATGCTCCTTCGCAATGTTGTCTGAGATGGTCTTGCAGCCTGGGTGGCCATTGCCGAGGCACTCCTCGTCATGTTGTTTTTTGTGAGAGGCGTAAGAGATGATGGATTGGATCACATGGAAGATGGTGTTTTCCTCGGGGCTGCTTTGTGCCGCTTCGCTTTGTCCCGCTTCGCTTTTCGCAGCCTCGCAGGGGCACCATTGCGTGGGGCTGCTTTGTGCGTTTTCCGCAGTAGCCACAGAAGCTTCGTATGAGTGCATAGCGGCCGTGTTGTTTTCATGGAAGAAAGGCGTGGAGACCTCCACATTGTTCGTGGTGATATTCATGGCTGTGTTTGACTTTTTTAGAGGGTCGGCGGGTTTCAATTTTTCGGAGTGGGAAGTCTTTAAGCCCCCTGTGGGGACACTTAACCCACACCCCTCTCCCCTCGTCAATAAAAAGAGCCCCTATGGGAGAGGGGTGTGGGGAAACGAAGTGTCCCCACAGGGGTCTTTTCATGGATTTCGTATGGATGTGCCTCTATGAAGAGTTACGCGCCTCCACGGGGCATACACAGCGCATATGTCAGCCCCTTATCTACAAAGGGGAGAGCAGGGAAAAGACCATAGTCGAGAAAGACCTCCCACAGAGCAACAGTGGATACCGTGTAGAAAGCCACGCGGAACGCCGATCGAACCGTGTATCCCTTCTTATAGGAATCCATCAGGTGGTTTATGATGTGGGCCACCACCGCCACGAAAGAGAAGAGAATAGTGATGGTCGCGAAGAGAAAGGACCATTTCAACGCGTCGTCGCACATGTTTTTGTATTTGCTCTGTGTGCGTTTGGACGTATCAAACTCCAGGATCGCCTTTATCGTTTCGTTCCCGTAGAAACATTCGTTCTCGCGTGCTTGGAGGCACATCACCGTTCCATTGTCGATCACGTCGTTTTCGTGGAGAAAGCAGATGGGAGTCTGGTCAGATGCGCGCTCGTCAAACGTATACAATCTCATGGGATGGTAGAAGAGACACGCGCCGCGCTCTTCCACGGGCACCGCCGTTCGGTTCTCCCATCTCCACGGAGTGGGGGCACTGCGCCCCCCCACACCCCCTTCTCCCACAAGGGCTGCAGTCTCGGAGGGGGTCATCGTGCGGACGTGCTGCATAAAGAGCTCTTTTCTCTTTGCCATTTTCTGATACTCCTTCTCCACGGTGTCCAAGATGGCCATGCACGGTGGACTGCCAAGACGGAATGCGCATGAGTAGCCACACTCGCATTCCTTGGAATATTGTTTTCTGTATGCGCTGTGATAGAGGGAGGTTTGCATCATATAGATGAAGGTGTTTTCACTCGCTGCGCTCGCTTCGCTTTCTGGACTCGTCATAAGCCCCACCGTCTCCTTAGGGCTCGCTCTCGTGAAGTGATTCGCAAAGCGATTCGCAAAGCGGTTTGAAGTTTTCATAAGGCTCATGGGGCTCGCGGTGGCCAAAGGCTCCGCAGTTGCCAAAGGCTTTACATGAGTTTCGTATGAGTTCATGGCGGCCGTGTTGTTTTCATGGAAGAAAGGCGTGGAGACCTCTACGCTGGTGATGTTCATGGCTGTGTGTGACTTTTTTAGAGCAGTTCGGTCTTTCAAATTTTATGACATGGGGCTTCATACATATATCTTTACGTCACATGTGCATTCTTACAAAATTTGATGAGTAGAATCATATTTATAAAACCCGCAAAACACAATGACATTATCGAAGAATGGCCAGAAATCCATCGACACCTACGTGGCGCAATCCATCGACACCTATGTGACGCAATCCCTCGCCGCCATCAACACCTGTGTGAAACAATCCATCGATGCCTCCACGACGCAACCCGTTGCTCTTGACACCTTCATGATACAATCCATGATTGATCTCGACACCTATGTGACGCAAACCATTTCTTCATGGTGGTCTCTCATACAAGACGCTGTGAACGAAGATGACAAAGAGGGCGAAAACAATGATGAGGCGAACGAACGGGTGATCGAAGAGAATGAAACATTAGATGACGACGAAAGAGAGGCCGCGGACACACTTCGGATTCTCATGAGTGAGGACGTTGCCACCATGCCCACTCTGGAATACTTCCTTTTACATGCGGAGATCAATTCCGTCTTTGTGGAGTGCCCCACCCTTGTTGAAAAAATACCAGGGTATCACGAAGCGGTCATCGAACAGATCGCGAAGATGCGTAACAGAGTCCATCTCATCTATCATCCGAATGATCGTGCGCCGATCGGTGTTTCCATGGATCATGTGGCGTATATGGAGGGGGATTATGTTGCTGCGGCGGCCCTCATGTTACATACGATGGATGAATTGGAGGAGGCTGTGGGGGCGCGAAGTGCCCCCCTCCCATAGGAGCTGCGAGGGAATTTCATGTGATTATGGGGACACCGTGTCCCTATTTTTCTTTAGGCCCTCTGTGGAGACGCAAGCGTCCCCACACCCCTCTCCCTTGGGAGTCTTTAGGTCCCCTAGGGCGCAGCACCGTGGAATGTTATACGCACCAAGAGATCCCCATGAAACACGTTAGGACCCCCCCCTTCATAAGTGAGATTCTTGGGAGACAAGGGGATGGTCTTTGGAAATGTCCACTTGGGGCAGTGAGCTCTATCAAGCCATATCGATGATCGTGCCCCAAGTGGACATGAATTTTGGGAGTGATAACAAACTTTACAAAACAATCTGATATTCCTCGTGTTCTACATCATACACCATGATATTCTCCCATAGTTTGTTGTTTGGATTGATATGGAGTGTATAGTCTCGCTGTCGTGGACCATCTTTTTTAGGGCGATGGGTCTCACTTTCCACTACAGAGCATCCCCATGTCTCCAACATGACACGGATGAGATCAATCGTGTGGGTCACATTCCAAGCGCCTTTCCTCCGTGTCGCCCGCAACCCCATGCCCTCTCGCAGCTCCTTCTCCGCCGCTTCTAACGGCCCCGCCAACTCCACCAGCCGCTCATGGCTGAACACGGCGGTCGCCTGGGAATGGGGTAGCCCCACGATCTCCAAGAAACGCCCTATGGTATCGCGGGCTTTCAGGGCTCCTTTTGCCATGATCCCATAGCGCTCTCCCGCTTCCTCCCACGCCAACGACGTCGCGGTCTGTCTCCGTTCTTTCACGACGTTCCAAAAGCGCCCCTCGTGTCCCTCTCCATAAAAGCGAGCCCACAGAGCCTTGCAATCATCCTCTGACATCCCTTGGGAGTCGTCACGCAACTGCATCCGAAACACCGCCTTCTTATACTGTAACACCATCTCAGGCGTCGCCTCGCCCTTCTTCATTGCCGCCAACCACTCCTGGGCCACATCGTAGTTGATATCGTCGACATTGTCCCACAGAAGCCTCTCCGAATCCTCCAGCTCCATCTGTAACCCGATCGCCGCCTCGGGAACATGGGTCTCCTCCATCAGCGCATAGCCCGACAAGATCATGTATCTCTGAAGAATCTCACGATACTCCATGCGTGAGATTCGTTCTTCATTGATGTTGTAGCAGTGATTGTAGCGGGCCCACACGGGGCATGTGGCCCATGTCACCAGAGGGTGCCGTTGGGTCAACTGTTGCTCTTTCGCCGTGAGGGCCGCAGCAACGGCGCGGAATCCCCTCTTCTCCTGCGAACTTGCGACGCGCGTCTCCAACACATACGTCAACCGATTCGCCTTGAGCACGCGGACGCGCAGGAGGGATTGGGCAATATCCCGTGGGATCGCAGATGCCGAGGAGCCATATAGGAACGCCTCGTCAAACTCCGCCTCGGCAATTTTGGGATCATACGAAAGGCCGACGGTGATGGAGGTGGTCATCATGAGACATTGGATGTCCCGCCACGTCGTGGATACATCACGGAGCCCCGCCACGTCTTCGGCGGACGACCCTGAATGATAGAAGGCGTGTGCGGTGTTCGCGAGGAACTGCTTGGCAAACCAGAGTCCCCGTTTCTTCGAGGTCCAGAGCACTACGATCTTCCGACCGGCCTTCAGGGCTTCCATGATGCGCTCGCAGAGCGCGCCCAGATTCGCCACGCGCTTGTCCTTGTGAATGGGGGCCAACGAAATCGCTGTGCGATCGTAGGGCTGATAGGTATTCTCGATGAAATGCGTTGTTTCGTCTCGCAGCTGTTGGACCGCATGAAATGTCCGATCACTTACAAAAGCGTCGGCGAACACGGCCCGCAATGATCCTCTCAGCACCGTCTCTAGCACCACGTGATTGTCAATCATATGGGGGCCGTGCGTCACGACACTGTGCATCTGACATAGGATGCTCTCGCTTTCATCCATGATCACGAGATCGTAGTCCTCTGCCCCCTTGATACGCCAGAGGGATTCCGCTTGGAGAATCAAAAAAGGGAGATGGCCGAGCGGTCCACTATGATCCAAATAGGACTCAAAGAGGGGCATACTGCTGCCTGCTTGGCTTGTCTCGCCTGTGGCTTGGCGTAAGGCACCCATCTGAGAATACGTATAGGACTTCCGAGGACTCACGATCAAGATGCGCTCATACCGTCCATATTGGATCATCTCTGAAATCGCCACGGTCTTCCCTGTTCCCAAGTGAGACTGGAGAATGATCGTGCGATTGTTCTCAAAGATGAGGGGCGGAACATATCGTTCATGGATCATGGTGTGCCGCGAGGGGACCATCGAGCGATCAAAGAGCTCGTTCTGATACGTCACTGCAAACCGTTTGAGCACAGCGGACACGGGGTCTTTCATAAGGCCTGTGGACAATGAACAAGTCGTCGCCCATACTACCAGAGAGCCGACGGAGAAGGCGGAATACTTCCAGGAGCGGATCAGGTTCTGGACCCAGCGGTATTCGTAGTTGTTTGCCCGTTGACATGTTGCGTGGATCAGGTCATGCATGCGATCGGTCTGTTCCACGTTCCAGAGACAAAAGATGAGGTTCATGGCGTCCTTGTATCCCTGGAGGAAGGTGGGTGTGAGGAACCGTGTGAGCTCTGCCACTTTGTCGTATTCGGGACTATGGACACCCTTGATGGGACGGTGGATGGCATGGATGGCGTTTCGAGAAACGTGTGTGCCTTCTACGAGCCATGCTGCGACAGGTTCATAGACACCGATGGTGGCAACATGTGCCTCTACATAGGCTGACTCCGTCGGGCCATTATCCATCAGACCGTCAACAGGAAACGGTAGAAACCGACGAGCCTCCATCGATTTCCATTTGGATTGATACGGAAGACGGAACGACTGACTGGATCCATAGGGTGCCGTGTCAATGACACACTTCTGCCCGTATCGCAGCGCATCGGTCACGCGCGGCATGACATACTCATGAAGAAACCTGCCGAGTTCCTTGGCGTTACGAAAGACCTGGACGGTATCAAATAGCACATGATAGGATGCCTTCTGAGCATTACTGGCACAATAGATCGACAGCCCTCTCCCTTGTGCCCCGTGTTCCTCGAGGACCGTGGAGAGTAATGTGATGGCGGTCTTCAAGGTCTCCCTCTCGTCCAGTTGTGTAGGGCCCCATTCGAGATCGAAATAGGGTCTCACTGCCGTTCTCTCTGTGACTAACTCATACAAATGACGGTCCTCTTTGCTTTCAAGGATATCCTTCTCCACAAATGTATTGAAGTGATTCACGGCTAAAAACTCCTTCTCGGCGCGATCAGGTCCCACATCTCGCGATAAAAACCCCTGGCAACATAATGGCGTCGAGGGAAAACGATGGTGACGGACGGCTTCTAATTGAGGGGCGAAGGCATATGTGCAGTGTTTCACAGGAAAATAGGGGAGGTCTGGGGTGGTCATGTGGGTTCGGTCTCTTTACCCTGTTATTATAAAAAAATTTGGGAATTCTACAGCCGGGGGTTTGATTCCTCTGAGGACGAGCTCTGAGATGGTTTGCCCCGTTTTGTCTTTTCAGCGATCAGGGCCAACTCTTGTAATTTCTTATGCTTTGCCTCTTGTTTCACGGTATCCTCTTGTTTCTTTTGAAGTAGCAATGCGGCTCTCTCTTTCTTTTGTTCCCGTCGTGCGATGACATCTGGTTTTGCATCATATGCCGCTTTTCGTTGGGCTAAAACCTGTTCTCGATGCAAATGATAGAATCTGGCGGCGGTTGTCATTCTCTCCGAGTTCATTGTTTCCGTTGCTTGATCCTCTGCCATGATTACTATCCAAGGAGAAGATGATTTTAAATGCTGGAACACTACGAGGAGGGGTCCTTATTGAGTCGTTACGAGTGTTGGCTGTATTTTCTTTAAGTCCCCTAAGGGCGAGGGGTGGAATGCCCCCATAAAAATTGACACGGCTCATAGGAGAGGGGTGTGGGGAAACGCAGTGTCCCCACCACAATGTCTCAGTCGTTATTGATGAGGACCTTGGAGGACCACAAAGTCCGCCAGACGCTCCACAGAAGCACCTACGTCCTCCCCATTTTCATTCTCAAGGAGCTCGGGATCACCCGATGGTCACGACAGCGCCCACCCGCTCCTGAGCGTGTAGAGGAAATTGCCGCATGGATCCGAGAACACCAGGACGTCGTGGGGACCATCAGCCTCGCATGGCACCCCACCGAACGCCTCGTGTGCTACGACGGCCAGCATCGGCTCCATGCGTTATCACAGCAAGAGAATGTGGACATCACCGTTTTAGTAGAAACCATGTGGGATACCACGGAACTGGCCATCATGGCCGCTTTCCAAACCATCAATCGCGCCGTGCCCGTCAGTGAACTCTACACGGACCCCCACGACGTTGTTCATTCGATCAAGGGCGAAATCGCGGACTACGTGGCGGGCCTCGCGACGACTTACAAGCCGTTTCTGTCTACCTCGGCAAAACCGTGCCGCCCGAATTTCAATAGGGATGCTCTTGGGGAGGCCCTGTATCACCTGTGGCGGGACGAATTACAAGAGGCTGTGCCGTTCCAACGGATCATCACGGGGCTCACTCAGGTGAATGAGATGTATGATAAGATAGATTGGTCATCTCCACGTATGAAGACGGTAAAGAAGTATCCTGGCATTCACAAGAAGTGTTCGCAGCATAGCTTTTGGCTCATGGCGGAGACGGGGCATTTGCCTGTGGAGGATCTGAAACGGTTGTTGTGAGCTATGAGGGTCTTTATTTTTGGTAGAAGCCCCCCATAGAAAATTGAAACAACCCAAGAGAGAACAAGAGACACCACACTACAATGGCACACGAGCTTCAAGAGAAAGGATCGTATCTCTACGCCGTCACCGCAGCCGTCTACGAACCCCACCATGTCTTCAAACTGGGTGCAACGATCAACCCACGCGGCCGCCTCAGCACCTACCAAACAGGGTGCCCTCCAGGATTCACTCCCTCCCATGAACTAACCTATGTGGCTCTATGGGAAATCGATGGAGATGCCATCAACATCTATGACGCAGAGGCCGCCCTCCATGACCACTTCTACCGCCACAGACTGTCCCATGGCCGCCGCAATGACACCGAGTGGTTCCGTTTTATGGAGACGCAAGCGTGTGCTTCACAAACATACCCCTCTCCCATGGACCCGCTGGAACAGATCCGCGCCTTTCTCACCCGCCAACCCTGGTTCAAACGAGAGATCCCCACGGACGCCCTCCCCCTCCTGACGCGACCCCGTTTTCTACAGAACCCCACGCCATCCAACAGGGGCTTTCTCAAGACGGATGGAGCGCGTATCGCCGCTCTCACAGCACTTCAAGACCCCGTGATCCATGCAATCCGCGAATGGTTTGCTGATCCTACGAGAGAGGCAGGAACGCTCCTTGCTCCCTGCGGATCAGGGAAGACGATCATGACTGTCAAGGCGGTCCATGACGTCAAGCGTATGATCATATGTGTTCCTTCGCATACCATCCAAACTCAATGGTATGCCGCGCTGACTCAAGGTTCCTCGGACAGTATCCTCCGCCTCGGCAGTCAAGGAACCAACGATCTCCCCACGATCCGCAAATGGATGGAACGCGACACCTTCTGCATCATCGTGCCTTACGCGTCCTCCCACCATCTCGTAGATCTCCTTACACCGCGTGTCCAGCTTATCGTGTTAGACGAGGCGCACCACATGGCGGGCGTTGTCATGAGTGAAGAGAGAGAGGAGACTCAAAAGCACATCGGCATCACACGATCGCTCATGAAACGCGCGGTGGACCTCCACATCAAACGCCTCTCCCTCACCTTCACACCCCGTATTCTCTACAGCGACGACGATCTAGAGTTCATGTCCATGGACAACGCGGCCATCTTTGGCCGTCCTATTGCCGAGCTGAACCTGCGGAAGCTGATCCAACAGGGCATCCTGCCCGACTATCGCATCTGGACGCTCCGCGATGAAGCCAGGGCCGGCACGGGCGTGATTGGCATGGCGGAATGCCTCCTGGAAGCCTGGGGCGTCACGGAACTAGTGCGAAACACGAAACAACCTCATGCCCCTCGTATGGAACAACCCCTTTTGCATCACATGATCGTCTTTGCGGCCACAAACGAAGAGGCTGCGCGACTCGCAGAGCATCTCCGAGAGCGCCTTACAGAGACCCTCGTGCTCTGCGTCAAGGGAGGCCAAGCGAAAGAGACCGCGAAGTCCATCCGCGACTTTGAGGCCGCCCCCCGTGCCATCCTCGTGAACTGCCGTGTGCTTGGGGAGGGCGTGGACATTCCCAAGGCGAACGCGGTGGCCATCACCTACGCCAAACATGCGATGGGGGACATCACACAGATGATTCTCCGACCCGGCCGATGGTATACAGGGAAGCCCCTGTTTCACATGCTGTTTCCTATCCTGGATGACGAGGACATGTCAGGGTTCCAGAATGTGCTGACGGCGCTTGCCTCTTGCGATACGAGCATCCGTGACGAGATCCTTCTTCGTGCCTCGGTTGCTGCGGATGTTATCCCTGACCCCTCCCCCTATATGCCCGCTGCCGCTGGAGAGAGCGTAGAGCGCATCCTGATGGACGACATGGACGGAACCGATCTGGAGCGCATCCAGGCCTGTTTCCAGCGCGCCCGACAGGCCGTGTTTTCGGTCTATGACAGTCGGCAGATTCAGGCACTCTGCCTGGAGAAAGGCGTGGATACGAGTGTGGAATATCATACGGTTCTTCGCCCCTATACTGATCTCCCCGAATATCCGAGACCCAGAGGCGTCACCTGGTATACCTATCTCCATCCACATGCTGTGGACCGCATAGCGGCTCCTATGTTCGTGAAGGAGATATTGGAGAAGAACTCTCTCCGTATGGCGCTCACTTATACGGAATGGCGAGAGGTTCAACCTGCATCTGTGCGCGACTCTTTGCCCTCTGTGCAGCACATTCTGGACGGCTATTTTGGGGCGGATATGGCGTCGTTCAACGATCTCCTTGTTCGCTATGGGAAGAGCCAGGGGCGACGGTAAAGGGCCTGAAAGGCCCGACACGAAGGGCCCGACACGAATGTACCCGGTCTCCCGGCAATCCTTATTTTTTTAAAATGTAGACCTCTATTTTTTAAAATGCGCTCAGGGCCTAAACAAAATAAACAGTGTATACTTTAGAATGTCTACCCCGACAAAAATTGACGCCGTCCAATCCCCCTCAAAAACCACAAACGAATCATACTCCACGAATCGCTCCATCATGTCTCACGTTGAAACCTTCAAGACCTCCATCATCCGCATCCGCGACCTCCTGCGCAGCCAGGGCATCACGGGTATGGACTCCATGCGCCACATCTGCCTGTATCTCATGAGTCGTTACATGACCCATGAAAAAGCCCTTGCGCTGGGCATTCCCGATGAATTCTCGTGGAATGCCCTGATGACCCTTATGCAGAAGGGCGATACGGTATCCGCCACGGATGTGCGTCAGGATAAAGATGAATATGCGCTGAATCACTTCTACAACAAAGAGACGGAATGTGTGGTAGGCCAGATTGACAGTCTCTTTGGCACGGAAAAGTTTCCCTTTGATGTGAAGTGCCCGATTCGCCACAAGGAAACCATGAAGATCCTGAGCATGGTGGAACTTGACAAAGTGGATGTCCATATGGACGTCCTGGGATGGGTGTATGAGCAGCACCTGAAGACGGGATCCTCGGCCGCGCGCGACCTCGGCCAGTTCTTCACGGACCGCTCCATCTGCACCTACATGACGGAACTGTGTCGTCCCGCGTTCAAATACCCTGGCGTTCCAGAGTCCATGTGTGACCCTGCCATGGGCACGGGAGGCTTCCAGGCGGCCTACATGAAATACTACAAGCGCTACCCCGAGCCCGTGGACTGGAAGATCCAACACACGGAGATTCACGGATGTGATACGGATCAGAAAGTGGCAGGGCTGGCCCGCCTCAATCTCTTCATCGAGTCTGGCGGGGCGCTCTTTACGCATCTGAAACACCGCGATTCGCTGTATGATGATCTGCTCCAAACGGGCTACGATGTGATCCTCGCCAACATGCCGTTTGGTCTGAAAGGTCTAAAGCATGCGGACTGTTGTGAGCGCGTGCGTGCCCTCAAGATCAACGGGACAAAGTCCGAGCCGCTCTTCCTTCAGCTCATGATGGTGTCGCTGAATGTGGGAGGGCGCTGCGCAGTGGTGGTGCCCGACGGCATGCTCGTGAATACGTCGGTGTGTCACAATGGCACTCGGAAGTATCTGCTGGATCACTTTGAGCTCAAACGGGTCATCAAGATGTCGGGCAAGTTCTTCATGAACACGACGATCCAGCCGTCCATCCTCTTCTTTGAGAACACGGGCAAGCCCACGGCGACGGTGGAGTTCTGGGATGTGGTCGCGGATGGGAAGGGGGCAATGACGGAGACGATGGTCCTCTCTGTGCCGCGTGCGTCACTGGATGAAACATGCTCGCTGGACATGCGGCGCTACCAGGAGGTGAAGGTGGTGGCGAATCCTGCGGGGTTTCAGATGGTGAAGTTAGGAGAACTGGTTACCATTGAATCGGGAAAATACATTACAAAGAAAGAGGCTACCAGTGAAGGGTATCCGATTTACGGAGGTGGTGATGCGTGTGATTACTACTCGACAACTAGTAATCGCAGTGACCGACTTGTCGTTGCAAAAGATGGAGTTTCTCTCAAGTGTGTACGATGGGTATCAGGAGAGTTTCACCTTAATCATCACGGATGGACTCTACAATGCATTGATTCCATTTCAGAAAAATATCTATATTACTACCTTTCAATGAAGCAACATCAGATCTATGACATGGCTACGGGATCAGCTCAAAAAGGTATCAATCAGAAAACAATGGAACAATTTGAAGTGGTCGTCCCCCCCCTCGCCATCCAGCAAGAAATCGTCGCCACCCTGGACCGCATCTACCAGCCAGGCACTACAGAACTCGCGGATACGATAAAGCTCACGAGCCAGGCGATGGACTTGGTTCTCGCCCAGCCGAGTGGTGCGACGCTGGAGCCGATCGTGGAGGCCCAGCGACTCATGCGAAAGTCAGCGCAGATGGTGACGGATGTCAAGGCGCAGATGGCGGCGATTGTGAAGTCGGTAGGGGGCCGTGGGTTTCCCGAAAAAAAACTATCTGAAGCATGCGACATATCAAAGGGCAAGCGATGCCTTGAGGCTGTATCAGAAAACGGATATCCATACCAGGATGTAGCTAAGATATCACGAATGGTTGCAAAATACATTCTTGATACACCTGCTGTTCTTACACCTCGTGTGATGTCCATTGGACGGTTTGTATATGTAGATGAAAAATGCCATCCAAGTGATGACATGTTTATCTTAAAACCCAAAGATGGACTACACCCGAAGTATCTGTATGGTTATTGCTCGCTACTTCTAAGCGCACATTTCAAAGAGTCTCTCCATGGTGTTAAACCGACAATTGACTATTCTGTATTTGACTACACCAATATTACTATCCCGCCCCTCGCCTTCCAGCACGCCCTTGTTGCCCGCCTGGACGCCCTCCAGTCCCAACTCGCCACCCTGGAGTCCCTCCAACGCCAATCAGAGGACAACGCGCGGTTCATTCTGGAGTCGTATCTCCACACGGGTGCGCCGCGTGCATCAAGCGCTGAGCCGCAGGCGGAAAGCGATGACGATGAAAAAGAGGAACCGCTTGTCATCGCACCAATCCGCCGTCCGCGCTCGGTGAGCCCTGCACGCGCAGCAGAAAGCGATGCAAGTGGACACGCAAGCGCAGCCGTTGCAGAAGCGGAAGTTGCAGTCATTCCAGACTATGCCTCCATGTCCCTCGCCGCACTCAAAGAGTTGGTGAAGGCACGGGGTCTTCGTGGACTCTCAGGAAAGAAGAAGGAGGAGCTCGTATTCATTCTGCGGGATTTATCCTAACGGGAGACGCGTAGCGTCCCCCGCACCCCCTCTCCATAGGAGAGGGCGTGGACCTCACCAATAAAACATACGATCTTCCATGGAGATCGTATGTTTTTATAAGAGATTGGGCACCTAGACATATTCACGGGTGAGGGGTGTTGGGACGGAACGTCTCCACAAATAAGACTCTTAAAGGGGTTCTCATTTGAATCATAAAGATGGAACCTAGTCAGCTCCAAGGGAGAGGGGTGTGGGGAAACGAAGTGTCCCCACAGGGGTGTGGGGGCGCTCAAAGCAGGCCCGCACAAAGCAGGCCCGCAGGGACTGCGAGCCTTGTGGGGACTGCGAGCCTTGTGCCGCGCCTCCACTATGTATTCATCGTCACATCCTATGGCTGTAATAGCACTCCAAGTGATTTATGGGTTCCG
>Ga0114978_10002543_pt1 | contig 15014 bp, 17 predicted proteins | sample S_140212_EF_Meta_FD_87027 | JGI IMG/M metagenome (GOLD analysis project Ga0114978, IMG submission 87027) | Freshwater microbial communities from Lake Simoncouche, Canada to study carbon cycling - S_140212_EF_MetaG | ecosystem: Environmental > Aquatic > Freshwater > Lake | place: Lake... | reverse complement strand
GAGAAGGGGAACACTGGCTTACATCAATGTGAACGGAAGGTGAATTCACATCAGGGATTCGACCCTTTGATCTGCCTCCCAAGTGGGCCGGCTTGGTTCAGTTAAACCAACAGGTCAAGATGAGGCATGCATATCGACATGTGGTCTGATCTGGTTTGCCCTTGGTGTTTCATCGGCAAAAGGCAGCTAGAGATCGCCCTTGAGCAATTTGAGCACCGAGATCAGGTGACTATTCGTCACCGGGCCTATCAATTGAACCCCTCGGCTGAGTTCACCACTACCCCGACCACACAGATGCTGGCTGATAAATACGGGATAAGTCTGGATCAGGCCAAGGAAATGCAGAGCAATATTGTTCAAGCTGCTGCCACCGTCGGGTTGAACTTTGACCTAGGTAGAAGCCTCAGTGGAAACACTCGAGATGGGCACCGACTCGTGTTGTGGGCCCAGGCTCTTGACCAAGATCGTGGGCAAGAGTTACTGGAAGTGCTGATGAACGCCTATTTTGAAAAAGGCGAATCAATATTCGGGCGCGAAATCCTTGCTAGCTTCGCCGCACAGGCGGGCTTTGACCCATCACAAGCTTTGGCCATGCTCGAAGACACCGAATTCATCGATCTGGTCCATCGCGATCAACAGATCGCTCAGACCTTGGGCTGCGCCGGAGTGCCGTTCTTTGTGCTCGACGAAAAATTCAGGGTCAGCGGCGCTCAATCCAGTGAACTTTTCTTATCGGCACTGCAAGAAGCTTGGGATGCCTCGACCTCTTCGACCCCCTGACCAGTTCGAGCATATGGCCGGCAGGCGAAAGCTCAGCCAGAGAAATTTGCGCATTCTTGCTGCACGCTGTCTTGGCCTGGAACCTACTTATGGTCGGAACCTGGCCCTAGATCCCGGCACAACCTCGATGCTGGGCTTCGAACGTCAAGAGCACGTACTGACGATCTGGACCACACCTCGATAGATTGTGTACGTGCAAAACGAAGCTTCTACTCAGCGACAACTGCGCTTTGCTGTCTTCCTTCAGTCTCTTGCTGCAGTCCTACTCATCGGAGCCGGGATCGTTCGATGGAATGCGCTCGGCTTTGATCTTTGGGTCGTCGTCTTGATTCTTGCTGGTCTTGGTGGAGCAACGGCTGCCACCTTCCTCATACGCGCGATACGTAGGACATAGACTCAATCCCACCAAGGGGAGCTCGCACATTCGGCGCGCTGAGAGGGTGGACGCATCCACCGACCCATACAACCTGATCTGGGTAATGCCAGCGCTAGGGAAGCGGTCTTGATGTCGTCACTACTTTCAAAAATTACGCTCACAATTGCCATCAGCAGCAGTCTGCTTCTGGCCGCATGCAGTTCCTCTCAACAGCAATCTGGGCCTGCCTCCGTCACTCTGCTCACTCACGATTCATTTGTGGTGAGTGAGGCACTTATTGACCAACTCAAAACCGAAACTGGTATCACCCTGAAAATAACAACTGCAGGTGACGCAGGTGCAATGGTTGCTGGTGCAATTCTTGCAGCAGGGTCTCCCAGCGCTGATGCAATGTTCGGTATTGATAACACGTTGCTCACCAAAGCCGTAGACGCACAGGTGTTCAGCAGTTTCACTTCCAAGAATCTGGATTCAGTCATTCCTGAGTTAAAAAAGGACACGGGCAATGGTGTTGTGACGCCTATTGATTACGGTGATGTCTGCGTCAATATTGATGACGCCTGGTTCACCAAACATAAACTCGCTAAGCCGACCGCACTCGATCAACTCACATCTCTCACATACAGGGATCTCCTTGTTGTCCAGGATCCTGCAACCTCGTCACCTGGCCTCGCATTCATGCTCGCAACTATCGCGAAGTACGGCGACCGGTGGACAAAGTATTGGGACAAGCTCAACAAAAATGGAGTGAAAGTGTCTGGGTCTTGGACCGACGCATATGAAAGCGAATTCAGCTCAAACGGGGGTTTGTATCCGCTTGTTGTTTCATATGCAACGAGTCCGCCTGCGGAGATTGTTTATGCGGAAAACCCTAAGCCAACCAAACCATCAACATCAGTTCTCACCGACGGTTGTTACCGCCAAGTTGAATTCGCTGGAGTGCTGCGTGGCAGTGGAAATGAGCAAGCGGCGCAACGCGTTATTGACTGGCTACTCTCCGAAAGTGTGCAAGCCGACGTACCTTTTTCAATGTTTGTTTTTCCAGCGCGTGCAAATACGCCGCTTCCAGAAGTTTTTACAAAATTTGCTGCGAAGGTTTCTCAACCTTTGCAGCTGCCTGCAAGTGACGTGAACGCCAATCTGAAGAATTGGCTCAGCAAGTGGGGGCAGGTGATGGGCCGCTGAATACTCCAACCTGGTTGAGATGGGTGTGGGTGATACCCGCACTCTTTCTCATCGCTTTACTTGGAGTTCCGCTCACGAATATTTTTCAGCGTTCCTTTGATGTAGGGACTTCTTTTGAAATTGCGCCACAGGTGAGCATTGCATTTTCTGCTGCAGGTCAGGCACTCGTGAGTACCGTGCTCGCTACCTGCATCGGCCTGCCAATTGCAGGAGTTCTGGCTACCCATTCCTTCAAAGGTCGTGCCTTCACCCAAGCGCTTGTCACTGTTCCATTCGTGCTTCCCACCGTTGTTATTGCGCTGGCCTTCCGGGAACTCTTGGGTTCGGCTTTAGCCCCCGGATTTCTCCTCGTTGTCATCGCGCACACGTACATCAATCTGGCAGTGATCGTGCGGATTGTCGGGGCTACTTGGCAGCAACTTGATCCGCGAAAAGTTACGGTAGCGCGAAGTTTGGGAGCATCTCCTATACGAGCATTTATAACGGTAACTTTCCCTGAACTCAAAGCGTCAATCTCTTCAGCAGCATCCGTAGTCTTCGTTTTCTGTTTTACGTCCTTGGGTGTTGTCTTAGTGCTTGGCAACAGTTCCACTCGCACATTGGAATCACAGATTCTGCGCGAAACCTCATTGCTGCTTGATTTTCCAACAGCAGCGATCACTGCCTTGCTCCAACTCGTCTTAGTGAGTTGCGTGCTTCTTCTTGGAGCTAGAACATCACTCAAAAGAACCTCCGCCGTACCGACACTTCGATTTACGCGACTGAGGCCCGCATCCTCGAAAGCACAGCGGAGTTACGTATTCGTCATCGCGACTATCGCTTGTTCATTGGTGCTTCTTCCATTGCTTTCATTGGCGTACGCATCACTGCACAACTCTGCTGGCTGGACGTTGCAGTGGTGGAGTTCACTGGCGAGTGTTGATTCAGGAACGACTCGCCTCGGCTCACCTTTAGGCGCCATTGGAACCTCATTGAGATACGCATTACTTACTGGCGTAGTCGCAGGATTCGTCGGTGTAGGCGCAGCTATTGGCGTGCTCACCCATCGCCTCGGTCGCGCTGTCGCGCTCATCGCGCTGGCACCTTTAGGGATCTCCGCTGCCACCCTTGGCCTTGGCCTCATGCTGGCCTATGGCCGGCCTCCTTTGGATTTGCGAAGTAGCGATGTACTGATCCCCATTGCCCACTCAATCGTTGCTGTTCCACTCGTGATCGCAGTAGTACTACCCACACTTCTTGCAACCGATAGGCGTTTTGCAATTGCGGCTAGCTCGTTAGGCGCCAGCCCAACGCGAGCATTTTTCACGGCATACGGCCCAATCCTGCGAATTGTGATGATTGCTGCTGGCGGATTAGCGGCCTGTGTGTCACTGGGTGAGTTTGGTGCAGCTTCTTTTCTCACCCGTTCTAGCGACCCCACCGTGCCAGTTCAAATAGTTCGATTGCTCCAGCGACCCGGCGAGCAATCATTTGGAGTGGCCTGCGCTTTAGCCATGGTGCTCGTCATGGGGACAATTGCACTTGTGGCTGGCATCGATGCTTTAGGAAAGAAGAGGTGGGTGCGATGAGCCAAGGCTTGGAACTTCGGGACTTGAACATTGGTTACACATCAACACTCATCACCGCCAATCTGCAAGTCTGCGATGGGATAACCGTCATTCTTGGCCCAAGCGGCTGCGGCAAGTCAACACTTCTTTCCACGATCCTGGGAAGTGTTCCCGCACTTGGTGGGTCGCTCTTACTCAACGACGTAGAGATCACAAGTGCTCCGATTCATGAGCGTCGCATCGGCATGGTCTTCCAAGATCCGCTGCTGTTCTCGCATCTCACCGTGCTCCAGAACGTGATGTACGGACTCCGGCGATTAGGGATCAGCAAAACTCTGGCGGCGAAGAAGGCAGCTGAACTCCTGGAATGGGTGGGGTTACTCGGATACGAAACCAGGTCCATTCAAGAACTCAGCGGTGGACAAGCTCAACGGGTAGCCCTTGCCCGGGCCTTGGCCCCCGAACCTGCTGCATTGTTATTGGATGAGCCCTACAGCTCATTGGATGCCGAGTTACGAACACGACTAGCGGCTGAAGTTGCTGAACTCTTACGCTCACGAAATGTAGTAGCAGTGCATGTCACGCATGACGAGGCTGAAGCGCGAAGTATTACTTCGGAAATATTTCGAGTTGCGCAAGCTTCGCTTGAACGAGTAACTAAATAAAATCCACGGTAAGGGGCGCGTGATCGCTCCAGCGCTCCGCATACGTTGGAGCTTTTCCTACAACTGCAGTCTGTGCACGTGCAGCAAGTTTTGAGGTTGCAATGACGTAATCGATGCGCCAGCCCCCATCGGTATCAAACCCTTTACCCCGCCACGACCACCAGGTATACGGTCCTGGACCTTCGCCACCAAGCACTCGCCCAAGATCGGTCCAAGATTTTTCAAACCAACGGTCAAGGTAAACACGTTCTTCCTTTAAGAAACCTGAGTTCTTCAGGTTGCCCTTCCAGTTTTTAATATCCACTTCGTGGTGAGCGATATTGAAATCTCCACACACAAGCACGGGTCGCTTTCGGCGAGCTGACTGCAAAGTGGTTAAACGCTCATCCATCGCTTCTAGAAATGTGTATTTTTCGGTTTGCTTGATGGTTTCGACCTCACCAGCATTCACATAAACCGACACCACAGTGATTGGGCCGAGTTCAGTGTCAACATCTATTTCGACCCAGCGACCTTGCCCATCAAGCTGTTCGTGACCAACCGAAATACGTTTTGCCGGTGCCTTTGTAAGGATCGCCACTCCTGCGCGTCCTAGCTGGGGAGCAGGGCAATGTTGAACATGGAAATGCGAAAGCGGGGATTCTTTCAGAACTTCGTGAAGTTGCTCATGCGTTGCTCGCACCTCTTGCATGCAGATGACGTCCGCGTGAGCTTTCGCCAACCATTCAAGTCCACCGCGGCGAGCGGCAGCGCGAATGCCATTGACGTTCACTGTGAGAACACGAAGCATTCCAACATCGTGCCAGATGGATCAACGTCGGTTAGCAGCCGCGGTTCGTTGCGCGCCAATGTGAGGCACCCGAATTGGGATGCTCCCAGTTGTAAACCGTGCTGAATGCCGCGTCTTGCCAAAAGCGCGTCCACTTATGAATCGGAGTATTACGAAGTCGAAGCATCGCAACTTCAGCTGCTTTTTCACCGAGAATCTTTTGAAATTCTGGGAACATCATCCAAGTGACGCCCCGTGCAAGCGCAGGTGACATTTGGTAAGCCCCTCGATATTTGCCGCTATGTGAAACAGAAAAGTAATGTCCAGAACTCTCACGGCTGACGATGCAGCGGCGAATACGTTCAAGGCTTGGACGATAGAACTTTCCGCGATACAGACTTGGTTGCACGCCCGAGCGGTCCAAAGTAACCGGTGAAACGAACGCGAATTTCCAAGTTTTGGCTGTCAATGCCGCGGAACGGGCTTTTAGGGCCGCTGATGACGCCACTGCTTCAGAAACAGTCACCACCGTCGCTTCTGTGGCTAGGGCTGGGGCGGCCATTGGCAATAGTCCAAACCCCATGATGGTTGCGATAACGGCAACCTTGTGCGCAAAGCGCATTCGTCCTCTTTGATTAGCACCTCTAGGAAGTGCGCGGTCAAAACCCAGGTCATAGCGCGCATCAACCGTCTGTCTGGTCAACTGCACTCACCAGCGACGTGACCGCTACCCCGAATCGCACGGGACAGACCTCAAGGATCACGTTGCTCCTGGCCTGCGCCAGGGAATTTCGTGTAAGGCCAACAGCACCTCACTTGGAAAAACCATAGGAACTTCCTGTGACATCTCCAACCTCTATTTTGTCCACAGGAGCAGAGATTTGTCTTGTTTGTACCTTTTACGGCGTGATTCAGGACACGAAGGCAATCGTGTCCCCCGTTCCCGAATGTGACATGAGTCATGTCCTATTTAGTATGAATTAGCGTGTTTAATTCATGTGGTTGAATGAGTGAACGCACGTTCACTTCAATGTCTAAGGATTCATGTCCCTTCGCGTCGTTCGCACATATTCATCAACCACGGTTATCGCCGTCTTGGCCATTAGTGGCATGGCTGCTTCGTTGATGCAGACCTTGCTCGTGCCATTGCTCGGAGACCTGCCGGGGATATTGCACGCATCGGCCGATGACGTTTCATGGGTGATCACGGCGACCTTGCTTTCAAGCGCCGTGGCAACGCCAACGTTGACCCGATTGGCAGACATGTTCGGCAAGAAACGGATGATGTTGGTCTGCTTGGGGCTACTTTTGGTTGGCTCAACTATCGGTGCCCTGACTAGCACGCTCACTTTGGTTATCGTCGCTCGAATTTTCCAAGGGACTGCGTCTGCACTCATTCCAATCGGGATGAGCATCATGCGAGACGAACTTCCGGAAGAAAAACTCAGTGGCGCTGTCGCGCTTATGAGCGCAACTCTTGGCATTGGCGCAGCAATCGGCATGCCGCTCTCTGGCATCGTGTACTCCGCCTTCGGATGGCATGCAATATTTTGGGTTTCCGGAATCTTTGCCGTCGCAATGTTCCTTGCAATAACTGTTGTTGTGCGCGAATCTGACATTCGAACAGGTGGACGCTTCGACTACCTCGGTGCCTTCCTGCTTTCGGGCGCACTTACGGCCTTGCTTCTAGGTATCTCAAAAGGTGGCTCCTGGGGCTGGACCAGTTCACAGACGCTATTCACTTTCGGGATTTGTGCCGCACTCATGGCACTTTGGATCCCGCTGGAATTTCGCACAGAGCGCCCTCTCGTTGACCTTCGCGTCAGTCTGCTGCGGCCAGTCTTAATAACCAACATTGCTTCGATGCTCATGGGTTTTGCGATGTACGCAAACATGTTGGCGACTTTTCAATTACTCGAAATGCCGACCAGCACTGGCTACGGCCACGGGCTCACCAGCTTGCAAGCCGGACTCATCATGATTCCCACCTGCTTGACGATGGTGATACTCGCGCCAGTGTCAGCAAAAATCACCCGCCGCTACAGCGCAAAAATCACCTTAATTTGCGGCGCAGCATTAATGGGATTTGGTTACTTCGAAAGACTGTTCTTCAACAACACAGTCTTACTTATCGCGATAGCAGCAATTATCGTTTCTGCCGGTACTGCAATTTCATTCGCCGCGATGCCGCTTCTGATTATGGGCGCTGTTCCTGAAACTGAGACATCGGCTGCTAACGGACTGAATTCATTGCTGCGTAGTATCGGATCTTCGGTATCAAGTGCTGCGATCGCTGGAATTTTGGCAGTTATAGTCGTCGAGGTTGGTGGCAAAAACCTGCCAACACAACAAGCCTTCCAATTGGTATTCATACTTGCCGCAATGGCGTCCATCGTTGGGGCACTCATTGCGATGGCAATTCCAAAACCTGAACATAACGAACTAGCGCCGATAGACCCTGCAATTATTTCAGAACTTGTGCAGCTCCATAAGGAAGCAAAGTGAAATCAAATTCGCGAAATATCGTTTTGGATGCAGCACGCCGACTCTTCGCAGAACGTGGCTATCCCTCGGTAACTATTCGCCAAATTGCTTCTGAAGCTGGGCTCTCTGCTTCGATGGTGATGAAAGTAGGCGGGAGCAAGGCCAAGATTTACGAAGATGCCGCACCCCTCAGTCTGGAACCCTTTGACTCTTCGATCCCTAGAAGTGACATCGGAAATGCACTTGCACAGCGCATCCTGCTGCGCCGCGAACATGACATGTCAGAACCCTGGGTGCAAGCAGTCTTTCGCACGGCTGACGCTCCTGATCCTAGAGTTGCTCGCCTAGAATTTCACACTTGGATTCATACGTATCTGACCCCGTGGTTGCCCGCCGACGAGGACGTAGAGCGTCGAGTTGAACTACTGGCTTGTCTCATGTTGGGCTTAGCCGTGGGGTTGCGAACCCAAAGACTGCTCGCCGAAGTGGACGATTCTTGGATAGCTAACTACTACGGGCATCTGATGCAAGAAGTTATTGACGGGGACGTAAGGCTTCGTTTTTCCTGAAATCCCAGCTAGAAATCTTCGTTGGCGTAATTCGCAACCAACCATGGCGGCCGTCCACATAAAACTCATCACTGTTTGAGTACTTACGTGCAAAAGCTAGTTCAATTGGAGCCAATTCAATATTCGGTACCGACTCCCGTGGCACTTCGCCAACAGCAGTCACGGTTCCTTCAATCTCCACTCCATGCAGCTCAAAGAACTCGCGACCTCCGTCGACCACCACTGCAACATGCGGATGGCGCATGAGATCTACCCAGCGCTGACTTTTCACAATGGAGTTCAACCAGAAGTGCTGACCATCCCAAACAAACCACAGTGGGGTCACGTGCGGATTACCATCTGCGCCAACTGATGCAACGCGACAAACCCGTTCACTGAGGAGGTACTCACCGCGTTCTTCTGGAGTCATCGCGATTCCACGACTGCGCTTTTGCTCTTGAATCTCGCTCATACCTAGCGACCTTTCCACATAGGAGTACGTTTTTCAAAAAAGGCTGCGCTGCCTTCTTTTATGTCTTCAGATGCCAAGATCGCCTCGACCGCGATACTCGTAGCCTCCCAGCCGGCGGCGTCATCTTCTTGGAATTGACGGTTGATCGCTGCGAGAGTTTGGCGGACTGAAAATGGTGATGCCTCACAAATCCGTTCGGCTAATGCCACTGCAGCTTCGCACGCTTGTTCTGGCTGGGTCACTTCGCTCACTAACCCAAGTTGAAATGCGCGATCAGCGCTTAACACTGTGCCGGCGATCAGCATCTCCCGTGCCACATTGATGGGGAGCGCGCGCATCGCACGAAAAAGTGCCCCTGAAGTTGCGATCACTCCCCGTTGAGCTTCAGGAAGGCCAAATCTCGCTGTCGTAGAGGCCACGATCAGATCGCAAGCAAGTGCAATTTCAAAGCCCCCGCCAAGCGCGTTACCTTCAACCGCAGCGATCAACGGCTTGACTCGCTCACGCCGGATCAGTCCATATTCACCACCGCGCTCAGTGGCACGGGCGTCACGCGAGCTGATATCTGTGCCCGCTGAAAACATTGTTGGAGTGCCTGTGATGACTCCCACCCAAAGATCGGGGTTATCGTCTAGTTCATTCAGTGCTGCATCTATACCTTCGGTCACTTCGGCATTGATGGCATTGCGCTTTTCAGGTCGATCAATAGAAATCACCAAGATCCGGCCACGCCGTTCGCTTCGTACATTCACGTGAACAAGATAGGGGCAAGTTCGCCTTGCCGAGAGTTTTCCGGGTAACTCATCGTTATCTGGCGGGATGTCGGTATCTTTTGGGCACAACCACGAGCCAGGAGGGAGTTAATCGTGTCTGAATTAGAAGAACTTCGAAGCCGCGTTCGGACCTTCCTGTCAGCTGAACTGGCCTCCGGCGGATTTACTCCCCGTTGCGACTCTTGGCTCATTGGGTACGACCCTGAGTTCAGCCGACGCCTCGGTGCTGCTCACCTCATTGGCTTGATGCTGCCCACTGAATTTGGCGGCATGGGTGGTGGCGCTGGGCATCGTTTCGTGGTGAGCGAAGAACTGCTATCAGCGGGGGCGCCCGTGGCAGCGCATTGGTTTGCGGAACGTCAATTTGCCCCCTCCGTGCTTCGTCATGGCACCGTTGCTCAGCAGCACGAATGGATACCGAAAGTTATTGCCGGTGAAGTCTGCATAGCTATCGGCCTCAGCGAGCCTGACGCCGGCTCGGATCTGGCATCCGTGCGAACCAAGGCCGAACAAGTTGATGGCGGCTGGCTAATTTCTGGAACCAAAGTCTGGACCAGTTCAGCACACCATGCGGATGCAATGGTGGTGCTAGCCCGAACCAGTGGGCAAAGACATGTTGGATTGAGTCAATTCATTGTTCCGCTTCCAAACCCAAATGTCGATATCAGCCCAATTCGGCTTATCAGCGGCGAGCATCATTTTAATCAAGTAATTTTCGATGAAGTCTTCGTCGCAGATAGCGATGTTCTCGGCGAGATCGGTAACGGCTGGGCGCAGGCGATGCACGAACTCGCAGCGGAACGCGCCGGACCTGAGCGCTATCTCTCCACTTTCCCACTTCTTGAAGAACTCCTGCGTGATTTACCGAGTGACTCACCCTCTGCAGACGACATTGGGCGAGTCATATCCGACATCACGACTTTTCGCACAATCAATCACAAAGTTGTCGAACTGCTTGCTGCAGGCGATACATCAGCAAGCGAGATCGCAATCCTCAAAGGAATTGCCACTGCTTTCGAACAGGAAACAGTTGGTATTGCACTCAACATCGCGAATGAACCCGGAAACCCGACAACATTGAGCCCAGCTGCGATGAGTTTGCTTCGCGAGGCGCAGTTTCAAGCACCAGGATTTACCATTCGCGGCGGAACAAATGAAGTGCTGCGCGGAATAGTCAGCAAGGGCTTACTGAAATGAGCCTTCTGGATTGGGAATTACCCGAAGAACGTCGTTCACTACATCGAGCTCTCGATGACATGTGCGCCCGCGCAACCGCCTCGCTCCCCCAGACATTGGTAGATGCCGGTATCCCCTGGATTGGAATGACCGAGTCAACTGGTGGCTCAGGAGGTGACATCTTTGACGCAGCTCTAGCCCTTCAGACACTGAGCAGCAATGCAGTAGACGTTATCGGTATTGATACTGGCTTGGTAGCGAGTTGGGCGTTGTCTAAAACTGGCCTCTCCTGCGATAGATCCCTGATTGCTGCGGCTGTGGATCCTCGTAACACACTCGTGAACTTCCGCTCGAGTTCGGGAGATTTGCTCATCTCAGGCATTGCGATTGATGTGCCTGCCAACGAACGTATCAAGTACCTGCTGGCTTTCGTCGATCAAAAACTCGCACTCATTTCTTTAGCTGATTGCGAGATCAACCAGAGCGAGAATCTCGCAGGTGAATCACGTGCCACAGTCACATTCGATAATGTCACGCCAATCAATCACGTTGTTGTTGACTCCGGCTTCACTCAGATTGATCTCCTTGCCCGTCTTGCCCTTGCGCGATCGATTCAGATTTCGGGAGCTATGAACGCTGTTCTTGCTCTCACAATTAAATACGCCCGCACTCGTGAACAGTTTGGCAAGCCAATTGCTGACCAACAAGTCATTGCTCACAAGCTTGCGGAACTTTGCGAACTCACACTCATGTCACAGGCCGCTGTCGCCACCGCCCTCAATGCACCGACAACCCAGAACTGTGCGATCGCAAAATCTGTGACAGGCCGCTGCGCTAGAAAAGCCTCGATGACAGCTCACCAGATTCATGGCGCTATGGGGATGAGCAAGGAATATCAACTTGGTGGGCTCACCACCCGGCTATGGTCATGGACGGAAGAAGCTGGGCGCCCTGAATTCTGGAATCACTACATCGGGCGCTCATTCTTGGCTCAATCGAACACATCGCTCTGGGAATCAATCGTTAATGGCATGGAAGGTTTACATACGTGAGTGAAGACATTCTCTACGAAATAAGAAATCGCGTAGCGACGATCACCCTGAATCGGCCTGAGCGAAAGAACGCATTCACCCTGCCTCTGATTCATCGGTGGGCCGACCTCTTAATCCAAGCAAATTCCGACGACACCGTGCGCGTCATCGTTGTGACGGGGGCAGGCGGAGCCTTCTGCGCAGGCGTTGACTTAGACGCACTTGCCGCTATTGATCCTTCCGCGCTTTCACGTCGGGATTTTCTTACTGATGAAATTCACCGAGTAGCGCGCGCGGTTGAGATGAGCGATAAACCAATTATTGCCGCAGTTTCTGGCGCAGCTATCGGTGCTGGCATGGATATGGCACTCATGTGTGACATGCGCATAGTGGCTGAATCAGCCAGATTCGCAGAGTCGTATATCAACATCGGCTTAGTACCTGGCGATGGTGGCGCCTACTACCTGCCTCGTCTTGTTGGAGTGGCAAAAGCCCTTGAACTTCTTTTGACTGGTGACACTGTGACAGGTGCGCAAGCCGCTGCATTAGGCATGGCCAACACCGTTGTCCCTGATAGTGAGCTCGTGGATTACACCCAGGCCTTAGCTGAACGAATTGCCGCGAAGGCTCCTATCGCTGTGAAACTCATTCGTCGAAGTGTGTACCAATCACAAGATGTTGATTTGCGCACAGCATTGGATTTGGTTGCATCACACATGGGCGTGATCATGACAACGAATGACCATAAAGAGGCACTGGCTGCATTTCGCGAAAAACGCCCCGGTAACTTTCTAGGCAAGTAACCAGAGGATTTTGTAGAAAAGTTATACGTGTAAAAGTTAGATGTTTAGCCTCTGGATTAAGGAGGAACCCTCACAAGTGACGGCACACGCCGCGCAAAGGAGGGCTCGATGAAGCGAATCACAATAGGAAGTGCTGCCGCCGCCATGTGCGGGGTATTCCTCAGTTCGCCGCAGGCCTTCGCTGTAACTATCTCTCAAGAGCCAGCACCCACGATCATTGCCTCTGCACCCATGCCACGTGGACTCGAGGTGCTTGCAAACCAGATCGGTGCAATAACGGTTTCTGGTCACCAAAGTGGGCTTCTCTCTGCGCAGTCCAGAGGCCATGCCACCCGTACTGTGAGGGCAATCGCGGGGCAGCCCGCAGTGTTGACTCGGCTTGATTTCGGCACGAGGTATCAGGTCACCTTGAATGGTAAGCGTATTGGATTTGCCAATGTTGTCGGTCAAGTTGGAGCCACAAATGAGCTTAAGGTGGAAACGACCGATGTCGTTTCGGAAGTCAGTCTTTCTTGGACTCACACAGTAAACAAAGGTGAAGGCCTACCAGTGATATTTACCGTCAGTGCGTCCGCGAGCAAACATCCTGTTGTAAAGAATGTGACAGTAGACAACCACACAGTGCTTAAGGGTTTAGATACCAATGTGAAATACACCTTTACTGTGACAGCAAGTAACTCCGCTTCAAGTGGCAGGGTTTCTACCGCAGTCATGCAACGTACCCTGAGTGAAATTTCCGGCGTCTCAATTGAAATTCCACTTACACAAACAGTAGTTTTCCCCTCGAAGTTGACCACTACATTAGATCCAGTTGCCCCGGTAGTCGCACCATCAGAACCGCAACCGACAACCAGAATTATCTTCGTGTGCCCTGACGGATTTACTGAGGTTGGGTCCTTGTGCGAAAAGACTTTGGCTTACACCTTTCATGCCGTCATCACCACGCGACCATTTACATATCACCAACAATTTGTTCAAACCGGATCTCACGTTGATTTCTCAAGTTCACCTAATAGCGGCACCTTCTACAGCCAAGACCAATGGAACCCGACAGATGGAAGCCCCGCGGGATTTTATGCCGTTATTCCGGATGGCTACAGCATCACAGTGAAAGACGCTCCACCAGCGGGATTCACCGATGGAGGCACAAGTTACACAAAGACTGACAACGTGAAAGACGTTGCACCGATTGGTTACGCCGACAATGGCGCTGCATGGGTCATTACAGCCGCAAAATTCGCCAAAGTTGTGCCGATATAAGTTTCTAGTACGTTAGGAACATGCGACCACGACTTCTCAGCGACATTGAATTACGGGATCAGCTACAACGGATCCCGTTATGGAAAACAGATGGAACATCGATAAGCAAGACTTTCACAGCAAAGACTTTTCCTGCCGTTATCGACTGGGTTGTCGCAATCGCAGCAGCTGCTGAAGCCATCGATCACCATCCGGATATTGATATTCGCTGGACAACCCTGCATATCAGCGTAACTACCCATGATCGCGGCGGCTTGACCCAATTAGATATTGATTTGGCTCATACGATTGACAACCTTTGCAAGTAGTCCAGGACCCCAACGCGACTTGAACTCGTGATGCAACACCAGGAAACAGGCACTATTGCTGTGATACACCAAGGCTACGTACGTGGACGGAAGAGCGACTCTTGCATAAGTTTGGCCACCAGCCTGCCTTGTTCATCAAATATCTCTCCTGAATAAAGACCTCGTCCGTGGCTAAGTGATTCACCTTTAAGCTCCATGAAGAGCCAAGAATCAGCCCGGCCATGTCGCAGGAACCAGACAGCATGATCCAAACTGCTCAGCGCTATGCCATTTTGCTGAGGCACCAAACCAAATAACCCAGTGAACATATCTGACACATACGCGATCACACATGCATGGAGTAAGGGATCTTCACCGAGATCTACGGTGCACCTCATCCACATTTCCCGTGCCATTCTCGCTTCGGGAAGGTCGTGTGGGTCACGGTATTCAATATCAACAGTTCGATGAATTTTCTCTTTCGTTCTGGGATCCTCCGGGCCCACCTGCGCAGGCGAAGGGACTGGTTGAACATCGGGTCCATCTTCTTCTACGTGAAACGAGGCACTCATCGTGAGAATTTCACGACCTTCTTGTATCGCGCTCACCGTGCGCGAGGAATACGACCGTCCATCGCGATCTCGGTGCACGTAGTAGTCAACGGCCTTCATTGGATCTCCGGCACGCAAAAAATAGCAGTGCATCGAATGCGGAACCCTGCCCTGAGGCACAGTTTGGCCAATAGCAAAAAGTGCTTGGGCTGCGACTTGGCCACCGTAAAGATTCATTGGGTCGTCAAAAAGTGTTCCTGCACGAAACACGTCAGGTTCGATTTCTTCTAGGTGCAGGAGTTCCAGT
>Ga0114978_10002541_pt1 | contig 15017 bp, 14 predicted proteins | sample S_140212_EF_Meta_FD_87027 | JGI IMG/M metagenome (GOLD analysis project Ga0114978, IMG submission 87027) | Freshwater microbial communities from Lake Simoncouche, Canada to study carbon cycling - S_140212_EF_MetaG | ecosystem: Environmental > Aquatic > Freshwater > Lake | place: Lake... | reverse complement strand
TGGCGAAGACCCGGCCGGGTGATCTGACTTTCCCTTCGGTCGGCAGCGGCACGACATCTCACCTCTCTGGCGAACTGTTCAAAAGCCTCGCGCGCGTGGAAATGCTGCACGTGCCTTACAAGTCATTCCCGCAGGCGCTGATTGATCTGTCGAGCGGCCGCATTTCGCTGATGATCAATGCTATTCCGGGACTGCTGCCGTATGTGAAAGCCGGCAAACTCCGCGGGCTCGCCATCACCAGCGCGCGCCGCACCGCGCTGCTCCCCGAGCTGCCGACCGTGATTGAAGCGGGTCTGCCTGGTTATGAAGTGGTGACCTGGAACGGCATACTCGTCGCGGCCGCCACCCCGCAGGACATCGTACAGCGTCTGAATATAGAGATTGGTAAAGCGCTCAAGGCGCAGGACGCGCGCGATCAGTTCATCAACATCGGGTTCGACCTTATCCCCGGCACACCCGCGCAGTTCGCCGCCTATATCCGCGAAGAAACCACCAAGTGGTCGCGCGTCATCCGGCAGTCCGGCGCCAAGCTCGACTAGAAAACAGGATTGCGGCACACCGCTCTTTGGATTTTTGCTCAACCCTCGATGCTCCATCCGTTGGCTCCCCGCGGCACCGCCATCGGGCGCAACATGCACCATCGCATTGCAGCCTTCCAAGCGTCTGTCTCCAGCCCCATATGAATCATGGTGTTACACCGGCGCAGGGAACGGTATAGCGATTGTTAATATGTGTCTGGCAATGGCGCGGCGCATCACCGGCAATACGGGGCGACAATGCTGGACAAGCCCAAACTGTTGGGCTAGATTGGTCGCCTCAATGCTGGATTCAGCTGATTGCATTGATAAAAATTCGCTACAAAAACCGATAATCTGGAGAAATGCATGAACCATATTTCGAAACTGGCACTGGCCCTCATCGCGTGCGCGCTGTGCGCGACGCCCGCGCTCGCGCAGGACGGCACACTGAAGAAAATCAAGGACACCGGCTACATTACGGTAGGCCATCGTGATGCCTCGATTCCGTTCTCGTACCTGGACGACAAGCAACAGCCGATCGGATTTGCGATGGACCTGTGCGGCAAGATCGTCGACGCGGTCAAGGCTGAACTCAAAATGCCCAAGCTCGAAGTCAAATACCAGCTGGTAACGTCGGCGAACCGCATTCCGCTGATCGCCAACGGCACGGTTGACCTCGAGTGCGGCTCGACGACCAACAACGTCGCGCGCCAGAAAGAAGTTGCCTTCGCCATCACGCATTTTCTGACCGCGAACCGCTACGTGACCAAGAAGTCGTCGGGCATCAAGTCCGCTGACGACCTCAAGGGCAAGACCGTCGTGTCAACTTCGGGCACCACGAACATCAAGGGGGTGACCGACCTCAATGTCGCCAAGAACATGGGCATGAACATCATCCCCGCGAACGGACACCCGGAAGCGTTCCAGATGGTCGAAACGGGCCGCGCGGTGGCTTTCGTAATGGACGATATTCTTCTGTATACGCTGGTGGCCTCGTCACGCACGCCTGAAGATTACGTGATTTCATCCGATGCGCTGTCCCTGCCCGAGCCGTACGGCATCATGATGCGCAAGGACGACCCCGCGTTCAAAAAAATAGCCGACGGCGCGATTGCCGCAGTCTACAAGAGCGGCGAAGTCAACAAGATCTACGCCAAGTGGTTCACCTCGCCGGTTCCGCCCAAAGGCATCAATTACAACGTCCCGATGTCGGCGCAATTCAAGAACCTGCTGGCAAGCCCCACGGATTCGGGCGATCCCGCTGTCTACAAGTAACGCACTACGCACTGAACGGGGGACTGGAAAGTCCCCCGTTTTACGTTGAGCTCCTAGGGAGAGTCTGGCGTGAAGTACGATTGGCAGTGGAGCATCTATCTCCAGCCCGCCGCTGACGGTTCGGGCTCATGGCTCCAATATTTGTTCGGCGGCCTGGTCTGGACGATGGTCACCGCGCTCGCTGCGTGGGTGCTCGCCCTTTCGATCGGTTCAGTGGTCGGCACGCTGCGCACCACGCCCATGCCGTGGGTCGTGCGGCTGGGTAACGCCTACGTAGAAGTTTTCCGCAATGTTCCGCTGCTCGTGCAGATGTTCCTGTGGTTCTTCGTTCTGCCCGAATTGCTGCCCAAGCAGCTCGGCGACTGGATCAAGCAAATGCCGCCGCCATGGGGATCGTATCTGCCCGCGGTGCTGTGCCTGGGAATTTACACTTCGGTGCGCGTTGCCGAACAGGTGAAAGCCGGCATCCAGTCGCTGCCGCACGGACAGGGCATGGCGGGCATGGCGATCGGACTCACGTTGCCGCAAACCTACCGCTTCGTGCTGCTGCCGATGGCTTTTCGCATCGTGATGCCGCCGCTGACCTCCGAGTTCCTCAACATCATCAAGAACTCGTCGGTCGCGCTGACCATAGGTCTGCTGGAACTGACCGGGCGTGCGCGCGCCATGCAGGAATTCTCGTTCAAGGTGTTCGAGGCATTTTCCGCGGCGACGGTGATCTACCTGGTCACGAATCTCGTCATCGTGCTCCTCATGCGCAAGCTCGAGAACAAAATACGCGTACCGGGCTTCATCGCGAGCCCCACCCAGATCACGCCCGGGCATTGACCGCATGAACGCAGGTTACGATTTCGAAGTCATCCAGCGCACGCTGCCTTATCTGTTCAAGGAGGGCATGACTTTTACCGTCACGCTGACGCTGATTGCAATGACGGGCGGCATATTTTTCGGCACGATACTCGCCATGATGCGGATGGGGCGCTTCCGCCTCTTGTCAATCGTCGCCGGAACCTACGTCAACATGATGCGCGCCGTGCCGCTGGTGCTGGTGATTTTCTGGTTTTATTTCCTGATGCCATACGTCGGCGCGTGGATCATAGGCGCCGCGCGGCCCGTCGCGGTCGGAGCGTTCATGTCCTGCGTCATCACCTTCATGCTGTTCGAAGCGGCGTATTACTGCGAAATCATGCGCGCCGGCATCCAGTCGATACCCCGCGGCCAGGTGGCGGCCGGCCAGGCGCTGGGGCTCAATTACTGGCAGACCATGGGCACCGTCGTGCTGCCGCAGGCATTCCGCAACATGACGCCGGTATTGCTGACGCAGACCATCATCCTGTTCCAGGACACTTCGCTCGTCTACGTGATCTCGGTCACCGACTTTCTGGGCGCGGCCGCGAAAATCGCCAATCGTGACTACCGCCTGATCGAGATGTACACCTTTGCCGCGCTGGTGTATTTCGTTATCTGCTTTTCCATGTCCTACCTCGTGAAACTGCTGCAAGCCAGAATGGCCATCATCCGCTGAGGTTCCGCAATGTCCACTACACCCGCCATGATTGAAATCAAGAACATCAGCAAGTGGTACGGCAGCTTTCAGGTGCTGGCCAACTGCACCACGCAGGTATCCAAAGGCGAGGTGGTCGTGGTGTGCGGGCCTTCGGGCTCGGGTAAGTCGACCCTGATCAAGACGGTCAACGGCCTTGAACCCTTTCAGAAAGGCGACATCATCGTCGACGGCGTATCGGTCGCGGCGAAAGATACCAACCTGTCGAAGCTGCGCTCCCGCATCGGCATGGTGTTCCAGAACTTCGAGTTGTTTCCGCACCTCTCAATCACCGAAAACCTGACGCTGGGCCAGATCAAGGTACTGGGGCGGCCCAAGGAAGAGGCTGTTGAGCGCGGCCTCAAACTGCTGGACCGCGTCGGGCTCATTGAACAAAAGGACAAGTACCCCGGGCAGCTCTCGGGCGGCCAGCAGCAGCGCGTCGCCATCGCGCGCGCGCTGTCGATGGACCCCATCGCCATGCTGTTCGACGAACCGACCTCGGCACTCGACCCCGAAATGATCAACGAGGTGCTCGACGTGATGGTCGAACTCGCCAGGGAAGGCATGACCATGATGGTGGTCACCCACGAGATGGGCTTCGCGAACAAGGTCGCGCACCGCGTGATATTCATGGACAAGGGCGAAATCGTCGAAGACGCGGTAAAAGCCGACTTCTTCGGCAAGCCCCGTTCCGAACGCGCAGTTCAGTTCCTGTCAAAAATTCTCCATCACTAAAATTGCGCAGGCTCCGCTCGAAACGGGGCAACCCCTGTTCCGAGCGGGCCGTTCAGTTCCTGTCCAAGCTTCTTCACCACTGAACGCGTCCGGCGCCGCGCGGGTAGCCGCACATCAGGAGATCGGAATGCCGAAGGGCGATACCGCGCAGACCATCGACGCCACCGGCTAGGTGGTGTGCCTCGGATACGCGCTCTAATCCACCCGCGCGCCCGTCGCCTTGATGACCTTCGCCCACCTGGTGAACTCGGCGCGTACGTGAGCGGCGAACTCCGCCGGGGTATTGACGACGAGCTCGGCGCCCTGCCCGGCGAAGCGCTCCGCGCTGTCGGGCGTCTTCAAGCCCTTCGCGATCTCGGCGTGCAGGCGCGTGACTATGGCGGGCGGCGTTTGAGCCGGCAACATCACACCGTACCAGGCGATGACCTCGTAGCCGGGCAGCCCCGACTCGGCGATCGTCGGCAGTTCCGGCGCGAACGGCGTGCGCTTCGCGCTCGCGACACCCAGCGCGCGCAGCTTGCCGGCCTTCACCTGCGGCTGGGCGGAATACAGGCTTGTGAACAGCAGCGACACCTGCCCGCCCAGAAGATCGTTCATCGCCTGGCCACCTCCCTTATAGGGCACGTGCACCACATCAATGCTGGCGTTCGTCTTCAGGAGTTCCATTGCGAGGTGCGCCGTCGATCCGCTGCCGCCGGACGCGTAATTAAACTGGCCGGGGCGTGCCCGCGCCAGCGCGATCAGCTCGCGAACATTGCCCGCCGGCACGCCCGGGTGGGCGACCAATACGTTGGGCAGAAAGGCCACCAGGGTCACCGCGACAAAATCCCGCTGCGGATCGAACGGCAGACGGGTATACAGGCTCGCGTTGATGGCATGCGCGGCGCCGGCCATGAGCAGCGTGTGGCCGTCGGGCACGGCTTTCGCAACGACATCGGTTCCCAGGGTGCCGCCGGCACCCGCCCGATTGTCGACGACCACCGGCTGGCCCACGCTCTCGGCGAGTTTCTGGCCGATGATGCGCGCGAGCGCATCGGTCGCGGCCCCGGGCGGAAACGGCACTACGAAGCGGATCGGCCGGGAGGGATAGTGCTGCGCCAGGGCAGGCGCTGACAGCAGGAGGAACGTGGCACACTGGAGCAGCGCAGAAGCGGAAAGACGTATCACGGACTCACTCGGCATAAAAATTTTACTCTTTAACCTGCACCCTCATCTCCAGCCTTCCTCCTGAAGAGAGAAGGGACCAAAGGTGACTTCGATCATGATCGATCGCTTAAACTTACCATTTTTCCGGAGTCGCCATGTCGAACTTCTCCAGCTTGCCGGACGCTGATAATCGACATCGGGCTGGCCAAATCATGCCCGCTGGTTGTTACCTGCTGACGCTGACCGCGCTGGCACTCATGCCGGCAGCGGCCGCGTGGGGACAGGCCACTTCAACGAGTTCAGGGCAGGCTTACCCGCGCAAGACTGTAACGATCATGGTGCCGTTCTCGCCCGGCGCCGCCACGGACATCCTCGCCCGCGCTGCGGCGCAAAAACTGGGCGAAACCTTCGGCCAGCAATTCGTCGTCACCAACCGTGACGGTGCGACGGGCGCCATCGGCACGGAGATCGTCGCGCGCGCGGCGCCGGACGGTTATTCACTGCTATGGGGCAGTTCCGGGCCGCTGTCGATCAACCCGGTCTACGGCGCGAAATTGCCCTACGACCCGCTGCGCGACTTCACACCCGTCGCGCTGTTCAACCTGATTCCCTACATCCTGGTCGTGCACCCTTCAGTACCCTCCGCCACCACGAAGGAGTTGATCACACTCGCGCGGTCCCGGCCCGGCAAGCTCAACTTCGCCTCGTCCGGACAAGGCGGCGCGCCGCACCTCGCGGGCGAACTGTTCAAAACCCTGGCTAAAGTAGATATCGTGCATATCCCGTACAAAGGGACGTCGCTCTTCATGAGCGACCTCGCCTCCGGACAGGTCGATCTCGCCTTCACGGGTGCGGCAAGCTCGCTCGGTTTCATCCAGGCCGGCAAGCTGCGGCCGATCGCCGCGAGCAGCCTGAAGCGCTCTCCGCTGTTCCCCGACCTGCCGACGCTCGACGAGTCGGGTCTGCCCGGCTACGAGATCGTGGTGTGGTACGGTCTGCTCGCCCCGGCGCAGACGCCGCGCGAGATCGTGATACTGCTCAACGCGGCCATCAACAAGTCACTGGCGGATCCCGACATCCGCAAACGCATCACGCAGGAAGGCGCCTATCCGGCGGGCGGAACCCCGGAGGAGTTCGGCGCCTTCATGAAGGTTCAGCTGACCCGCTATGCGAAGATGATCAGGGACGCGGGGTTGAAGCAGGAGTAGCCGCCGGCTCCAGGCAAAATCCCCCGGAAAACGCTTCTACAGAAACGCCAGTGCTTCATTCACGCGGCGGTCCGGCATGTAGTCATCGATGTTGTGCCGCCCGCTCCCGCACACGATCACTTCCGAGTCCTTGATGCGCTTTTTCATCTCGCCGTAGAGATTATTGAGCATGGAATTGATTTTTCCGGATGACGGGGAACGGGACTCCCGTGCGAACGAACAGTCCGAACCACGGGTTGGCGTCAAACCCGGGCACCCCGGATTCCGCGATTGTCGGCACCTGGTGTAACGCATTGGAACGCCCGGCGGTGCTGACCGCAAGCACGCGCGCGTTATCGGGGCGCGCTACTGGCATTGCGAACGGTGCGCTCGAATAGGCGAGCTGAATTCGCCCGCCTACCGTACCGGTCAGGGCGTCGGTCGGACCACCTTGCGTCGCGCGCAGCCCCTCTTCGTGGTATTTCAACGGCGCATCGCTTGTCGTACAATAACCTGCGCGCCGAAATTGCAGCGCGTGTTCATCTACCCTAGAGAGTCATGGCTAAACCACACCGCGTAATTCCCATCGTCAAGCAGGCCGCCGCCGCCAAACCCCGCGTCCACTACGATTGCCTGAAATGCCCCGGCTATTGCTGCAGCTATGACATCATCGAGGTCGGCAAGCGCGACGTCGCGCGCCTGGCAAAACACTTCGAAGTAAGCTACCAGCAGGCGGAAGACCGTTTCACCAAGTACGACCGCGACGAAAAAGTGCGCAGCCTGCGCCACCAGAAAGACAAGTTGTTCGGCAAGATCTGCACGTTCTTCGACACCAAGAAGCGGCAATGCACGATATACGAAGCACGGCCCAAGCTGTGCCGCGACTATCCCGCCGAACCGCGCTGCGGCTACTACGACTTCCTGAAGTTCGAGCGCGACCACCAGCAGGACGAAACCTGGGTGGCCCTCACCGACCGCTAGACGTTTTGCCTCAGGCGGCGCACACGTGGTTCATCAAGCGCCGGATAAACTGCTCGCATTTCTCCACCTGCTCGATTGCCACGTATTCGTTCGGCTTGTGCGCCTGCTCGATGGAACCGGGCCCGCACACCACCGTCGGAATGCCGGCGCGCTGGAACTGCGAGCCTTCCGTGCCGTATGAAACCTTTCCGATGTCACTGTTGCCCGACAACTCCTGCGCGAGCCCGACCACTTCCATTTCGGGCCCGTTATCCAGCGCAGGCAGTACCGAAAGCGGCACGATCTCGAATCCGGAATCGGCATGCACCGCGCGCATCTCCGGGACGAGGCTGGTGTCCAGGTAATTCCTGAATTCCGCGAACAGCGCGTCCGGGTCGTCGCCGGGCAGATGACGGAATTCAAAATCGAAAGTGCATTCGTGCGGCACGATGTTGAGCGCGGTGCCACCGCGCATCACCCCCGTGTGCACTGTGGTATGCGCGACGTCGAAGCCGCGATCGTATGGGCCATTGTCGCGATGCCGGCGCGCCATCGACTTGAGAAAAGCGACCGCCTCCGCTGCCGCCTCGACGGCGTTGACTCCCATCGGTGCATAGGCGGAATGGCAGGCGAATCCGCGCACGTTGCAGCGAAAACCTTTCTTTCCCTTGTGCGCGATGACCGGCCGCATCAGCGTCGGCTCGCCCACTATGCAGGATTGCGGCTTGATCCCCGCCTGCGCCAGGTCGGCAATCAGCCGGCCGACGCCGATGCAACCGACCTCTTCGTCGTACGAAAAAGCGAAATGTATGGGCGTCTTCAATCCGCGCTGCGCGAACTCCGGCGCCAGCGCCAGCACGACGGCGACAAAGCTTTTCATGTCGGACGTGCCGCGCCCGTAGAGTTTGCCATCTTTTTCCACCACGCAAAACGGGTCGGTGTCCCACGCCTGCCCGTCTACCGGCACCACGTCGGTGTGGCCGGACAGCACTATGCCCGGCTTGCCACGCGGGCCCAGCGTCGCAAACAGGTTGGCCTTGCTGCGCTCGTCGTTATAAGTGAGGCGCGCTTCGGCGCCCAGCGCGGCCAGCCGGTCGCGCACGAAATGTATGAGTTCGAGGTTGGAATCGCGGCTGACAGTGGGAAAACCGACGAGCTTGCGTATCATTTCGACGCTGACGGGCGCGCCAGCATGCGGGGTTGCCATGAATATCCAGTTCTGCGGGAAAGGTCACAGAATAGGTGCGGCATTCGCGGGTGTCAATTTAAGCGCGCCCAACGCGATTAAACACACGAACCGCGCTCACGGCGTGGTCACAAGCCGGTGAATATACGGTATGCTGAAAGCGCTGGTTTTCGCTGCCTTCTATAGGGGGAAGTTCCATGCCGTTACGCTTGGTCACCGCAGCGATTGCGCTGCTGTTCAGCATCGCATCCGCGACCGCCGCCGATATCAGCATTGCCATCGGCGCGGACGTCACTTCAATCGATCCGCACTATCACAACCTCACGCCCAACAACAATATCGCCGAGCATATATTCGAGACGCTCGTCACCAAGGACGCGAAGTCTCTGCTGAAACCGGCACTCGCGGTGTCATGGAAAGCGATCGACGACCTGACGTGGGAATTCAGGCTGCGCAAAGGCGTCAAGTTTCACGACGGTTCCGACTTCACCGCGGCCGACGTCGTGTTCTCGATCGAACGCACGGCGCAGGTGCCGAACAGCCCGTCGCCGTTTACGCTGTATACCAACCAGATCACCGAAAAAATCATCGTTGATCCACTAACCATACGGTTGAAAACGGCCACGCCCTATCCGCTGATGCCCAACGACATGGGTACTGTGTTCATCGTTTCGAGCAAGGTTGCGAAAGGTGCTGCCACCGCGGACTTCGATTCAGGCAAAGCGACCATCGGCACCGGGCCTTTCAAATTCGTGCGCTACGCCAAGGGCGACCGCATCGAACTCGCGCGCTTCGACGGCTATTGGAGCACCAAAACCGCGTGGGACAAGGTGACTTTCCGCGTGATCCCGAGCGACCCGTCACGCGTGGCGAGCCTGCTTGCCGGCGACGTGCGCGCCATCGAAAGCGTGCCTACCGCCGATCTGGCGAAGCTCTCCAAGGACGCATCGATTGCGATTTCGCGCACGGTGTCGCACCGCCTGATCTTCATTCACCTCGACACCAGCCGCGACAAATCGCCGGGCGTGACCGACAAGGCGGGCAAGCCGCTCGAAAAAAATCCGCTCAAGGACGCGCGCGTGCGCAAGGCGATTTCGAAAGCCATCAACCGCCAGGCCGTTGTAGAGCGCGTCATGGAAGGCGCGGCAGTGGCGACCGGGCAGTTGATGCCGGAAGGCATGTTCGGTTACGTGCCGGGCATGAAACCGGAACCGTTCGATCCTGACGGCGCGAAAAAACTGCTCGCCGAAGCCGGCTACCCGGATGGCTTCGGCCTCACGCTGCACGGCCCCAATGACCGTTACGTGAACGACGACCAGATCTGCCAGGCCGTTGCGCAAATGCTCTCGCGCATCGGCATCCAGACGCGGGTCGAGACACTGCCGTCGGCGGTGTATTTCTCGCGCGCGAACAAGCTCGAGTTCAGCTTCATGCTGGTCGGCTGGGCCGCAGATACCGCCGAGGCCTCATCTCCGCTGAAGGCACAGCTCGCGACTTTTGATGCCAAGAAAGGCATGGGCACCGCCAACCGTGGCCGCTATTCGAATCCTAAAATGGATGCATTGCTGGAACAGGCGCTGGCGACAGTCGATGACACCAAACGTGAAAAACTGCTGCAGCAGGCGACCGAGATCAGCGTCGGCGACCTCGGCATCATTCCGCTGCACCACCAGGTGAACCTGTGGGGCACGCGCAAAGGCGTCATCTACACGCCGCGCACCGACGAGCGCACTCTCGCCCACGAATTCCGCCCGCAATAACAAGCAAGGATGAAGGCGGAAGGATGAGAAAAAAGAACTTCGCCCATTCATCCTTCATCCTTCATCCTTCATCCTTTTTCTAACCGGGAGCCCGATCATGATCCTTCGCCTGCTGATTGCCGCGTTGCTTGCGCTGACCGCTCTCGCCCCCGCGCACGCCGCCGACCTTGTGATCGGCCTCGGCGCCGACGTGACGTCGATCGACCCGCACAACAACAACGCGGCGCCGAACAACAGCATTGCCGAGCAGATATTCAACAAGCTGATCGAGAACGACGCGCGCCAGAACCCGAAGCCGGGGCTCGCCGAGTCGTGGCGCACGGTCGACGACCTGACGTGGGAATTCAAACTGCGCCGCGGCGTGAAATTTCACGATGGCTCGGATTTCACCGCCGCCGACGTAGCGTTCTCGATCGAACGGCCCGGCATCATCAACACGCCCGGCGGTTTCACCATATTCACGCGCTCGATCACCGAAAAAATCATCGTCGATCCGTACACCATCCGGCTGAAGACTGGCGCGCCCTATCCGAACCTGCCGATCGACATGTCGGGGCTGATCATCGTGTCGAGCGTGGCGGCGAAGGGCGCGCTGGCCGCCGATTTCGATTCCGGCAAGGCCACCATAGGCACCGGCCCGTGGAAATTCGTGCGCTATACCAAAGGCGACCGCATCGAACTCGCGCGCAACGACAACTACTGGGGCCCGAAACCGCCGTGGGACAAGGTGACGTTCCGCCTGATCACCTCCGACCCTTCCCGCGTCGCGGCGCTGCTCGCGGGCGACGTGCAGATGATAGAAGCGATACCGCCCGCCGACTACGCCAAGCTCAAAACCAATAAAGACATCGCGATTTTCACCACCATATCCAACCGCATGATCCACCTGCACCTGGACTCCAACCGCGACAAGTCCCCGTTCATCACCGACAAGGCGGGTAAACCGCTGGAGAAAAATCCATTCAAGGACGCCCGCGTGCGCAAGGCGGTCTCCAAGGCGATCAACCGCAATGCGATAGTCGAGCGCGTGATGGATGGCCTGGCGATCCCGGCCGGCCAACTGGTGCCGGAAGGATTTTTCGGCGTCAGCCCGAATCTGAAGCCCGAACCCTTCGATCCCGAAGCAGCGAAAAAACTGCTGACCGAAGCGGGCTACCCGGACGGCTTCGGCATCACCCTGCACGGCCCCAACAACCGCTACGTCAACGACGACCAGATCGTGCAGGCAGTCGCGCAAATGCTGACCCGCGTCGGCATCGCGACGAAAGTCGAAACACTGCCGTTCTCGGTTTACGTTTCACGCGCCAACAAGGTCGAGTTCAGCGCGGCGCTGCTCGGCTGGGGCGTCTCTACAGGCGAGGCCACCTATCCTTTGCGTTCGCTGATTGCGACCAATAATCCGGCCAAGGGCCTCGGCACCTGGAACTGGGGCCGCTATACGAACCCGGCTATGGACGCGCTGCTCGAACAGGGGCTCGCCACGGTCGACAATGCGAAGCGTGACAAGCTGCTGCAGCAGGCGACTGAGCTCGTGATCAACGATACCGGGCTCATCCCGCTGCATTTTCAGGTCAACACCTGGGCCGCACGCAAGGGACTTGTCTATACGCCGCGCACCGACGAGCGCACCTATGCGCACGACGTGCGCGCGGCGCCCTGATATACGCCGCCGCCGGGCAGCCGCGAATTGTCAAGGCCGTGAAGCGCGCGGCCGGCATTGAAGTGGCGAAAATATGCAGGATGAAAGTTAACGCAAAAGCAGATAGTATTAGAGCGATAAGAATTAGAAATCACGACTCAATTCACTACCCCTTGCCGGCCGCCGTTCATAACTGAAAACCATGCTCGTCTTCATCATCCGCCGGATGCTGCAAAGCCTGATCGCGCTGCTCGTGATGTCGGTGCTCATATTCGTCGGCGTGTTCGCGATCGGCAATCCGATCGATATCCTGATCAATCCGCAGGCCGACCAGGCCGAAATCGCGCGCGCGACCGCGGCGCTCGGGCTCGACAAACCGATGTGGGTGCAGTACTGGGAGTTCCTTCAACACGCGCTGGCCGGCGACCTCGGCCGCTCGTTCTCGCACAATATCCCGGCAGTCCAGCTGATTTTCGAACGCATGCCCGCCACCGTCGAACTCGCGCTGTGCGCCATGCTGATGGCAATCGTGCTCGGCATACCGCTGGGGCTGGTGGCGGGCATGAAACCCGACACGTGGTACAGCAAGGCCATCATGGCCGGCTCCATCTTCGGCTTCAGCCTGCCGACTTTCTGGGTCGGCCTCATGCTGATCATGGTGTTCTCCGTGTACCTGGGCTGGTTGCCGTCGACCGGGCGCGGCCACACCACGGTACTGTTCGGCGTGCCGGTCAGCTTTCTGAACTGGGACGGGATCATGCATCTGATGATGCCGGCGCTGAACCTCGCGCTCTTCAAGCTCTCGCTGCTGATCCGGCTGACGCGCGCTGGCACGCGCGAGGCGATGCTGCAGGATTACGTGAAATTCGCGCGCGCCAAGGGCCTGTCGATGCGGCGCATCGTCGGCGTGCACGTGCTGAAAAATATCCTCATCCCGATCGTGACCGTGATCGGCCTTGAGTTCGGCTCGCTGATCGCTTTTGCGATCGTCACCGAAACCATCTTCGCGTGGCCGGGCATGGGCAAACTCCTGATCGATTCGATCAACGTGCTCGACCGCCCCGTCATCGTCGCCTACGTGCTGATCATCGTCTGCCTGTTCGTCGTCATCAATCTGCTGGTCGATCTCCTGTATTCGATGCTCGATCCGCGCGTACGCTTGGCGGAGGCCAAAGCATGAGCAGCGCAGGCGTCGAATCGCCGTTCAAGCGCGTCGCCGCGGATTTCGCGGAAAGCCGCCTGGCGCTGGTCGGGCTCGCAACGCTGATCCTGATCCTCATCGTGGCCATCGGCGCGCCGCTGGTGTCGCCGCAGAACCCGTACAACCTGGCGACGCTCGACATCATGGATTCGAAGCTGCCGCCGGGCGGCCAGAGCCTGGACGGCATGACGTTCTGGCTGGGCAGCGACGACCAGGGGCGCGACATGCTGTCGGCGATTTTCTACGGCCTGCGCATCAGCCTCGGCGTAGGCACGCTGGCCACGGTGTGCGCGCTCGCCATCGGTCTCGCGGTCGGACTCGTCGCCGCCTGGTTCGGCGGCTGGGTTGAAGCAGTCATCATGCGGATCGTCGACCTGCAACTGTCGTTCCCGTCCATCCTCATCGCCCTGGTGCTGCTGGCATCCCTCGGCCAGGGCGTCGACAAGATCGTGATTGCACTGATCACCGTGCAATGGGCGTACTACGCGCGCACCGTACGGGGCGCTGCGCTGGTCGAACGCAACAAGGAATACATCGAGGCTGCGACCTGCCTTGCGCTGTCGACGCCGCGCATCCTGTTCAAACACCTGCTGCCCAATGTGCTGCCGCCGCTCATCGTTATTGCCACCGTGCAGGTTGCGCATGCCATCGCGCTCGAAGCGACGCTGTCGTTCCTGGGTCTCGGTATGCCGATCACCTCCCCGTCGCTGGGCCTGCTGATCGCCAACGGCTTTACCCACCTGATGTCGGGCAAGTACTGGATCAGCCTTTATCCCGGCATCGCGTTATTGATAACCATCGTCAGCATCAACCTCGTCGGCGACCAATTGCGCGACGTGCTCAATCCGCGGCTGCAAAGATAACCATGGCCGTCCTCGTCGTCGAAAATCTCAAGACCCACTTCTTCACCAAGGCCGGTGTCGTGAAATCGGTCGACGACGTCAGCTTCAGCGTCAATGCCGGCAAGGTGCTGGGGCTGGTCGGCGAATCGGGTTCCGGCAAAACCGTGACCGGTTTTTCGATCATGGGGCTCGTCGATCCGCCCGGACGCATCGTGTCGGGACGCGTGCTGCTCGAAGGCCACAACCTGCTCGACCGCACCGATGACGCCATGCGCGGGCTACGCGGCGACCGCATCGCGATGATTTTTCAGGACCCGATGATGACGCTGAATCCGGTGCTGCGCATCGACACCCAGATGGTAGAGACCGTGCTTGCGCACCAGGCCGTCAGCAAAGAGCAGGCGCGCGAACTCGCGCGCAACGCGCTGGGCCGCGTCGGCATTCCGTCGCCCGACGAGCGCATGAAAGCGTATCCGCACCAACTGTCTGGCGGCATGCGCCAGCGGGTGGCGATCGCGATCGCGCTACTCAACAATCCGCGCGTCATCATCGCCGACGAGCCGACCACGGCGCTCGACGTCACCATCCAGGCGCAGATCATTTTCGAGGTGCAGAAGCTCGCGCGCGAAACCGGTACCGCGATGGTGTGGGTCACGCACGACCTGTCGGTGATCGCGGGCCTCGCCGACGAAGTGTGCGTGATGTACGCGGGGCGCATTGTCGAGTCGGGCCCGACAGCCGATCTGCTCGATCATCCGATGCATCCCTATACCAAGGGACTCATAGCCTCGATCCCGAGCCGCAACCAGCGCGGCCAGCCGCTGTCGCAGATTCCGGGCATGACGCCATCGCTGCTCAGACTGAAACCCGGCTGCGCGTTCCGCGACCGCTGCCCGCGCGCCGACGCCGCCTGCGAGACGGCGCCCGCGATCACGCAGCCGACGCCCGCGCGCGCGCTGCGCTGCGTGCACCCGCTCACCGAACCTGAAGTGGATACCACGGGGTGACGCCATCATGCATAG
>Ga0114978_10002539_pt1 | contig 15018 bp, 10 predicted proteins | sample S_140212_EF_Meta_FD_87027 | JGI IMG/M metagenome (GOLD analysis project Ga0114978, IMG submission 87027) | Freshwater microbial communities from Lake Simoncouche, Canada to study carbon cycling - S_140212_EF_MetaG | ecosystem: Environmental > Aquatic > Freshwater > Lake | place: Lake... | reverse complement strand
CGACAATCCACTTCCACCTATTCGTAATGCAGAAGCTGGCAATACGTGTTTGATGTTGCTTGGGTTGCCAGCAATTCCAGGTAGTACGGTCAACGCGCGCCAAGATTTGCTTGTCGCCGCGCCGCTGAAAAAATAATTGCGCGCTCTCAATAATGTGGCCATGAAATATTTTGGAGCTTGTGTTTAGATTTTTAATCTAAATCGTGTAGCCTCAATTCATGGCTGATTTTTGGCTCATCTCGCCTACTGATAACAAAGATGTCAAGTTTCAACTTGTGCAGCCCGGACCAATTTCGATTGGTCGCGAACAAAGTTGCGGCATTGTTTTGGTTGATCGCGCGGTCAGTCGTCAGCACGCTTCGTTGCAGTGGACTCCGCCAACAGCTCACGAACCTGGAAGTTGGCGCATTGCTGATCTAGGCAGCTCAGGCGGAACATTTATCAATGGCGTCCGTTTGCCAATGGGCCGCAGTATGGCATTGTGCCATGGTGATCAAATTGAAATTGCACCATGGAACTTTGATTTCATTGATCAACAATCACCCATCAATATGTCACGCACAGTTGTGATGTCTATTGGTAAGGAAAACTCACAAGAGAATTCACGCATTGAGCGCGTTAATCTGTCCGCTCCCGCGGTCTTTGCGCACAATCAACTTTTGCTTCTCTTGGAATCCGGCGAGGTCATTCACAAGGCCACGGACGAATTGTCGGTTTATCAAGCGTTGGTGAATGCCGCGGCAAAATCCACGCAATTTGAAAATGTCGCGTTTGTGCGCAGCACTGGTCAAGGCGAGGCGGTTGAAGTTTTGGCGCAAGTTGGCAATATTCAAGATCCAAGCGGTAAGACGCGCATGAGCCGCACCATGCTTCGGCAAGCGCGCCAGGGACCTGTTGTCGCCAAAGCTAATGAAGCCGTTGAGGGTGGTGGAATTGCAATGAGTTTGCAGGGTATGGATGTGCGCTGCGCTATTTGCATACCTGTTGAATTGTCGGGCATGCTATTCGGATTTCTTTATCTGGATGATCGAAAGCAGTCCGATGACGCCATGCTCGCAATCACTGCAAGTATCGCTGGCGCTGTCTCGCGCATGGCCGCGCAGAGCCTTGGAAATCAGCAACGTGTTCGCATGGAGCAACGTTTCGCCATGGAGCAACAGCTCATGTTTGGCGGAACCATGCATGCGCTTATTGCCGCAATCGACGCCAAAGATCCATACACGCGCGGTCATTCCGACCGCGTCGCTGCATTTGCAAAGTTGATCGCGGAGACCGCGAATCTTGGCGCGGACATGATTGAGCGAACTCACTTGTGTGGAACCGTGCACGACATTGGAAAAATTGGCGTGCCGGAAGCGGTTCTTCGCAAAGCCGCGCGCTTAACCGATGAGGAGTTCGCGCAAATTCAAGTTCATCCTGAAGTTGGGTATGGAATTTTGCGCGACATTCCACAAATGCTCCAGGTGTTGCCGGGGGTCATTGAGCATCATGAAAAGTGGGACGGTTCTGGTTACCCACGCAAATTAGTTGGCGACCAAATTTCGGTTCTTGGCAGAATTATTGGCATCGCGGATTGTTTTGACGCAATGACCAGCGCCCGCGTGTATCGGCCGGCCCGCGAAGTTGGCGAAGTCTTGGTTGAAATTGAAAAATGTCTTGGCCGACATTTCGATCCCGAGTTTGGCAAAGTGTTTCTCTCAATTCCGCGCACCAAACTTGATCAGATTATCGCTACAAATACTCCGCTCAAGGCTTCTTAGTAACACGCACTTTTGGATTTGCGTGAATTGACGTGGCCCATCGCAATTTAAAAACGCGGGCTACAGTTCGTGTTCCATGCAACCGAAGCCCAAGATTTCACCGATCCATTTTGTGCCGCCCAATAAATCATCGCGTAGCAACACCTGTGTGGCGCTCGTTTTTTTTGCTTTGCTTCTGGCGTTTACTGCAATCACACTCGCTCAAACAGACGCCAAGCAACTTGCGCAAACATTCATTGCGCCAATCATTGCTTCTAGCACCGTCGCTGTAGAAAAATCGTCCAGCGCCCAGCAGGAACCAGCGCGTGTTCCCGCAATTCAATTGGTCCGAATATTTCCCAATGTGGAATTGCGTCGGCCAGTTCAAGTTGTTCAAGCGCCGGGCGAACCAAACAATTTGTACGTGGTTGAACAAGCCGGTCGAATTCTTCGCCTTGATCAAAATAATGATCAGGTGAAATCCGGCGCGGTATTTCTTGACATGCGCAAGGAAGTCAATTCGAAAAATAATGAGGAAGGTTTGTTGTCGCTCTGTTTTCATCCTCAATACGCCGACAACGGATTTGTCTATCTGTATTACTGCGCCACAAATCCTCGGCGCTCCATCCTGAGTCAGTTTCACGTGAGCGATGATCGCAAGACCATCAATATGGACAGCGAGAAAAAAATTCTGGAAGTTGATCAGCCATATTCAAACCACAACGGCGGTACTGTTCTTTTTGGTCCCGACGGAATGCTGTATCTCAGTCTGGGCGACGGCGGCGCCGCCAATGATCCACACGGCAACGGACAAAATGTGGGGACACTTCTTGCGTCCATTCTTCGCATTGATGTCAGCCATGTCACCAAGGAGTCGCCTTACACAATTCCTTCCGACAATCCATTTTTCTCAACCAAGGGAGCGCGCAAGGAAATTTGGGCGTTTGGACTTCGCAATGTGTGGCGTATGAGTTTTGATCGCGAAACAAAATTGCTGTGGGCTGGTGATGTCGGCCAAGATCAATTTGAGGAAATCGATGTCATTGTCAAGGGCGGCAATTACGGTTGGAACATGCGCGAAGGTTTGCACTCATTTTCTTCGGGCCTGAAAGGCGAATTTGGCGACGCATACATCGACCCTGTATTCGAGTATTCACACAACGACGGGGTCAGTGTGACGGGTGGTTATGTGTATAGAGGCACGAAATATCCAGAATTGAAAGGCATTTATTTCTTCGCCGACTACGGCTATGGAATTATTTGGGGCGCTCGGTGTCAAGATTCCAAATTAGGTACGCCGCGAAAACTCATTCATCGCAGCGGAAATCTGTGGAGTAGTTTTGGTGAAATGCTCAACGGCGAACTTGTATTGTGTTCATTTGATGGCGGCGAGCGCGGTCCTGGGTCGCTTTGGAAAATCGAAGGAGTGAAATAGAACCCCCGCATTTTTTGTGCGAACTTCCAATTTTCTTAGCATGTATTTCAACAATGTCTGCGCTTGAGGTCGCCACACAAAAATCAACCGCCAATGTATCCCGGTGAATTCCACCAAGGCTGGCTCATCTCTGGATAATTTCCAGAATCCACATTCGGGTCCTCATTGTCGCCGTCATCCAAGTCGTAATAAGTCACGGGTTGTCCGCCCCTATCCATTTGTTGCGTCTGATATTGAGTTGGAGATTTGTCGCCCTGCCAAAGCGATGGTTGGCTTTGGCACGCACAAATGAACAAAGCTGCAAAAGCCAACCCAATTCGAAGTGCGCGAAATTGAATAGAAATCATGCGCATCACTCTAGCACCTGCGCTATGGGGCAGGTGCCTGTCGGTGCGGCGGTTCGTGGCGCGCCAGGCGCCCAGCTTTTTGCCTCCACATTGTCGCCATCGCGTGTGAGCAGCATGTACCAACCGTCGCTGAAATAAATAGCAATGCCATCTTGTTGCTTTTGCCACCAACCCGTGTTGATGGCGTCAATACTTTTCATCGCAGCGCCGTTGCTTTGCAGACAAATATAAAACGATTGATTGTTGTAGGCGGGGTCAGCGCTTCGTGTTTTCCAAACGCCAGCCCACTGCGCGGAGTAGTTGAGAACTTTCACGGCTTGACCAAATGAACTTGGTGGTCCTTGTCGATTCACTCGCGGGGCGTAGGAATATTTTTCAAAGCCAATGTGGCCCAACTGAATCACGTCTAGCCAGCCGTCCGTCCAATTCATCACCAACACGCCGTCTTCAATTTTCCAAGTTCCGTGTTCGCCTTTTGCGCCATCAGCGCCCTTGCACCAATTGCTTATCGCAACGCCATCATTGAGCAAATTCACATTAAACAAGCAATTTTCTCCGTCGGTGAGAGCCCACGTTCCCTCCGCCACATCGCGCGTAATTTCCGTCGCAATGGTTCCACTGGTGGGGTGCGGAGAAGCGCAAGCGCTACAAAAAATCCCAATCGCCGACACAAAAAACAACGCAAGATATTTCATAAGACCCATGGTAGCTCCCAGTTGGAAGTGTTCAACAAATTTATTCGCTTGAAATATTTCAAGCTGTTCGTTTATCGGCAGTCGTGTCGCTTTGTGATTTGGAAAAATCTTCCCGTACATCGGGTCGAATGACTTGTCGTCGCAACCAGCCACTCGGTGGCGTGAGCGGCCGCGCCGCCAAGATGTCGAGCGCGTATGAAAGTCGAACTGGTGAATAATTCCAACTATCAACGCCAACATCCATACTGCGACCCATTTCCTCCAGGGCGCCATGCGTGTGTCCATACAAATGCATGGAGCCACTCAGTTGTCCCCGCCAGGCCCGTAGTGGATAGTGGCAAAGGACAACTCGTTCGCCCCCATTCTCGCGTCGAAATGTTGCTTGGTTTTTGACTGAATCAAAGAGCCTCTCAAACTTTGCAATCTTCGGATCGTGGTTGCCGCGGATCAGTTGAATATTCTTGCAGACAATTTTGTTTCGAATGTCAACCGCGTGTCCAACTTGCGCATCGCGGCCTTCTTGAAACGGTCCGCAAAAGTCACCAATGTGAATGAGCACATCGCGTTTCTTCACGTTTCGATTAATGGCATCAAGCAAAGCGGCGTCCATGGTGGCGACATCCGCAAAAGGTCTTTCAAACAAGGAAATCGCTTTCGCTTCTCCAAAATGCGTGTCGCCCGAAATCCAAATAGTGCTCGCCATGAAACAAGGCTATCGCAACGTCGCAGCGCTACAAGTGAATTTTTGAAGCATGCGCCTACGGATGCTTTTGCTCATGCCGCAATCAAGTCATTTTCCTCGTGCAATCAATGTCATTCCTGATTCGCTATAACTACGCACCATGTCCACAAAGATCCTCAGCGCCAGGCACTTTCTTCAAATTGAGGGGTTAACTCGTAAACATCTTCAAAGCCTTCTGGCAGCCGCAAAGAACAATCTTGCCGTGGCTGACCAACGAGTCGCTCGTAAAGATGTGCTCGCTGGCCGCGTCATTGCCAATCTTTTTTTTGAAGACTCAACACGCACCCGGTGCAGCTTTGAAACGGCTGTGCACCGTCTTGGTGGCGAGGTCTTTACCCTTGCCGCCAGTGGTTCAAGCACCAGCAAGGGTGAAAGCTTGGTGGATACCGCCCTGAATATTGAAGCCATGGGAGTGAGTGGGCTAGTGATTCGTTCCACAATTTCGGGTGGCCCTGACATGGTGGCCAAGCGGGTGTCAATTCCTGTCATTAATGCTGGTGATGGTCGCCATGAGCACCCAACCCAAGGCTTGCTTGATATTTTGACTTTGCAAGAGTCGCTAGGTTCTTTGCAGGGCAAGCGAGTGGCCATTGTTGGGGATATTGCCAATAGTCGAGTTGCCCGCTCAGCCACCCATGGCCTGACAATTCTTGGATGCCATGTTGTTCTGATTGGCCCTCCAACTTTGGTGAACAAGTCACACCAAGAAATGACTAAATTTAGCGAATTGATAAGTATTTCACACGATCTTGATGCTAATTTACGTGATCTTGATGCCATCATGATGTTAAGGCTTCAAACCGAACGTGCAGCATCTTACGGGGTTTCATCTGATTATAGAACCCTTTACGGCCTAACCATGGAAAGAGCATTGCGTTTAAAGCCTGGCGCTGTGGTCCTTCATCCTGGACCAGTAAACCGTGGTGTTGAAATTGATGACGCCGTGGCTGACGAATTTGGTGGTACACGTATTTTGCGCCAAGTCACCCACGGAGTTGCTGCGAGAATGGCTGTTTTAGAAGAAGTTATTAGGCAATAAATTTAACCCGAGCGTGATTTTTTTAAAAAAATGAGCCAAATATTCCCCACTGAATGCAAATTGGCGCAGTAAAGACCAACGATATTTCGAACATTTTTTTTTCATTCGGGTAACTTCAAAGACCTGCTTAGACCGATACTAGGCGACTCGTCTACTGACCTTATTCAACTGATTGGCTCTTCACATTGTCGAAAATTCATAACTTTATTCCCGGCTTGGTTTTGTTGTCGCTCTCAGTCCTTTTTGGGTGTGAGACGGACAGCTTCATAGATCCAAGTCGAACGGGTTATTTTGAAACTACGCCTACGGCAATGCCAATTCTGACTCGTATAGATGTCATTGAACCAATTGGTCCGGGGCAAGACTATGTCAAAGTTGATGCGGCGATGTTGAAACCAAGTGAAACCGCTTACACTTTTTCAGCTGGCGATATTTTGCAAATTTCCATTCCAAGTTTGATGCAGACTGGTCAAACCGAAATTGCCGATCGCATTATTGATCAAAGCGGAGACATTCAACTTCCTGTGATTAACAAGATTCGGGCGGCTGGTCTTACAACTGAAGAATTGCAAAATCTCATTGAATCTCGCTTGAAAGGCGTGATTACAAATCCACAAGCATTCGTTGCCCTTAAAGAGGGACGAACATTTCAATATCGAGTGTTGGGGTCGGTTGATCAACCTGGAATTTTCGCTCTGACCAAACCAGATTTTCGTTTGCTTGATGCGCTTGCAACAGCCCGCGGAGCAAGCGTGAATACGTCCCGCATTTTAATTACGCGCGTTATTGAAACGCCCGATGAACACAAAGCTGAATATGACCGAAAACCCAGTTCAAAGGCTGGTGATTCCGGAGCAAGAACGCAGCAAACGTCCGCTTCTCAAACATCAACATCAACTCCACAAACAAGTGCTCCCGCTGCTACTCCTAGTCCTGCAATATCCGCGCCTTCAAGTGTTGACATTGATCAACTCATAAACGAGTTGCCGAGCTCTGCGGCGCAAGCCACTCCAACTGCCGCGCCAACAACAGAGCCAACTCCAGCGCCAAAAACCGAACCTGTCGCAGCCCCAACAACGGAACCTGTCGCTGCCCCAACAACGGAGCCTGTCGCCGCGCCAACAACGGAGCCTGTCGTTGCCCCAACAATGGAGCCTGTCGCCGCGCCAACAACGGAACCTACTGCTGATCCGAAAAATATTCCAAGTAAAAAACAAACTCAGTTAGGCATGCTTCGTGCGGCAAGTCGCCAAGCTCCGCCAGTTGACATTGACCAACTCGAGCCAGCAAAAGCGGACGACCGTGCTAGTGCCAATCTCAATTCAACAGCCGCTTCAAGTTCCTCTGATGGAGCCAGTGGGGATCAATTTATTTACGATAATGCTTCGCAGTCATGGGTTCGTAAATCCGCTATGAATGCCAACGCAAATAGCCAAGCGTCCGCAACCGATTCGAACTCGACACCAATAGTGGCCAGTCAGAGCTCAAGTGCAACAACGGACACGGGGAACAACGCGGGCTTGCGGTCAGTTGAAAATGCAAAAAACAATAAAAAACGTAATCCAGAAAATTTAGAAAAAACAGTTGTCATTGACATTGATTACAACCAATTAGTCCGCGGCGACTCAAGTTTGAATATTGTGATTAAACCAGGCGATGCAATTTATTGCGATTCTGGCGATGTGGGCGTGGTGTATATCGACGGCGAAATTAGCCGGCCGGGAGTTTACAACTTACCAACCGCTGGTCGTCTGACTCTGAGTCGGTTGGTCGCCGCCGCTGGTGGCGTAAGTGAATTGGCCATTCCAGAACGTTGCGATTTAATTCGCCGTCTTGATAGCGACAAAGAAGCGTGCGTGCGAATTAGTTTGCTTGCTATTCGCAATCGTGGCGAACCCGACCTTTTCTTGAAGAGGGATGATCACATTATTGTGGGAACCAATTTTTGGGCCTTGCCATTGTCACGCGTGCGTCGCGATTTGTCATTCCCAAATTCGATTGGTTTTCAACTTGACCGTAACTTTGGTAACGATGTGTTTGGTGCCCCGCCGAGCGGTATCACAACCAATTAATATTTTGTTCAGCGCGATGGTCCCACGGTTCGCATGAAGAGGTTTTAATAATAAACATATTTCACATGATTTCTGTGGGAATGAGGCTTATTTTGAATTCTGCCACAAACCGGCATGGAGACCGCATCGTTTATTCAAAACAGTTCTAACCATGAGTATCGCACAACCATCAATTCGCAATTCGACCACGACATCTGTCGTAGAGGTATCCGCCAAGTCCGCCATGATTGCCGGCGGCGTAATTGTTGTGCTTTTGATTTCTGTCTTTTGGGAATGGTTTCGTCGCCAAGTTGCGTGGGCATCGCATGAGCCATCTGATTGGGGACACACCCTGATCATTCCTTTTGTCAGCGGATACTTCGTGTGGATGAAACGCGATTTGATTTTGGCAAAACCATTGAGCCCATCTTGGATTGGCTTATTCATCATGGTTGTTGGAATCGCTTGGTACATGTTTTGCAATGTGGGTCCAGCGGGGTTGGCGCATCACAATATTCGAGCGACCGGTTTAGGAATTACGCTTATTGGTTTAGGAGTTCTGCTCTTGGGTTGGCGCGGCATGGAATATGTTTGGTTTCCACTTTTTTATATGTTGATTTTCGCGCAAACCATCAGCGAACGCCTGATGAATCTTGTCACCTATCGCATGCAGGACATTTCGGCCAAGGGCGCCTACGTATTTCTGAATCTCATCGGAATCCAAACGGACCACTCCGGAAATGTCCTCACTATTTTCAAGGATGGCGAGCCTGTGCAATTGAACGTGGCCGAAGCGTGCAGCGGCATGCGCATGTTGGTCGCGTTCCTTGCCCTTGGAGTGGCAATGGCTTATGTTTCATTGCCAAAATTATGGCAACAGATCATGTTGGTCGTGCTTGGAATTCCAATTTCTATATTTGTGAACGTATTACGTGTCGCTTCCCTTGGCATTTTGGGAATGTTTGACCAGAACTTCATGTCGGGAGAATTCCACCACATGATTGGCCTTGTGTGGTTGTTGCCAGCATTTTTCTCCTACCTGGGCGCGCTTTGGATTCTCTCGCAATTCCTGGTTGAAGTGGATGAAACAAAGGCGAAATCTGATGCGAGTTGAAGGCAATGAAAAAAAAGCGTTCGTTGCTGCGTGCACCTGTCTGGCGATTGGTGGTCTTGGATTTCGTGTAGCCATGTCACAGTTGAATGTGTACCTCCAAAAGGAACCCGTTCCATTGCGAGCACCAATTGATGAATTGCCCAGCATGCTTGGAGATTGGAAGCAGCTTGGTAAAGACCAGCAATTTCCTGATGCCATCATTGAAGAGCTTGGCACCAAAAATTTTCTTGACCGAGCCTATGTCTATAAAAACGATTCCGCCAAGGGCTTGTTTCAAGTCCACATTGCCTATTACACGGGCATGATTGACACGGTGCCGCACATTCCAGAGCGCTGTTGGGGCGCGGCAGGATTGGTCATGTTTGGAGAACCAGAATTACGCTCGCCAAAGCTTGATCCATCTCAATTTGACTTGAAGAATGGACCGCTTCAACCCAGTAGTGGTCTTCGATATTCGCAAGCCACAGTAAGGGAGTTGGTCACACGTAAAGATGTGACCGTGAATCTTCCACTGGGGGACATGAAAATGACCGCGAGTATTTTTCAAGATCCTAAAAACCCAGGCCTGACTTTCATCGGGGGATATTTTTTCATAGCGAATGGGGCGCTGACACCTTCGGCGTTGGCGGTACGTAATCTCTCTTTCAAACTCACTGATCGGTACGCGTATTACTGCAAAGTGCAGTTCTCGTATCGGGTTCGAGAGCAGCCAGAAATTGCGATTACGATGTTCGACCAACTCGCTTCCGATCTTTTACAATCACTTCTTCCTCAACTCATGCGCAGTCTTCCAGACTGGCCCGCGCTTGAATCACAATCCTTACCGCCCGCAGTCTCGAGTTCATAACAATGGCGAAACGCAAATTTAATTTTAAATTCTTCCTGCTCTTTTTTGGTGTTACCGCAATCACATTGATTTTGGCGGGCGTTTTTTACTACTACCAAATTGTCCTTGCACCCGAGCGAAACTTTCGCACCGGAACGCAATACATGGCGTCCGGGGATTTTGACAAGGCCGCAAGTTATTTCGGTCGATCTGTTTCCAAAAAGCCAACGAACATGGCATATCTCAATGCGTTGCAAGATGCATTATTGAAAATTGTTCCCAAATCTGGAAGTGCCGCCAACGAAAATTATTCCAAGTTGATTTCCGTCAAGTTGTCCAAAACGCGTGCTGCTGCGCAGGATTCAAAAGTGTGGGTGGAAGCCATGGAGTCCGTGCGGGATCGCAACGAACTTTTTGGTGGCGACATGGCTTGGCGCGAATTTTCGGCCACTGCTATGCAGATGGAAAAAGCGTTGCCATTGGATGACCCCCAGCAAGCTCTAGCCAAATTTTGGAAACTGCAAGGATTCAATGAGCGCTATACGGCGCTCACACCCGAAGAGCGCGACACACTGGACAAAGATTTTCCAGTCATTGTCAAACTTTTACCCAACAACGAGAGGGTATGGCTTGCGTATTTGGAATATTTGCTTGTCAAAGCGGACGCGTTAGAGCGTGGCAATCAAAAAAATATGGCATTGGAAACATATCGTTTGTTTGATGCCGCCATTGTGGAATGTAAAAAGCTGAATCCGCAAAGCATTGCCGCGCCAATTCTTCTTGTGCAGCGACTTGAGGGGATGAAGTTTCGCAACGAACCAGGAGTGAAGCAAGCTGATTTGGACGCGGCATTTAAAGCCATTATGGATCAAGCTCCTAGGTTGGCGCAGGATAGAAAACTGACTTTGGCCGCCGCCGGAGCTATTTTTCAAGGCAGGTCTTTCGAGGCGAACAACAAGGGAATGGAGTTGTTGGAAAATCGATTGAAGGCTTTTCCAAATGACGCCGTTACACAACGAATTTATCTCAATATCGCTCGAGGCATGAGCACCGGAATTGGCCGCGAGACTGCCATGACCGTTTTTGAACAACCCAATCTTCCAACTTCGGTTGAGGCACTTTCGCAGCAGGGCGCGCGCGAAGCGGCCGCGGATTTGTTGTACACAATCGCTTTCGAAGATTGGCGCAAAGCGAAGGATGAAACCGACAAGAAGGCAAAACTGGAACTGGTGCATCAGATGCGCGACAAGGTGCTTCAGTTTTTCACGGCGCAGGCTCTTTCTCTCATGGTTGAAGATATTGAAGCGCGTACGGCGCTCGCCGATGGCAACGCGAACGATGCTGCCGCGCGCTTTGACGCGTTGCTGAAAAAGATTCCAGATCCGACTCAGGAAATGTATTTTTACGCTGGCTTTGCAAACATACTCCGCAATCAGCCAGGAACCGCGCTGTCTCTTGTGAACCGCGGACTGGAACGCTATCCGAATTTTCCTCCGTTGCTCAATCTCAGCGTTCGTCTGAGTGGTGGAATGGGTCGCACCGAAGACGCTCGAAAAGCGTTGCAAAAATTGATTGAATTAAATCCCGATGACGCGGATGCAAAAGCAAGTTTGGCGTTGATTGGTGATGGAACAAAAACAGATACTGAAGCCGCCGTGAGTCGATCAAGCAACGCCTTGACCGTGGAGATTGGAAAAGCGGAACGGTTGATGATGAAAAAGGATTTCGACGGCGCGATTGCGTTGTTGGCAAAAGCGTTGGCCGCGAATCCGAAGGAAGTACGGTTGTACGAGGCCCTGTGTCAAATCAATATCGTGAAAAATGATATTCCAACAGCGCAGTCATTTATTGAAAAGGGTTTGGCGCTTGATCCCAAGAACGCTTACTTCTTGCAGATGAAAGCGATCACAAGTAGCGAGGATCCAATTGAGCGAATTGTCAGCTCTATTCGGTTGATGTATCCAGATCCAAAAGATCAAGCTTTACAAATGTATCAAGCGCTTTCTGGAGCCATGTTTAAAATGCGGCAAGCAACTGCGGCCATGAAGCCGGAACAAGTCAATGCTGCCATGAAAGAGCAAATGGATCACTGCGCAAAGTTGCTCGGTCCAGCTCTTGAAGCGGCTCTTGCCGCGGATCCAAAAAATATTGGGGTTCTGGAAATAGCGGCGACTGACGCGGCTGATCAAAAGGATTTCACCGCGTTTGACAAATATGTGGCCGCCATCTCCGCCACGGGTGATCTTGGGCTTGCGGCAACTATTCAATCACGTGTGTTGATCAGCCAAGACAAATTGGCGGAGGCTGTGGCTGTGTTGCAAGACGCCCGCAAAAAAGGCGATCAGAATCCGATCATGTTGCGTCAACTTGGAATGTTGTATGAACGCATGGGCAATATTGATCCCGCAATTGAATTGATTCGTGAAAGCTATGACCGTAGACCCAACGATGCCACAACGGCGAGGCTGTATGCGGAACTTCTTCAACGAAGTGGTGATCGCCAAAAGGCTTTGAAGATTTTGCAACAAGTTGCTCGCACCAGTCCTGACGACAATGATTTAATGCTTTCCTGGCTTGACTTGGAAGGTCAAATTGGAGATCGATCTGGCGCATTTGGTTTGCGCAAACGTTTGTACAAAGAGCGTCCAGCGTTGGCAAAAAATTCATTGGCGCTCGCTCGCATGTTGTTGGAAACTCCAAGCGATCCAAATTTAATGCTTGACAGCAACGGTGCGCAAAAATTTACAGAGCAAGACATGCGCGATGCCGCCACGCCGAAAATGCAACAGTCACTTGTTGCGGCATCCAAAGCCAATTTAGATATGGGCTTTGAAATCATAAAGTTCCTGCAAGAGGCGGCTCCGGCAGATACGGAACTTTCCCTTATCAACGCGCGAGCACTTAAGAAATATGGAAGCGAAAAAGATGGCGAAGCCGCAATACGACGTGATATTGCTCGACTTGATGCCGCCAAATTGAAAAGCTTGGAATTATGGGTTGGACTTGGCGTGTACCTGGATGAAAGCGCAAAGCCCGAGGAGGCTCGTCTTGCGTTTGATGAAGCGAGGAAGCAGCAGGATCCCAAAATCATGTCTGCAGATGTTCGAATTTCGGATTATTGGTTTAGTAGGGGACAGTGGAAAAACGCTCGTGAAGCCCTGGAAAATGTTGTTCAAGCCGACACCACAAGCGACGCAGCCACATGGATGAGATTGTCTGAAATTTGCAGTCGCTTGCGCGACTTTGACGCGTCTGAGAAATATTTATTGAAGGCCGCAACCCAAAACGCGCCGAAAGAAACTCTTGCCACAATTGAGCTATTGAGAGCCGCAAATCTTGAGGGGCAAGGGGAGTTGTCGGTTATGAAAGGTGATATTGCGACAGCCGAAAAGCAATTTGCGCAAGAGCGGGTTGTGTTGTTGCATGCGACGGAAATGCTTCCCAACTCAGCTCAAGGTTGGATTTCGCTTTCCGACTTTGAGCGGAAGATGTATCAACGTACGCATGATCCAAAATTGATCCAGACCGCCGAAGAAGCTGCAAATAGAGCGACGGACATTTCAATGGGATACTGGCCAAGTATTCAAAACAAGGAGAGGGTGTTAGTTGAGCAAGGCAAAGAGAGCGAAGCCATAGCCATGGTCGAAAAGTTTTTGTCTCTTTCTCCGCAAAATGTTGATGCTCGGCGTGATTTGATCCAATTGTTATATCGCACAAATTCTTTGCAGCGCGCCGTTGATTTGGCTCAAGATGGATCGCGCATGAATCCCCGTGACGCTTCTTGGCAGACAATGGTTGGAACTTTGCTACTACAAAAGAAGGAATTTGTAAAAGCAACCGCAGCATTTGACGCGGCATTTGTTATTCAGCCTGAACTTGAACAACTGCTCAACAGCGTCAATCAACGACTACGTGGAGACAAAAAAGATTGGGAGGGCGCGTTGAAATTGCTGCGCGCTAACGCGAAGTTGGTTGCGGTGTCGCCCAAAGCTCAAATTTTATTAGCCGTGGCTCTTGTCAATTCTGGTCAAAGAGAATCTGGACTTACCGCGATGCGAACGGGATATAAAACCATCGCAGACGGAATTGCTTCTGGCATGTTGAGCCCTGACGAATGGGGAATGTGGTATTCCGGTCTTGGTCAGTGTTTTGATAAGAAGCCCCAAGAAGCTGAGGTGTTCTTAAAATCACTTGTTGGAAAATTGGAGTTTAGCTATTGGAATTGCAATGGTCTTTCGGCGCTGTACTCAGACTTGGGAAGCTCTGGAACGTCGCAATCTGTTCAGTGGTTGGAACAGGCCGCGAAGTTGGCCAAATCCGCGGGCGGTCCTGATGCGAATCAGTTGGAAGCCATTGCTCTGCTGCAAATTGGAAATTTGTATTACAAAGAAAACGAATTTTCCAAGTCCACGGAATACTTTGAAAAAGCCCTGCTCTTGATTCCAAACAATGCGAGTGCGATGAATAATGCGGCGTATTTGATCGCAAAGTCGGGCAGCAATTCCACGCGGGCGGTTGAATTGGCTCGCAAGGCAGTTGAATTAAATCCAAACACGGACGACTTTTTAGACACCTTGGGTTTCGCACTTTTGAAAGATGGCAAACCCGCAGAAGCCATGGAGCCTTTACAAAAGGCGATTGTTCTGACGCAGAAGCCAGGCTCAATGATGCATTTGGCTGAGGTATTTATTCAATTGAAGCGCCCAGCTGACGCAAAGGAATATTTGGAGAAAGCGAAGGCAAAATCTCCCACAAGTGAGCAATTGGCCGAAATGAAGACACTGGAATCCAAACTGAATTGAAGGAGAACATCCCATGACTCGAGCAGCACTACCAACATCCGCCCCCAGTCCCAAGCCGGCCGCCGCGCCGCGCCCCAAGCCAGCCGCCATATCGCTTGATCCAGTTCGCTTGCTTCGCCAAAACATGTGGGGAATTGTTTCGACCTTGGTCATAGGCGCCATACTGGGACTGATTCTGAATTATGTATTTTTGTACACCTATCAAGTGTGGAGCGGAACCGTCTTTTT
>Ga0114978_10002537_pt1 | contig 15026 bp, 10 predicted proteins | sample S_140212_EF_Meta_FD_87027 | JGI IMG/M metagenome (GOLD analysis project Ga0114978, IMG submission 87027) | Freshwater microbial communities from Lake Simoncouche, Canada to study carbon cycling - S_140212_EF_MetaG | ecosystem: Environmental > Aquatic > Freshwater > Lake | place: Lake... | reverse complement strand
ATGATTATTCTAGTTCTACTGCAATTTATGTAGGTACTGCTACACCAGGTACAGCTGCAGCAACAGCAAGTTGGTCAATTATTAAATATGATTTATCAAGTTCTAGTGATGCAAGTGGATTAAAAGCTACAGGCATTGCTTGGACAAATCGAGCAGCAGGGAGTTACGCATAATGGGATTTCAAATTGTCAAACTTACGGACCCAATCCAATTTACTAATGTAAGTGGTGGTTTAGTACCAAAAGGAGCATACAATGCTGGTACTGATTACGCAGTTGGCGACTCGGTAGATTATCTTGGTTCATCTTATGTGATGTTTTTAGATGCTGGTGCTGGAACAACTCCAACCAACACTACTTACTGGCAGGTATTAGCAAATAAGGGAACGACAGGCTCTACTGGTTCAACAGGAGCAACAGGTCCTACAGGTCCTACTGGACCAACTGGTTCTACGGGAGCTACAGGAGCCACTGGAGCAACAGGAGCTACGGGTTCGACTGGTGCCACTGGTGCTGCAGGCGTGATACAATCATTAGTAGCAGGAACTGGTATTACGATAGACAACACCACCCCATCTGCACCAATAATAACTAACTCATCGCCAGCTTCGTCATCTGCTACAAAAGCATTTGCAATAGCGATGGCGGCAGCACTGTAAGGAAACACTATGGCAAAAGGACTACCAAAAAATTATACATTCTCAGTATCAGCTAAAACTATTACTCTTACTGACATTACTACTGTTAGATTAGACAAACTAGCACTTATAACCGACACTACTACAAATAAGATACTTTATAACTTTGCTGATAGCACTGTAGCTACAGCAACAGTAGCAACCAATGTTATTACATTATCTGTATTACAGGGTGGAGAAGCTAACAGCGATAAATTACGTATAGATTACGACATTGAAAGCTCTGACACTTCAGCCTTTGCCGATACTATTCAACCAGTATCTGGAACAGTAACAGCCGACACTGAACTACCAACAGCCGCAGCACTAGCAGATACAACAGCTAATCCAACTGTGCCAGCCGTAGGTAGCTTCTTAATGGGCTGGGACAACGCTAATACAGCCTGGGATAGATTAAAACAACAAGGCTTGAACGCTGATGCACAGCCAGCTCACGCAAAAGGTGTTCTTGAAACAGCATCTAATGGGTATGTATATAACGGAACCACTTGGGACAGAGTAAGGGGTGATACCACTGGAACTTATGCTGTAGGTAATGTTGCCTCTGGAGCAACCGATAGTGGTAATCCTGTAAAGGTTGGTGGTAAATATAATGCTACAATGCCTACTCTAACTGATGGGCAAAGAGGCGATACACAACTTACTACTAGAGGAGCTATAAAAACTACTTTATTTGCCAACGATACCAGTACAACAATAAGAGTATTTGCTGATAATGCCGATGCAGTAGCTACTACTAGCACTGGCAATGCTTTAGGTGTTGTTAATAGAAACACAGTTTATAATGGTACAACTTGGGACAGAATGCCAGGTGATACCACTGGCGTTTTTGTTAAAAACATTGCTGGGTCAGCCCTAATTGGCAAAGTAGGTATTGACCAAACTACACCTGGAACAACAAACAATACTACTAACAGAGATGTAACATACGCTAAGTTCATCTGTGATAGCTCTACATTAGTAGCCAACACCATGAAAACCGCAACACTAACTGTTTCTGGGTTTACAGCAGTAGAAATAGAAATAACTAATGTAAACGGTGCATCAACTATTTACTATACGCTAGACAACACAACCCCTTCATCAACTAACTTCTCTGGTATTTTACCAGCTACGCCTTGTTCTACAGTCATACCTTGTAATGGAACGCCAACACTTAAACTAATATCGGCTGGTACGCCAATATGGGGTGCGTCCGTTAGGGGTGTCTAATGAGTAATCTTAAAACAGGTTCAACTCTTACTACTGGAACAAGTGTAGGAGATACTGCTGCAGGATTTACTATTACCTACGGGGCAACTGCTGGTGTAAGCGTGCAGGGGCTTCAAATTACAGATTCTTTGAATGCTCCTATTTTTAGTATGGCAAAAGCCTCAAACGGAGCAATAGCAACTTTTGGAGATTATATTGGTGCTTATTATGATATCTTTACTAATGTAGGAATAAAAGCTGATGCCAAACGCAATCCTGGTGCTTTGTGGCTAGTAGACGGTACATCAATGGGTATGCGTGTATGGAGTGGAACAGGTGCACCATCAGCAACAACTGTAAATGGACCTGTGAGTCCAGGTGATTTATACATTCGCATAGATACACCATCTACATCTAATCAAAGGATTTATCAATGTACTGCTGGTGGAAGTGTTGGAACTTGGGTAGGTAGAGTATGAGTACAAAGCGTTCACGTAGTTTTATTTCAAAACCCGATTTAGTTTCTACTACTTTAATTTATCCTATGACCCTCACAACCGAAACAGATACGGTAGACTCTGGTTTTACTATTACTACCAACGTTTCTTCACCACTAAGTCAATCACCGCTTCAAGTACAAAACTCAGCAGGTACTATTTTGTGGTCTGTTCCTGTGGCTGGTGGTCCAAAAACAAACGCTAAAGATATGAGAGCATACAACACAGCAGGAACTAAGTATGCTGCTTTTAATGGTCAAACCAGCCCACAATATTATGAATATTATGACGGCACAGCTTCATATAAATTATTTTCAGGTATGGGTGCACCATCAACGGATACGGTGGGAACAGCAAGCACTGGTAACTTTTACTGGCGAAGGGCAACCTATGACTATCCAATTATGGTTGGTAAATCTGTAACTATTGGGGCGGCTACGACTAATAGATGGCAATCTGTTGCACCCACCCACGACCAAGCTAATCAAACTTCTGAAAATAATGCAGAAAACGTACTTCCTGCTAAAGCATTGTTTAGCAACTTTAAGTTAATTTTGGCTACTGCACCTGGTGCTGGTTCAACCAGAACACATACGTTTAGATACAATAGTGCGGCTTCTGCATTGTCATTTACTATTGCCAACCCAGCAACATCTGGAAGTAATACTACGGATACCGTTATTGCATATCCAAACAATATTACAAATAAGACTATCTCTATTGCTTCGATGGCTAATATTGCACCAGCAGGAAGTCTTGCGAAATGGCGTTTATTACAAACTGCACCAAACCAACAGCTATACGCAAGCACTAATGCCAACACATCTACCACCGCTGCACGATATATGGGTATACAAGATAGTGGAGTAGGAACAACATCGGCATCTGTTGCCCAGATATTCCCAGATACGGGAACTTTAATTAGTTTCACCGCTTGTTTATCTGGTTCATCTGGTGCTGGTTCATATAATTTAGAATTGTTCAAAGGTACGTATGGGTCAGAAACATCAACAGGTATTTCATTTACTCTAACTGGCACATCACCTCAATTATTTTCACCCTATGAAACAAGTGTTAGCGTGGCTCCAGACGATAGTTTGTACTGGGCAATTACACCAAGTGCCACAGCCCCAACCGCAGCAATCGTAACTGTTTCTATGGAGTACGCATCATCAACCGCAGGCAACTATGTATTACTGGGTGGAAGTGGCACAACAAACCTTTCCACTACTGCCACAACCTTTAACAACTGGTATGGAAATGCTGCATGGAACGCCACCGAAGCTAATGTTAAGGCTTTGGCGTACGGAACAACACTTAAATCTTTATATGCAAGGGTTACCAGCGACACTGGTGCAGCTAAAACACGAACGTGCACGTTTAGAATAAATGGTGCAAATAGTGCGGCCACCGTAACATTTAATAATTCTGGTGTAACAAAAAACTGGACTGGCACAGTAGCTATTGCAACTGATGATGATATTAACCTTACTTCAATACCAACTGGTACACCAAATGCTTCTAGAATGATATACGGTCTTTGCTTGAATACACCAATTACATCAACAGCAACAGTATATGTTTGTACCGCAGGTGGAAGCCCTGGAACGTGGAGTCAAATAGTATGAGCAAAAGCAACATCATTGGAACTAATCAAACAACTCCTGGTGCTATGACTGCACCCTCTAACCTATTAACTGATGCAACCGCAACAACTGGATTGCTTATTAAACAAGGAGCTGGAGCACCAGTCACACAAGTACCAATACGAGTTATAGATAGCGATGCAGCAACTCTCTGGGAAATAACAAACGCAGGGCATTGTGTAAGCTACAATATGAAAATGGGAGCAAATTATGGTGTATTTACATCTGGCGTGTATCTAAATGGTCGAAACAGTATTCCTTGTTTACAACTACCAGATGGCACAAGTAACAATGGAATAAGAATATATATGGGAAGTGGTGTGCCTAGCGGAACAACCGTCAATACTAGTGTAATTGGAGATATGTACTACAGAATAGATACGCCATCAACTGCTAATCAAAGAATATACATGTGTACGGTAGCAGGGACTCCAGGAACATGGTTGGGCATAGCGTAGTTATTGACCAATCTTAATTTGAGAATATCTGGTATAATAGTATTATGAAATTATTAGCTAACTACAACATTAAGTCAGGTAAAGATAAAGAAAATAGTTTAATAGAAATGTGGAGAATAGAAAATTCTACAAATATATTAAAAACCAATGCAAAGTGGGATGTAAGTGAAACAAAAGGCATATTTTTAGCAAATAATAAAAACAATAAGGTATCAGAAAAAGAAGCTAATGATAGATATAAATTTCTAAAAGATTATGATTTAGTTTGGGGAACCTACCAAGTAAATGTATTTATACACGCATTTATGATGGTAATGCAACAAAAACTTAAAACTAAATTTATATTAGACATTGATGACAACTTATTTGACATTGACCCTTCTAATCCATTTTTAGCTCATCTTCCTAAAAAATATGAGATGCATTTACTGGGTATGGCAGTTGATGCTAAATATGTTACTACATCAAATGAAACACTAGCTAAAAAATTGCGAGAAGAAAGATATTATAGACCCAAAGAAAGTGTTGTTGTAATACCAAATTTAATTTCTACTGAAAGATATAAACCTGCAAAAATAGACAATAAAGATAAGATTGTAATTGGATATGCTGGTGGTTCTTCTCACTACAATGATTTACATAAATCTAATGCTATTGATGCACTTCAGAAAATTATGCACGAATACAAAAATGTATATGTAGAATCGGCAGGTATTAAACTAGATAAGTATTTGCCTAAAGCTAGATATAAATTCTTAGGTGGTACAAGTGGAGTTCAAAATTGGTTAGATTTTTATTCTACCTTTAAGTTTGATATAGGATTAGCTCCTATTTTAGATACACCTTTTAATGTATGTAAATCAAATATCAAGTGGCAAGAATACTCCTTAATGGGTATACCCACGATAGCTTCTAAGGTTGGGCCTTATGCTGAATCTATTAAACACGCCTCTACGGGTTATCTAGTAGAAAATACTATGGACGGTTGGTATAACGCATATAAATTGTTAATAGAAAATGAAACACTTAGACGTAAGATTGGTGAGAAAGCTAAACAAGATGTCATTGATAATTGGTCACTAGAAAACAACTGGCAAAAAATAAAAGATGGATTAGACCAGTTAAATAGTCTTGACATCAAAGATTAAACTTCTTACACTATAAACAGATTCACAAATACACTACCTTAAACAGGCGTGAAGTTGAGTGGCATCCCATTAGGATGTTTTTTTTATTAAAAAGGAGGAAATATGTTTCCAGGTGGAACAAATTATTTATCAGCAGACCAACAGACAAGAAATGCAATTACGCAATCAGGAGCTGGACCATTAAATTATTCAATAGCACCAACACTTAATCCACAGTCAACTGGACCACTAGGATATCAAGCAACAATTCAGCCAAGAACAACACAACAACAAACACAAACAACTAATACAGCTGGTGCAGGTAATTATTCTGGAGATGTATTAAGAGCTATTAGTAGTCAAATGGGTGCTTTAGATACACGACAAGCTCAAGCAGGTGTTGGACTAGAAGCACAATATGGTCAACAAGGCAAAGCTTTAGCATCCAGTCGTCTTACTGGTATTGAAAACCTTAATAGACAGGCAGAAACTAATACTCGTCAAAAAAATATGGGATTAAGAGATTTAGCACAAAATATTCGCAATGCTTATCAAGCAGGTATGAATAGATTGGGGGTAGGTGGTGCAGCAGATTCAAGTGCTTCTGGAATGTATAAATATGCTTTAGGTCAACAAGAAAGTCAAAATAAAGGACAATTGTTAAGTGATTACAATTACAATTTAGGAAATATTAATTTAGCAACTACACAATTAGAACGTGGATATAAAGAAAAAGTAGATTCACTTAATATATGGAAACAACAACAAGCTGCAGATATTGCCAATAGGTTTCAAGATGCTCGTAATCAACTTCAAATGCAACGTGCTCAGTATGGTGGTGGATATGTTGACCAAGCTCAATCACAACTTGCCCAACAAGCTATTGGTGCATTGTCTAATCTATCAACTCAAGTAGGTGATGCAAGTAGCATAATTGCTAATGATTTTGCTAAAGCTCAAGCTGAACTTAGAAGCTATTCACCAGAAAATATTACACCTAATGTATCAATGCAATCCAGTAGCATGGCACAATCTAACCCGTTAGGAATGATTAATCCAGCTTTAGCTAAGAAATTTACAGACCAAACAATAATGTAAGGAGTTCCGAATGGCATTATTTGGAATTAAATTTAAAAATTTAGAACAAGGATTTCAAGGTCTTGCAGGTGGTTTAGGCAATTTATTAAAAGGACCTCAACCTCAACAACCAAGTCAACCTTCATCACCAACTCCAAATTTAAATTTAGGACCATCTGTAGTTTTTAAACAACCATCTACACCATCAATTGCAACCCCGCAATTACCGTTACCAACATTTCAAGATATATCTAACAATTTAATTCAACAAGCAAAAATCTCAACACCCACATCACAACAAATGCAAGGTCAAGACAGATTAAAGCAATTAAACACTTTTTTATTTGGTAATCAAAATAAACCTAAAACTCAACCGCAAAATTTACCACCAGCAACTAATGTATTTGCTTCTACAATAAAACAAACTGTTAACACTATAAGCCCCGTTTTAGGTGCATTGTATAATAAAAATGTTGCCAATAATCCAGAATTAAATAAAAAAGTTGGACAAGGTGGAGAAGCATTATATGGTTCGTATGTTGGCGGATTGGGTCGTGAAATAGTTGATGTTACTGGTAAACTATTACCATATGCTGCATTAGGTCCATTTGGCACTCCAGCTTTAGTTGCAAATATTGCAACTGGCGACAAAGCTATTCCTCAATTAGACCAGATTGGAAATACAATATCGTCTAATGTTAATAAAACAATTTTTCCAGAACCTGGAACTCCAAACTCTTTAAATCCCACTCCATTATCAGATTATACTCCAGGAATGCAAGCAGCCAGAGGCTTTGGTAGTATTGGTAAAACTGCTACTGAATTAATACCAGCAATCAAGGCAGAACAAGCTATTATTCAGGGTATTAAAGGAACTAAGGCTATAACTTCTTTGGCTAAAGGCGGCAAAATTGCTCAGGGTATTAGCACATTAATTCCTCCAACCGTAGCTGGTGTAACATCTTCAACTGGCGGCAGATTTGTTGGTGGATTAGCTGGCAATTCAATGTTTGTTGAACCAGGCAAAAAAGAATCAGTATCTAAGGCAACCCTAGAAGCATTAAAGTTTGGTGCATCTCAAGGATTAACAACTGCCGCAACAGGTTTAATACCTAAAATTGGCAATATACCGATATTAAGCAATATACCTAAACGTATAGGTGGAGCTATAGTGGGTAGTGTTACTGCACCTTGGTCTAATACTTCACCAGAAGCAGGAGCTATTTTTGGAGCTATAGGTTTGCCCCAAGGTGGAAATATAGATTTTACAAGCAAAATACAAAATGCAAAAACTGCTAAAGAAATAAATAATATTTTATCTTCTTATGACATTAAATTTCCTGGTGCTATGCAAAAAGTTATAACTGAAGATTTAGCTCAAATAACTAATAGAAAAACTATACAAAAATATTTAACTTCAGCAGCCAATGAAGCTGATAATCTTAAACAAACTAGGGTTGCAGGCTCAAACATTATTGGCAATATGGAAATACCTACTAATATTGCCCCAAAGAGTTCTATACCAAATATTCCAATAAATTTAGCAGATACTCAAACTATTAGAAATAAAATATTTCAAGGTATGGTTGACACAGATGCCCCAATACTTAAACGCATTCGAGATATAGAAAGAATGACTGGTCAAACTGGATTAGTAGATAAGATTATGTATAGCACTGGCTTAGTGCAACGTTCTAATGCAATAGCTAATCAGCAAATTGCAAGTAATCCTAACCTTAGGAATGCTGTTGGTGGATTAAATAAAAAACAATTAAAAGAATTTAATTTATATGCAGCAGCTAAAGCAGAACTTGATAATGCCAGCAGGGGTATGACAACCAGTAAAACAGTATCTGAATTACAATCTATTGTTAAACAATACGACACACAATACTCTAAAAACTTTCAATCATTAAATAGTTATTATCACGACTTAGCTGATTGGTTATATTTAGGTGGAAAAATAGATAAAACTACACGAGATAGATGGGTAACAGACAATAATTATATTAGGGTTCAACGCAATATGGATGATTATATAAATGCTAATTATGGTGGAGGACCTGGTTCGTCATCTGGTAAATCTCAATTCTTTAAAAAACGCACTGGTTCGCAAAGAGAAGTATTGCCATCAGACATTACAGCATTAGAAACAACTCAACGAGTAGCTGCCGAAACTACTAAAAATCAAGCTGCTACAGATATTATTTACAGTCTTGCACAGGGTGGTATGGTTAAAAATTTAATTGATTCGGACAATGTATTATTTAGACAAAAAGTATGGAGTTTTTTAAAGGATACTAAGGGAATTAAAACATTTATTGCTAATGAATTGAGAAGAAGTTCTCGTGAATTACGAGTCATTCAAACTGAATTAAATAGACTCAATAAGGCTGGATTACAAGAATCATTGCAAGGTGCTCAACCAAGTATGGCTGGATTAAACCCTAATTTATTGCCCAAACTTAACACTAGAGATGTAAGAGGAACTATCAAATCACTTATTGTTGAAGACCCTGCTAAATTAAAACGTATTAGGGATATGATTGCACGCAGAGACCCTAAAGCTGCTGCACTGCTTGATAGGGTGTCGGCCTTAAAAGATGAATTAAGCGTAATTAATCAAGCTCGTTCTCAAGCCTACCAAGAAGCATTAAATGCTGCAGATTCACCTACAGCACGCAAAAACACTGTACGAATCACCGTTAATGGCGTGGTTGAAGTATGGGAAGTTCCTGCAGATGTTAAAAAAGCAATGGACAATATTGCACCATATAAATTAGGAATTATAGGTAAAATAGTAGCTACTCCTAAAAGATATTTCCAAGCTGGCACAACTGGTATTAATCTTCCATTTGCAGTTTTTAACTTTGTAAAAGACCAAAGCACATCTGGTATTAATTCTAAAAATGTATTTGCTACTCATAACCCATTTTCAATATTTAGTGGATTAAAAGAAGCAAACAAAGATTTTTATGCATCTGTTGGTGTACCAATGGAAAATGATGCTTTATGGAATAAATTTTTATCTGTAGCTGGCAATACAACTCAATTTGATGCATTAAGAAATGTTAAAAATGCTAAAAAAATGAGTAGAGAAATACGTCTTGGAGAACGTGGAAAGATTGCCAATTCATTGTTATCGCCAATAAATACATTAGAAAATTTTGTAAGTATTACTGAAAAAGCCACTAGATTCCAAAATTTTAAAGGAATTTATAACGATGTATTGAAAACAACCAAAAACAAAGATGAAGCATTAAAACAAGCAACATTAGCTGCTTGGCAAAACTCAGTAGACTTTAATAGAATGGGAACTTGGGGTAAAGCTATTAACTTAGTAATACCTTACTTTAATGCTGGTATACAAGGCTCAAGACAACTTGTAACTACCTTTAAAACTAATCCCTTAGGTGCATTTGCAAAAACTATGAGTTTAGTTGGATTGCCTTTACTTGGATTAACAGCTTATAACTTATCAGACCCACAAACTCGTGAAATATATAACAATATACCAGATTATGAAAAACAAAATAATTTAATAGTAATATTGCCCAATGCTGCATTAAATGACAGGGGTGTATATGAAGGAATATTAAAAATACCTATGCCACAAGGATATGGTGATTTAATGACTCCAGCACGTAGATTATTGGAAAGTTATGTAAATAAAGAGCCAGTAGATGGTGCAAAAATTGCATTAGATATATTTAATTCCATTTCGGGTCCAGCTCAACTACAATCAGGAAATCAATTAATATCAGGATTAACACCTCAAATAGCAAAACCAACCTTGCAGCAAATTGCTAATAAAGATTTTTACACGGGTAAACCAATAGTTCCTGATTATATTAATGAATCTACTGACCAGTACGGAAATAAAATTCCAGAATCTCAAAAAGCTTATAAAAATCAATCTGGTTCAGTAAGAATATTAAGTGAAATTACGGGTCAATCTCCTATAAGAGTGCAAAAATTTATTACTGATACTTTTGGCAAAACATCTAATAATGTTATTAATGCACTTGATAATACTTTAGCAGCAGGTGGAATAATTCCTCAAGAACAAATTGGTGGTAGTTCCGTATTAACTGATTTTCAAAAACGTGTGTTTCAAGCACAGTCTATTGAAAACTTTAACAAAAGTGAAGGTCAAAAATATTACGATAATATTAAAGAAGTTACTCAAAATATGACTAAAAATGAATTAGAAGCATTTAATACTATTCATCCTACAAAGAAAAACTTTTTAGGTGATATTATTTATAATGCAGATAGTACATACAATCCAATTATAAAATTAGGTATTTATAATCAATTCCCTAAAGTTTACCAAGCAGATAAAAAAATGAATGAGTTAAATGTTGCATCGGGCAATCCCAACAATCCGTTTTTTGACTTGCCATTTGATTATGCTAGAAAAGTTCTTGAAAAAGATGCTCTTCCTAAGGGTGCAAAAGACCCTGAATTAGACAAATTATATAATCAAGAATGGTTTGTAGATTTTAAAAAAGCTAAATCTGATTATTACAATGAACTTAAAGCCAATGCAGAGGCTGCTGGGCGTCCATTTGCAGCAAGTGACAATCCATATCCAGAAGCATCTAAAGAACTTCAATCAGTTATGGACCAATACAGTGCACTTCGTAAAGGAACTGGAGAAAGAAGTGCCTGGATTAGAAGCAACCCACAAGCATTTGAAGCTATGAAAAATTATTGGGCTAACATTGATAATTGGCAAAATGTTGAACGTGCTAAACGTGGATTAGCTGCAACCGAAGGTGCTGCAGGAGTAGCTGCTGGATTTGCAACTGCAACTGATACAAGTTCATCACAAAATAAACGTTTCCCCAGATTCTATATACCAGGTGGAGTTAAGGTATCTAAGCCAGGTGGATTAAAAGTACCACAAGGTCGTGGCAGGGTAACAATTAAAAAACCTGGTAAAATTATTGTAAAAACCACTCAAGGATAGTACAATCAAATAAAGCCGAGTAACAAAAGCATTGCAGGCAGGAGATATTTCCTGTCTGTATTTTTATAAGGAGAAACAATGGCAACAATTGGATTAACTGAATCAGACCTACAAGATGCAATACATACTTTGTATGAAACAGACGCAACAACTCCTGCTTCAACAGATGATGATTATTTAATACGCAGAAGATTAATTAACATTTCTATTAATCGTTGGGAAAATAATATGGGTACACTATGGAATGAACTATGGACTAATACGTCAGTAGTTTCTACAGGTGCAACTCTGACTATTGCAACAGATGATACTACATACGCAGCACCAACAGCATTTTTATTTCCAGGTGGTTATGTATTAATAATGAATGGAACCGAAGAAAGCTCAAGAATCGCTGTTATTAAACCAGAAGAAGCTCAAATTTACAGAGACACTCAAGCCGCTTATTTTACAGGCAACCCTAAAAATGGATACGTACTTAATTTAACTCAAAAACCTACTAGCAGTATTAATGGCTTTACTCTTAAATATGATTATTATAAACGTGCTGAAGCAATAAGTGATACTACTGATGTTGCAGAAATGGCAGACCCTTACTACATAGTTTATGCAGTAGTATCTGAACTTCATAAAGGTGATAACAACATAACTCTATATCAATCTGCACTACAAGAAGCAGAAGAAAGATTGCGACAAATGGTAGTTAAAAATACATTATATGGAAACTATCAAGACCACGGATTGCAAGACCAGCAATTTATTAACACGGGTGCAAGATTTGGGGCTTAGATGGCACGTGATATCAAAATCTCTACAAGTGGAAATTTACCAGAAACTCGAATCAACATTAGTACATTTCGAAAGGGTTTGGTTACTTTAACCGATGAATCGTTACTACCATTTGATGCAGCAAAAGAATCTAAAAATTTGTTTCAAACGATGGATGGGCGTTGGACTCCACGTTGGGGCAGTGATTATTACGGTGCTACTACTTCAGCTACTTTGTATGGTGCTGCAATATTTACTACATCTAACAAAGTTAATTACTTAGTTGTAGCATCTGGTACTGCAATTAAATTTTCAACTAACAATGGTGCTACTTGGACTACTTGTACAGGAGCATCTATAACTGCTGGTAACAAAGTATATTTTCAACAAATAGGTACCTATCTTTATATAGCTAATGGTGTAGACAATTTAATACGTTTTGATGGTACTTCGGTATTATTGCCTTTTGCTTCAATAAGTTCTCCATCAGCACCAACTGCCACAAGAACTGGATTAGGTGCTACACCTTATACTGCTTCATATAAAATAACAGCAGTAAATGGTGTTGGTGAAACTGCAGCATCTACTGTTGGAACTACAACTGTTTCTAAAACTAGAGACAATTGGACAACGGGAACTGATTTTATAACTTTGACTTGGACTAAAGTAACAGGAGCTACTGCTTATAATATTTATTATAATGATGATACCAATGGTGGAACACAACATTACTACATAGGTTCAGTATTGCAACCAGCTGGAGCCACAGCTTCTTTTACTGACAATGGTGAAGATAATCAACCAGCAAATACTTATGTTACTGCACCTGCTGGAGATACTACAACTGGTCCAAAATTTGCCCAAATGGAATTGTCGGGTAATAGATTATGGGCTACCCTAGACCCCAACAATGCATTTAGAGTTTATTGGAGTGGTGCTGGTTCAGATATAGGTTCGTTTTCTGAATTTACTGGTGGTGGATATATTGATTTAGAAAAAGGCGGTAGAGAACGTCCCACTGCAGTAGTACATTATCGTGATGGTAAGGGTGGGGCATTTGCTACTGTATTTACTTCAGACAATGAAGGTAAGGGTTCTACTTGGCAAATATCATTAGACACTGTAACTGTTGGCAATGTATCATTTGCAGTTCCTACAGCCATTAAAATAGTAGGTTCAATAGGTTCTAATGCTCCATTGTCAGTAGTTAAAGTCAGAAATGATATTCAATTCTTTAATAGAAGTGGTTGGTATTCATTACGGTCTAAAGCACAAATGTTAAACTTACTCTCAACTGATGAGATTAGTGGAAATATTCGTCCTGACATTGACGGTATGACAGGCACTGCAATCAATAATGTTTGTGCCTATTTTTACAAAGCTAAGGTGTTTTGTTCAATGCCTTATGGTAACAGCACTAATAATACAATCTATGTAAATGATACAGAGAGACTTAATTGGTCTGGGCCTTGGACACTTGGTGTAGAAAGATTTTTTGAATATACTGATAGCTCAGGAAACAACCATTTATTAGCAGTTCCCGTTGATGGACAAAGATTAATAGAAATATCTGATGCTATTGAAGGTGATTTGGGAGTGGCATTTGAAACTAAATATGTATCAGGACTGTATCCAGTAGATGCAGATAGAAATGCTTTTGCAAAAATACGTTATGTTTATTTTGAATTTAACAATCCTGTAGGAGATATTAATATTACTGTTCTTGGTACAGAAAAGAAAAAAGGATACTCAAATCTTAAATCAGTTACAATATCAGATACGGTATCAAATGCTGGTTATGATACTCAAGCATTTTCTAGTTCACCATTTTCCGATACATCAATAACTCCTACTACATTTGCTCAAGCTTCAGTTAAAAAAAGAATTAGAGTAAATAAACTGCTTAATAACATACAGTTTGTTATTACTACTAACTCAACAGCTAGTCATTACACATTATTAAATATTCAGGCTAAGGGGTTCATTATTCCAACAGGCGACCCACAACGCTGGAAGAGTTTAACTTAGGAGTATTATGGCAGCAGCAAACACAGACAAGTTTAAAAAAGCTAAAAGGAGATTCTCAACTACTATAGATGTTGGCGGAGTAGGCAGTGGTGCCACTTCAATTCCACTAACTTCAACTACAGGGCTTGATACAGATACTGCTATAACTTTAGTATTAGACCCTGGTTTAACTACAGAAGAAGTAATAACTGGTGTTGTGTCTGGAAACAATATTATTAACTCGGTTAGAGGAAAAGAAGGCACAACTGCACAAGCACATACTGCTGGAGCTGCAGTAGCAATGTATTTTACCGAAACACATTGGGATGATTTAATTGATGGCGTGCTTGCAGAGCATAATCAAAATGGTACTCACGGTGTTGTAACAGCAACAAGCGTAGCAGCTACCTCAAGCGTTACAGTTGGTGGAACATCAGTTGTTACGCCTGCTGGTGCAATAATGCAGTATGCAGGCTCTAGTGCACCTACAGGGTGGTTGTTAGCCGATGGTAGTGCAGTATCAAGAACTACTTATGCAACATTATTTACTGCAATAAGTACAGCATATGGTGTTGGTGATGGT
>Ga0114978_10002536_pt1 | contig 15026 bp, 10 predicted proteins | sample S_140212_EF_Meta_FD_87027 | JGI IMG/M metagenome (GOLD analysis project Ga0114978, IMG submission 87027) | Freshwater microbial communities from Lake Simoncouche, Canada to study carbon cycling - S_140212_EF_MetaG | ecosystem: Environmental > Aquatic > Freshwater > Lake | place: Lake... | reverse complement strand
TTCAATCCCACAGTCCCAAGCCTTATGTGGTATGCCCCAACCCCTTTTATCAAATCTATGAAGGTGCAGCCTTTTTGGCTGGAGCGCAACCCTATTATGTAGCGTCCCTAGAGGGCAAGAACTTCGCCATGGATTGGCAAAGTGTGCCCGCTGATGTATGGGCCCAAACGCAATTGCTGTTTGTATGCTCACCAGGTAACCCTACGGGTGCAGTCGTGCCCCTTTCAGAATGGGAAACACTTTTTGATCTGAGCGAGAAATATGGCTTTGTGATTGCCTCAGACGAGTGCTACAGCGAAATTTACTTTCGCCCAGAAGCGCCGATAGGCTCCCTAGAAGCTGCACACGCTTTGGGCCGCGCAGACTTTAGAAATTTAATCGCCTTCACCTCACTTTCTAAACGCAGCAATATGCCTGGGCTTAGAAGCGGTTTTGTGGCCGGAGACAGTGAAATCATCAAAAAATTTCTTCTCTACAGAACTTACCACGGCAGCGCCATGAGTGGCATGATTCAACACGCGAGCATTGCCGCTTGGTCCGATGAGGTGCATGTCTGTGAAAACCGACTGAAATATCAGCGCAAATTCGCTGCTGTCACACCCGTCTTGCAAAGCGTCTTGGAGGTGCAGCTTCCCGATGCAGGCTTTTACCTTTGGGCCAAGGTACCCGGCGGTCACGATGAACACTTTGCGCGTGAGCTGCTCAGGCAATACAATGTGACCGTTTTACCCGGCAGCTACTTGGCACGAGAGGTGGCTGGCCTCAATCCTGGGAGCGGTCGCATTCGCATGGCCTTGGTTGCTGAGACCGATGAGTGCCTAGAAGCAGCACATCGCATCGTTGAGTTCACCCAACAATACGTCGCACCCGCATCGTGATCAGGTCTTCACATCCTGCCTTGTGATGCTGTTTTGTCTTTTAATCAATTGACTGTAAGCGAAGTCTTTTATTTTTTTTAACCCCACCATTGACCTTTACTCAAATGACTCCATCCACCACTTCATTAGAAAACACCATCAATCAAGCCTGGGAAGACCGCGCTCAACTCAGCCCAGGCTCGGCATCCAAGGAAATTTTACAAGCCGTAGAACACGTGATTGGAGAGCTCAACAACGGCCGCTTGCGTGTTTCTACCAAAGAAGCTGTGGGCAAATGGGTGACGCATCAATGGATCAAAAAAGCTGTGCTGCTGAGCTTTCGCTTGCATGACAACCAAATGATTCACGCGGGCGATTTGGGCTTTTATGACAAGGTCAAAACCAAGTTCTCCAACTTGAACGAAGAACAAATGAAACAAAGTGGCGTTCGCGTGGTACCCCCAGCCGTTGCTCGCCGCGGATCCTACATAGCCAAAGGTGCCATCTTGATGCCCAGTTATGTCAATATTGGTGCTTATGTCGATGAAGGTACCATGGTGGACACCTGGGCTACCGTGGGCTCTTGTGCTCAAGTCGGCAAAAACGTGCACCTGTCTGGTGGCGTGGGCTTGGGCGGTGTTTTAGAGCCCTTACAAGCCAATCCGACCATCATTGAAGACAACTGTTTCATTGGAGCAAGAAGTGAGATTGTTGAAGGTGTCATTGTTGAAGAAAATTCAGTGATCTCGATGGGTGTGTACATTGGACAAAGCACCAAAATTTACGACCGAGCAACGGGTGAAGTGAGTTACGGTCGAGTCCCATCAGGCTCCGTGGTGGTCTCGGGCAACCTACCCTCTGCAAATGGAAAGTACAGCCTTTACTGCGCCGTGATTGTCAAACGGGTAGATGCTCAAACAAGAGCAAAAACCAGCTTGAATGATCTCTTAAGAGACTGATCCCCTTTTCTTTTTCACTCAAAGGCCAAGCGCCCGATTTTCACTGAATATTTGTGTCGCATGGCCCCTTTTTAATTGAACTTTAAGTGTTCATACCCTATCCATAAAGCATTTTTTCATGAGCAACACATTGCAACTCACTGAGCAACTCATTGCCGAGGTCTCCGTGACACCTGAAGACGCCCATTGTCAAGCCATTTTGGGCCAACGGCTCGGTGCATTGGGCTTTCTGTGCGAGAGCATGCCAAGTGGACCTGAAAACTTCAGGGTACAAAATATGTTTGCGATTAAAAAAGCCGCCTCACCCCTAGGAGGCGATGCACCCGTTTTGCTCTTTGCTGGTCACACGGATGTGGTGCCCACAGGACCTTTGAAAAACTGGTCAAGTGACCCCTTCACCCCCTCTCACAGAGCGGGCAAATTGTATGGCCGTGGCGCCAGTGATATGAAATCCTCTTTGGCAGCGATGGTCGTGGCCTGTGAGGAGTTTCTAGCACTGCAACCCTCACCTGCTTTTACGATGTCTTTTTTGCTCACCTCTGATGAAGAGGGGCCTGCCACCGATGGCACGGTTTTCGTTTGCAACACATTGAAAGAACGCGGCCAACGTCTGGACTGGTGCATCGTGGGTGAACCCACCTCTATCAAAATCACAGGCGATATGATTAAAAATGGGCGTCGCGGCACACTCAGTGGCAAATTGATTGCCAAAGGCGTTCAAGGTCACATCGCTTACCCGCAATTGGCCAAAAATCCCATTCATTTGGTCACCCCAGCTTTGGCCGAGTTGGTAGCGATCCAATGGGATGAAGGCAACGCCTTCTTTCAGCCCACGTCTTGGCAAATCAGCAACATCCACGCGGGCACAGGTGTCTCTAATGTCATTCCAGGTGAATGTGTGATCGACTTTAATTTTAGATTTTGCACTGAATCCAGCGTTGACAGTTTGCAACAGCGCTTAAAGTCAGTGCTTGATCACCATGGCATCGAATACTCGCTGCAGTGGACCTTAGGTGGTTTGCCTTTTATCACCCCGCCGGGTGAATTTGTGAGTTTGGTCCAAGCGTCCATTGAACACATCAACGGTCAAGTGGCTCAACTCTCGACCACTGGTGGAACCAGTGATGGTCGTTTTATCTCTCAAATTTGCAAAGAAGTCATTGAACTTGGCCCTCCCAACGCCACCATTCACAAAGTCGACGAATACATCGAAATCACCGAGTTGGAACGTCTGAAAGATATCTATTTACAAATTCTCAAAGGACTACAAAGCCATTTGACCCTTGGCCAGCAGCATCAACAAAGGCCCGCATGAACCTCTTGGCGCTCATTGAGCAAGTCCAAGAGGCCTTGGATCACGCGCAAGTGCACACGGGCCATGGCACACTCAACACTTTCGATGAGGCCCACTGGTTGGTCTTGTGGCGTTTGGGCTTGCCACTGGACAGCGACGCGCACGCCATGAGCTCAGGCGTGCCTCAATACCAAGCACTCAGTGACGAAAACATTCAAGCCGTTCTTAAGCTCACCCAGGAGCGAATTGCAAGCAGAAAGCCTCTGGCCTACCTTACCCAAGAAGCATGGCTTCAAGGCGTGCCTTTCTATATAGATGAAAGAGCGATTGTTCCAAGAAGTTTGATCGCTGAGGTCCTGTGCTCGGGCAGCATTGAGTTCATCTTAGGCTTTCAACCCGAGCGGATCTTGGACCTTTGTACGGGCAATGGAAGTTTGGCTGTGCTATCAGCGCTTAATTGGCCAAACGCCCGGATTGAAGGATTGGATATCTCTGAGCCTGCACTTGAAGTGGCAAAGATCAACTCCGACAAGCACGCTTTAAATGAACAAATTGAGTGGCGAGCCAGTGATGGTTTGGCTTTAGCACAAGGCCTTTATGATTTGATACTTTGTAACCCGCCGTATGTGCCACTTCAAAGCATGAATGAACTTCCTCTTGAATACAAGCAAGAACCGGCCTTGGCTTTAGGCTCGGGGATTGACGGCATGGATTTTATTGGCAAGGTCTTGCCCCAAATACATCAGCATCTGACCCAAAGAGGATATGTGATACTTGAAGTTGGCCATGAGTTGGCCACTCTATCAAAGCGCTACCCGAATTTACCTTGGATGACGCTTGACACTGAAATGGGAGACGATCAAGTGCTCAGCATTTCGGCGCATGCTTTAAAAGCTTATTTTGAAAAACCTTAACCCCTCGCACTGCGTGCATAAAGTGAACATTGAGCCATGATTGTATTAAGAGATGTTGAGTTAAGACGAGGTGTACGCACTTTGCTCTCGGGCGTGAACGTCACCATCAACCCGGGAGAAAAAATTGGGCTCGTTGGGCGCAACGGTGCAGGTAAATCCACCCTGTTTGCGCTCTTGAATGGCCAACTGCAAGAAGAAAAAGGTGAGGTCGAATTTCCAACCCACTGGAGACTCTCGCAAGTGGAGCAACACATGCCCGAGAGCGAAGCCTCGGCAAGTGAGTTTGTCTTGGCGTCTGACATCCGACTGGCTCAAGCACAAGAACAACTCAGGGCCGCAGAGCTTTGCGACGACGGCATGGCCATTGCAGAGAGCTACATGGCCTTGAGCGATGCTGGCGCACACGACGCCATGTCACGCGCTCAGTCACTGATATTGGGTCTAGGCTTTAAAACGCAAGACTTGGACAAACCGGTCAACAGCTTCTCAGGCGGATGGCGCATGCGACTGCAATTGGCCAGAGCGCTGATGTGTCCATCGGACTTGATGCTATTGGATGAGCCCACCAACCACTTGGATTTGGATGCACTGGTTTGGTTAGAGAGTTGGCTTCAACGCTACCCGGGTACCCTGATCATGATCAGCCATGACCGTGAGTTCTTGGACGCGGTGACCCGAATCACCTTGCACATTGAGAATGGACAAATTACTCGCTATGGCGCCAATTACTCGGGCTTTGAAACTTTGCGAGCACAAGAGTTGGTCTTGCAGCAAGCCGCTTTTGCAAAACAACAAGACAAAATTTCACATTTACAGCATTTTATCGATCGCTTTAAAGCCAAAGCGAGCAAGGCCAAGCAAGCACAAAGTCGCGTGAAGGCGCTTGAGCGAATGGAAAAAATTGCGCCCATGATGTCCCAGGCTGACTTCACCTTTGCATTTAAAGATCCACTTCATTTGCCCAACCCCATGGTTGCCATTCAAGGCGGAGACTTTGGCTACAAAATAGACGGCCAAGCCAGCAAGATCTTGGATCAAGTCTCCCGCTCGGTCTTGAGCGGTCAACGCATTGGCATCTTGGGCGCCAATGGACAGGGGAAATCTACATTTGTCAAAACTCTTGCACAAGCCATCCCCCTTCTCTCAGGTGAAATCACTCAAGGCAAAGGCTTGTCGATTGGCTACTTTGCTCAGCAAGAACTTGATGTCTTGGAACTCCAACAAAGCCCCCTAGAGCACATGATTGAATTGGCCAAAAAGGGCCCCGTACAAGGCAGAGAGCAAGAGATCAGAAATTTTCTAGGTACCTTTAAGTTCGCCGATCAAATGGTCAACCAAGCCGTAGGTACTTTAAGCGGAGGCGAAAAAGCTCGTTTGGTTTTGGCCATGATCGTTTGGCAAAGACCCAATTTATTGCTCTTAGATGAGCCCACCAACCACTTGGATTTGATGACCCGAGAGGCTTTGGGCATGGCCATCAATGACTTTGAGGGGACCGTGTTATTGGTGAGTCACGATCGAGCACTGCTCAGGTCCGTTTGTGAGGAGTTTTGGTTGGTCTCGCGCTCGGGCATCACCGATTTCAAGGGTGATATGGATGAGTACCAAAAATACTTGCTCGAGGAATCTAAAAAACTACGAGAAGTTCAGCTCCATGCAACACCAAGTAGCCCAACCACGCCGCTTGTCAATATGAAGGGCATGTCTAGACAAGAAAAAAAGCTCGAGTCGCAAAAGAAGTCCTCCCATCAACTCCAACACCAAGCGCTAAGGAAGGAACTTCTTGCCATTGAGTCCAACATCAAACTCCAAGAGGCTCAAAAGCACGCCTTGCTCGAGAAAATGGCACAAGCATCAAACTCTCCATCCTCCACCTCCCCCTCATCAGGGCAGAAGAATTCGGCCTTGGAATTGGCTACCAGTGGCAAAGCACTCAAGCAAGTCGAGCAAAGTTTGACGCAGATGGAGGAACAATGGCTAGAAATCAGCCAAACCCTTGAAGGCCTGATGGCATCTTCAAACAATTAAAACCCTGATTTCTTTAAGAATAAAAGCAAAGCCCTTGAGCTTTGTCCATGTCCAATCTTAAAATAAAGGCCCATTTGATCTCACTTTGATGACTCACTTTGTACGGCGTGAATGTTTCACCCCTTGATGACTTTTACACCATGAACCCTTCTGTTGCACCCAATTGGCTGAAAACGTACATGCGCATGAGCTTGTGCGCATTGGCTTTGTCAGTCAACTTAGGGGTCGCACTGGTCTCTATTTCCAAATTATTGATCCTCATTGGGTTTTTGCTTTTTTTAAAATACGATTGGATCAGTTTCACCCGATCCGATTTGCCGCAACTCAAATGCAGCCAAAACCGCTGGTTGTATTACTCGCAAGGATTTAGATCCTTGTGTGTGAACTTTAAAAAATTAAACTCAACTCCTATCGTTGCACTTTGCGTGCTTTGGATAGGCTTGTCTTTGCTGTGGAGCGAGGCTTCGAGCTCTGAGTGGCCCATGGCGCTCATACGACACGGCAGAATTCTTTTTATTCCCCTTATTGTGTATTGCATCAGGTCCAAAGACGACGTGAAATGGATCGTGCGCTCCATTGTCATTGGGCAAGTCTTGATTGTCCTGTACTCCTACCTCTTGTGGATGGGCGTGCCTTTGCCTTTGTTCAACACCTTGTATCCAAAAGATTTTGGAGTGGTCATCAGTGGGCATTTAGAGCAACCCATCATGACCGCACTGATGGTGGTGATCGCATGGAGTTTTAGGCGTGAGATTTGGCCTCGCATTGGACAAGGGCCCATTTATGTTTTGTGCATTTTGAGTGCATTCAATGCCTTTTTTATCATGACGGGCAGAACAGGTTTTATTGCCATGCTCATGGCCATCACGTTTGGAGTCCACCAACACTTTAAAGCTCGTTACGCCAAGCAAATGATGTGGGTGTGGCTCTTGCCTGTGATCATGACTTGCGCTTTGAGCTTGCTCTCGAGCAGGTTCAACAGCAAAGTACATGAAGCGGTGAGTGACATTGCCCTTTATAGTCAAGGCAATGATGCAACGAGCCAAGGCTACCGACTTGACTATTGGAGGCAATCTCTGAAGTCGATCTCTGAGTCTGCAGTCATAGGACACGGCGTGGGCAGTTGGCGCCATGAATACATCAGCCACGGCGGCAATGAACCCAATGCACCCGCCAACCCTCATCAGCAATTTTTACTGTGGACGGTTGAGGGAGGATTCATTGGTTTATTGCTGATTTTGATTTTTTATCGCTCTCTTTATAAGGATGCTCAACGCCTAGACGGGCCAGCGAGAGAGGCCATGCTGAGCTCCTTTTGGATCGTGCTGATGGTAAGCCTTTTTAATTGCCCCTTTTATGGAGCTGGCATTGGTGAATTCTTCATCTTGATATTTGCCAGCATGAGCAGTTTAATCAAAACTCAAACCTCACTGTCCTATCAAAGCAGTCCTTCAAATCAATCGGTGCCACCCTTGAATGAATTGAGCTGGATAGAAAAAATCGGTCTGCGCTCAGTAACCCAACCCCTGACATCAGAGGTCCAAGGCAATGAGCACCATTACGCCAAAAGTGAAGGCTTGGCAAAACTAGGATGGCGCCAAATCAGAAAGACTGTCTATCTTAAGCTTCATCATCAAAGTCAACTCCAGCGCCAATCTGCCGACCCTGCTTGGACCCGTGGCTTGTGGATTTATCAACGCACCACTCAAATTGGAGACTCCTTGATGGATTTGGCACCAAGGGGCTTACTGAACACGCATGGCATCAAAATCGATCTGATGACGCCAAAACATTTGATCGAACTCTTTGAGGGGGACCCTTATTTCACAAACATGTACGCCAATCCCCAAAAGGAACACAGCGCTGCTTATGATTTTGTGATCGTACAAAGCATTCACCACCGCTCTTTGTTTAAGAAAATAAAATACTTCCCAACACTGCCTTGGATTTGCATTCAAGGCGACTACGACGCTCCTGATTTTTGTAGAAATCGATTCGCCACACAACGCATCTGTGATTTATTCAACTGGTCACTGCCGACTCAAGAATTTGATCACCATGCCAGGCAAAAATTAGCACCCCCTCTCGCGCTGTCTCAATCCTCTTTCCAAGACACGTATCCTTTGGTCATCGTCCTTGGTGGAGTAGATCCCTCTAGAATTTATTTTCAATGGTCCAACTTGTTGCTAAGCTTAAGCGAGAACGGTTTTAGCAAGTGCTTGTTGCTCGGAACGGGCAACCAAGCGTCAGAGATTGCAAAAGATATTTTGAATAAGAGCGATACATGCATGCACATTCAAAACTTAGTCAACCAGACGACCATTCAGCAATGCAAAACCATCTTAAACCAAACCGAACTCTTGATCACAGCAGATAGCGGTCTCATGCATTTAGGTGTTGCGAGTGGGTGCAAAAGAATCATCTCACTTTTCACTCACAGCATCATGCCCAGCTACAGACTTCCTGAGGAGTTTATCAAAGATTCGATTCAAAGTTCGAGCGATGAAATCAATGGCATTGAATACACTCAAATCATTCATCGTATTTTTGGCAAAACCTATTCTCAATAGAAATCAGCAAGAAAAATAGTCCGAAAGAGATTGGGGAAATTTGTTTACGCGTTCAAATACACTTCATGGTCTGGCCCAGACTTCAACCCATCCTCAGTCTGCTTTTGGCTTATGAGAGCTCAAAAGCTTTTTCCATTTGAGCACTTCCAACTTGATCATTTGCTCAAACTCTTGCGGTGAGGATGGACTAATTTCCCCATCTACCACCTCTAAACGCTTAGAGACTTCAGGTTGATTGAGTGCCGCCCTTAAAGCACTGTTGAGTTTTTCAACGATGTCTTTTGGCGTCCCAGGTGGTGCCAACATACCCCACCAAACAACCGCATTGAAGCCTTTGATCCCTTGCTCAGAAATCGTTTTCGTTTGAGGCTGAGATTGAATTCGATTCAAGCCAGAGCTTGCAATAACTTTTAGCCGCTTGGCATCGGCCAAAGGCTTGATTTGAGACATCCCTGTGAAGAGCAAATCTACATGGCCAGCCGCTACGTCGTTGATCGCAGGACCCGCTCCCCTATAGGTCACCATGACCACGTCTGTACCCAAGGCTTCTTGGAACATCAATGCAGCCAGGTGAGAGCCAGATCCATCGCCAGAGGTTGCAATGCTCAAGCGCGAGGGGTTCTTCTTGGCATAAGCAATGATCTCTTGGACCGTGTTTGCCTCAAGCCCCAATTTTGCAGCCAAGCCAAAAGGGTAAGTGATCACCAATGAAATGGGCGTGAAATCCTCTGGGGTTCTGTAGGGCATTTGTGCCATCAAAGTCGGATTGGTAGAAAAAGAAGTACTGACCAAACCAACTGTATAGCCATCAGGCGCGGCCTTTGATACCACCTCAGTACCTACGACGGTGTTCCCACCTCCCTTGTTCTCGATCACAACGGGTTGCTTTAAGACATCAGAGAACTTATCGACAAACGATCTGGCCACAAAATCGCCTCCCCCACCGGCTGCAAAAGGCACGACAATTTTAATCGTTCGACTGGGATAAGTGTCAGCACTGACTTTAAAGGGCAATGACACGCTTGCAGCGAGCAGTAAAGCCAAACATAAAGCTTTCAAATTGATACAGATGTTCGCGTTCATGATGAAGAGAGGTTATTAATAAGCGAGTGAATTCAAACTCGATACATTGCGGCAAGACCTCAATGCTTTAAGCATTAAAGTCCGAGATATGCTTTTTTGATATCGTCTTGTTTGGACAATTCGGTGGAGTCGCCTTGAGCAACCACACGACCATTTTCAAGCACATACGTGCGACTTGAAATAGACAGGGCTCGGCTCACATTTTGCTCCACCAATAAGACCGATTTGCCCTCTTTGTGAATCGTCTGAATCACTCGAAACATCTCCGTCACAATGTAAGGCGCCAAACCAAGAGAGGGCTCATCCAAGAGAAGCAACTCGGGCAAGGCCATCAAAGCACGGCCAATGGCCACCATTTGTTGTTGACCGCCCGATAAGGTACCAGAGGCATGGGAGAGCTTTTGCTTGACCACTGGAAAAAGCTCACAGACCCATTCCAGTGTTTGCGCTCGTTTGGCCTTGGCTTTTTTGTGCATGGCACCCAATTGCAAATTTTCAAGCACACTCATGCTGGTAAAAAGTCTGCGACTCTCCGGGACCAGCGCAATGCCTCTCTCACAAAGCAAATGAGAGGGCAAATCGGTGATGTCCTTTGAGCGCCAATAAATTTGACCCTGCTTGACTCGATTAAGCCCCATGATGGTATTGATCAGAGTCGTTTTACCGGCACCATTGGGTCCAATCACAGAGATCAACTCGTTTTCCCCGATATCAATCGAAATATCCCAAAGCGCTGGGGCAGCACCATAGTTGACCTGAATATTTTTCAAACCTAGCATGATCATTCGCCCTTCACTTCATCGCCCAAATAGGCTCGAACAACCTCAGGATCATTCATCACATCTTTAGGCGCACCACTTGCGATGACCATCCCTTGATCCAAAACCACCAGCCGATCTGACAATGCCATCACTGCGGACATCACATGCTCAACAAACACGATGGAGGTGCCACGCTGTCTGATCAAACGAATGGTCTGAACAGCCAAATCAATCTCCGAAGGAGTCAGGCCTGAGAGCACTTCATCCAGCAGCAGCACTTGTGAGCGAGCGGCCAACGCTCGAGCGAGTTCCAAGAACTTCCTTTGATGAAGGTTCAGCGCATCTGGCAACTCTGCCGCTTTGTCCAATAACCCCGTGAATTCAAGCCACTGCAGCGCTTGCTGCGTTGCTTGTGACTCATTGAACCCACTTCCCCCGTACTGCGCTGAGAGAACCACGTTTTGCAAGACCGTCAAACCATTAAAGGGTCTGGGTATTTGGTATGTTCTTGAAATACCTGATTTTCTAATTTCATGTGCGCTCAAATGGGTCACATCGCGACCTAAAAGTTCAACGACTCCAGAAGTCGCAGAAAAGTGTCCTGTCACCACGTTGATGAACGTCGATTTTCCAGAACCGTTAGGGCCCAACAAGCCCAATATCTCACCTTCGTAGAGTTTCAAGTCAACACCACCCAGGGCCTTGATGGCAAAAAACTGTTTGGTCAAACCTTTGACTTCCAAAACCACCTTGGAGCCCACAGGTGTATCGCCTTTGAGGGCCAATTCAGCTGTTCGCTCAGAGAGCAAGTCACGGCCCCTTGACTCCTCATGGGAATGAGCCGATGAAACACCACCCTTTAATTGAACTCTTTTACTTCTGAAACGCGAACTCAAGCTGCCCCAGATTCCGTTGGGCATCAGCAAGACCGACAAGGTCAAGATCACACCAATGACAACCCGACCCACCAAAGCACTGTTGCCGTCGGTGAAGGTGTTTAAGAGTAGCGTGATCAAGACTGCGCCAAGTGTTGGGCCGGCCCAATGCCTAGCACCCCCCAAGATGCTCATTAAAACCACGGTCAAAGGCACATTGATATTGAAGGTCTCACTGACGGTGACATAAGAGACGTACAGGGCATGAATACTGCCCATCATGCCAGCCAAAAAACTCGACAGCGCAAAGGCAGCCATTTTGAGTGCAAAGGTTGGAACCCCATTGACCTCAGCCACATCTTCATCGTCGTGAATAGCCAACAACCCTAAACCCATTTTTGAATAGAACAAAACATATGCAACGAAGACACACAATGTGGCCATTCCTAGGCCAAGATAATAAAAACTTGAAGCCGCAGAAGGGCCAATTGCAGGCGCATTCACACCCATCAGATAAACACCAGGCCCGCCATCAATGGGCGTATTCACAATCAGAGTTGCCAATACAAACGTCACAGCCAAAGTGATCAATGCAAAAGACTCTCCCCGAATGGACCTCAGTCGAAACACCAAAGCGCCTATGACCAATGCCAACGCAGCCGCAATGAGGCCAGATAAAAAGACCGATGGAAAAAATGACAAGTTCAACTTGGTGGCAAATGTCGCCATGCCATACATGCCTAAACCAAAAAAAGCACCGTGTCCGAATGAAAAATAACCAGAATAACCTGACAGCAAGTTCCAACTCGTGGCCAAGGAGATCCAAAAGAAAATCAAATACAGCAGCGACTGCAAGTGAGCTGGCAATCCTACGTAAGGGGCAGCAATCAAGGACGCAAGCAGCAAAACCACCAAAATGGGCAGGAGTCTTTTAGTCATGAGCGCGCCTCATGAGTAAAATGAGGATTAAAAGCGTGAATGACACCAAGGGCGCCCAAGTAGGCGCAATCAAAGCCATGGTCATCGATTCACTGATCCCAATTACAAGTCCAGCAATGAGTGGCGCCCAAGCCGATGCCAATTTGCCCATCATGACGACAGCAAAGATCACTCCAATCCAAGCGAATATTTGAGAAGGCGCAAGCGTAAACGTCAAGGCCACACAAACACCAGCACAACACGCCAAGGCAGCACATGCACCGGACAAGGCCAAGGACAACTTGGAGGCATTGATGCCAAATGCACGCGCAATGTCCGGATCCTCCGCACTGGCCCTCAGCGCCTTGCCAAGGTCAGTCTTGTAAAGAACCCACCAAACACCCAGGCAACACAGAACGGACAAAAACATTGTCAAGGCTTCTGAATAAGTCACGATCACCCCAAAAAGCCTGAACTTTAACTCATCGTATTGTGAGCTCATGCGCCTAAAGTCAGCACTCCAGACCAGCTGTATCAACGCCTCAACCGAAACGGTCAGACCAAAAGTGGCCATCAAAGAGTTAAAGGGTGTGATCGAGAACTTGGCCAAAACCGCTTGCAACAAAACACCCAAAAGTGCAAAGACTGGAAGCAAGATCAATAAACACAGCAAAGGATCAATGCCAAAGCGCGTCTTAAGTTCGTACGTGAGGTAGGCGGACAAGAAAACCCACGCAAAGTGAGATAAATTGATTTGTTTGAGGATGCCCCAACCCAAGCCCAATCCCAAACCAATCAAACCATACAAGGCGCCCATGAAAAGCCCTGAGGCCAGGGCTTGAAAAAGAAGATTCGCACTAGGCATAAATATGTTCTCACATCACATCGAAACTATGATGCGTTAGGAATAAAAAGAGATGTCAAAAATGATCAAAGAACCATTTTACCGCCAGGAAGCGCCATTTCTTTCGGGAACAGAACAACCCATTTGCCATTTTGCAATTGTTTGACGCGGTTCAAATCATCGCCATAGTTATTGGGGCCATCAAAACGAACTCGTCCAATGATGGTGTCGACCTTGTTGGCCTTTAACCAGTCGGCAATTTTGCGATCCTCCAAGGAGCCTGAACCTTTGACGCCAGCCTCCAAAATCTGCCAGCCTGTATAGGCGTTCGCCGCTTGCAACTCAAACACGGTGTCAGGCAAATTCGCCTTGGCCGCTCTGTCGTTGTACAGCTTGATGACATCGGCATATACAGCACTGTTCGTGAAGGGTGGGTGCTGCTCAAAGGTTGTCAAGGTCAACGCATTTTTGGCCAATGGGGACTGAGACATGGCACCAGGCGAGGGGTACAGGTGAAAGTGGATTTTGGGGTGATAGTCAATTTTATCCATCGCCTCCAACAATTGAACGCTCTCAGGTCCAATCGAGCCCACCCACACAAAATCTGCATTGGCCTCTTTGAGTCTAGAAGCAATTGGGCCAAAGTCCTTGGTGCCAAACTCCCATTCAAGCCACAAATTTTCCTTCAAACCGCGTTTTTTAAATACCTCTCTAGCTCCTTCGGACATGAAGATCACCGAGGGAAATTTACTGCTGACAAGTGACACAGTTTTAGGGTTTCCGCCACTTGCCAAGATGGCCTCCAAAACCAACGTGGGTACGGTCGTGCCTGGAATCGCTCCAATCACATAGCCTGGGAAATGCATATCGTACTTGGCCAAAGATGGGATTCCAAAGGAGTTGCTCACCAATACCTTGCCATTTCTCTGAGCCACACCCATGGCCGCCAAGGTATTGGCCGTTGCATAGGGCCCCATCAACAAGTCCACTTTGTCTCCAGTAATCAATTGCTCGTAGAGGGTCCTGGCCAAATCGGGCTTGGATTGATCGTCTTTGAAGCTCCATTCCACCTGACGGCCTAAAAGTCCGCCTCTTTTGTTCAAAAGCTCTACAAAGATCTCCCCCGTAATTTTGTGCATCACAGCCGTGCCTGCAAGAGGACCCGTCAAGGACAAGGTGCTGCCAATTTTGATGCTTTTGCCCGTCGTTTGTGCAAACGATTGCAGGCTAGGTAAAACGACGCTGGCTCCGAGAAGCTTTAAAAATGGTCTCTTTTGCATGGAAATCCTAGGGTTGAATTGAAAATAAAGCTACAAACAGATAGGTGAATGCTTATCCCTTTATTTTGACCCACCTGCCCATAAGAGCTTATGCGTGATTTCCCCAAGAGCAGATGCATTAAGATAGGGCTTGGTTTTTTTATCAACATCCCTACTTCTTCCAAATGAACACCCCCTCCGCCACCAACAGCAGCGCAACTCCTGCCACGACCGCTCCAGCCTCCAAAGCTTTCTCCAAGGGTGGAAGCTCGCACATGGCCTTGGTCGAGACAGACAAAATCACCGTCAGAGGTCGCGACCTTTGCCAAGAGATGATTGGTCAATACAGCTTCACGGCTTACTTTCTCTTCTTACTCACAGGTCAAATGCCCAGCGAAAAATTAATCAAAGCGGCCGACGCCACCTTGATCGCGATATCTGAGCATGGCTTGGTCCCTTCGGTGCAAGCCGCCCGAATGACCCTTGCGGCAGCACCAGATGCCATACAAGGCGCAGTAGCGGCTGGGCTTCTTGGATGTGGAACAGTGATTTTGGGAGCCTCGGAGACAGCCGGTCTCTTGCTGATTGACATCATCAAAGAAACAAAGTCTAGCAAAGTGGCTTTAAAGGACGTTTGCAAGGCTCAATTGGATCGTTTGAAAAG
>Ga0114978_10002530_pt1 | contig 15055 bp, 17 predicted proteins | sample S_140212_EF_Meta_FD_87027 | JGI IMG/M metagenome (GOLD analysis project Ga0114978, IMG submission 87027) | Freshwater microbial communities from Lake Simoncouche, Canada to study carbon cycling - S_140212_EF_MetaG | ecosystem: Environmental > Aquatic > Freshwater > Lake | place: Lake... | reverse complement strand
GCTATGCAATCTTCAGACACTCTTCGAACAGACTTTGACACATGGAAAACTCAACTTGATGAAATTAAACAAAAGTATGAGGTAGCTGAGATAAGTACCCCTGGCACTACCAAAGCTTCACGTGAAGCTTTGCACGACACCAGTAACGCAACTGATTCTGTAAAAGATTGGCGTTCTTTTTGGAGAGATGTATTGGAAGACTCAGATCAGTGGACTGATGAACTAACTGAAGCAACTAAAAAACAAAAAACAATGGCCAAACAAAAAATTGTTGATGATTTTCTTGACACACTTTGTGGTGCATTTGAAGAGTTAAGTGGTAAAGAAATCTTTGATTGTTTCTTTGAAGCTGTGCAAAGTCAATTTGACTATACAAAAAAAGAACATGACAAAACTAGTGAACTTCTAGATCTATTAGCTGGACTGAAATGATTAAACAATCTGTTGCCTGGGTATGCCACGACTGTGGCGTAGCCCACGGCAAGTGGTATAAAGATGGTGAGTACGTAGGCCCACCAAACCACTATTCCACTATGCACTATGACACTTGTGACATGTGCGGCAAGCACAATGTCATATGCACTGAGCCAAGGGACTATGGCTATTTAATTTGCTGCGGCAATTGAAAACAATACTGTTGCCGCTGTACCACCTGATTCTGAAACAAAAATAGGACGAATAAATTTAAGCGGGTGGTTGGCTAAGTTGTAATGAGTTGTACCGTTAGCTGAAATGGTTGTATTGGCAATTATCTTAGACCAGTTGGTCCCATCAATAGAACCTTCCAGAGCAACAATAACGTTAGTGTTAACGCTTGCTACCGTAACAAATAAACTAAAATTCTTTGCAACAATAGAAGGCGGCAGATATACAGAAGTATCTGCGCACGTTGCAGGTGCACTAAGTATTGGGTATGTAACAAATAAAATATCAGGAGGACGCAGTTGTGACATGGCGTTTATTTCTATGTTTTAATTTTACTGCATAAAACTATTGTAAAATCTTCAGTTAAGTTTTGATAGACTAAAGAGATAAGGTATTTGACTATGTATACGCCTGCGCCTCAACAGTATCAACCTGCTGAAACTCCCCAAGGTCAACTTGTTTCCCAGCCCCAGGATAAACCCAAGGCTCCGGCTAAGTCAAAGGCTGGTGGTGATGTGGGTGCATTTATCCAGCAGTGCATTTCACTTTGCGCTTACCTCAAAGAACTTGAGACCCAATCACATTTGATTCATCTCAACTACGAGGGCTCAAATTTTCTTGGGGTCCACGCATTTCTGAAGGATCAATACGAGGCTCACCTGGAACAGTTCGATACCCTTGCTGAGTTTGTTCGCAGCATGGACTACCTCATGCCAATGTGTGGTTGTGGCCTAAAAGATCTGGCACCTCCCATGCAAGAGGTCAAGTCTTATAAAGGTACCGACATGCTGGGTGTGTACTACAAAAACCTTGAGGAGCTTGGTATGAAAGCTAAGAAGCTGGAGCCTGTTGCACAAAAGGTTGGTGCAATTGATATCCAAAATTACATGGCTGACCTTGTAGGGCAAGCATTTAAAGCGGCTTGGTTTGTTAAAGCTACGTTGCGGAATAGCTGATGGACGGATCTTGGTTTGGTAAATTTTTAAACAAAGTTGGCCGTGAATACGGTCAAGCAGATAAAAATATTTTTGGTGGGTTACTTCCAGGAGGTGCTGCTACTCCTATTGGTGCTGCAATACCACGCTACCAACGTGGTACATTCTCATTTGAAAATCCTACTGAACGTGCTATTTCTTCTATACCGGCTGCATTAGGTGCGTTAACAAATCCAATTGGAGCACTTACTGGCGTTAATCTTGCAATTCAAAATCAAAAAAACAAACCGGTTGTTTCTAGGTTTGCACAAGGTGCAAATGTATTTTTACCTAATCCAAACATTAAACCTCAAGTTGGTTTAGATCCAATTACATTAAAAACTTCTGAAGTACTTGATGCTGCTGCTGGAGGCATTCAAAAAAGTCAATCGTTTATTTCAAATACAATTAAAAATTCTCCTGAATTTGTACAAGAAGGTGTTTCTGCTGGATTAAATAAACTTCCTATTAGTGCAAATTTATTTTTACGGTACTACACCGGATTAAAAGATAAAGGATTAGAGTTGCCTGAAAGTTTTACTGATCAAGCTTCAACTGCTATTAAACAAGCTCAAAAAACACTTCCTACTACAACAAGGTTAGTTAACTCAGATGTTAAACATTTTTCATCGCAACTAAATGATATTGACAATGCTTTAAGAACAGGTCAATCTTATACAGAAAAACAAATGGGCCCATTGTTTCCAGGGATGCCAATGGGTTCTGGTAAACCAATCAGTGGATCTGATCTTGAAAATCTTAGAGGCCGCATTAATGATCAACTAGCTGAAACAAAATCAAATCAAAATACTCTTAAGCAAGGTGGTTTACTTGTATATGGTGATCCAGCGCAGCAGCAAAGTAACCCATTAACTTCTTTATCTACTTCATTAGGACGTGCTACTTTTCTTCCTAAACTTGGTGGTGGGTATACTACAAATGAAAAATATGATTTTTATTATGGAAATGCAGATCAACACACTGGTCCAAATCTTGACTTTAATCCACTTAACAAAAAAAGAATATTAGATACCATATCTCCTTCGCAAAGATATGCTATATCAACAGCAGCTACTTTACTTAACCCAAATGTAGGTATGAATACACCTCCGGTAATGGCTGCACCTACAAACTTTGGGCGAGCTATTGTATCTAAATTACCTGAGCTTAATTATAATTACAACATTAATATTCCCGCTCGTTAATTTATCCAGTGTTCTAGCCTGTGGCAGTTGCAACAGAGTGGAATACATTTCTCAATTTCTTTTTGGATGCGCTCCCAGGCGTATCCATGATTGACCATTTTAGATACGTTTAAATCCTTGTCACCTATGTGGTGGAACTCAAGAACACGATGGTCGGATAACTCACAGTGATCGCAACTTAAAGTTTTTTTGTACGCAAGAAACCGTTGGCGATTGCGCTCAATACGTTTTCGGTTTTGCGTCCAGGTCATTTAAGAATGTAAGGGCGACCCCAAACTTCTGGGCGGGATACATTTAATGCAGTTATCCTAGCTGCACCCTTTATATTTTTGGGACCTCCTTCTAGGCTATGGGCCTAGCGAGTATCCCGTGTTGCGGGTCCCATCGCCGCTGGGTTCTTTAGCAAGATCAAAGAACGCACCCTTCCGTTTAGCCGGAAGTACACTGAACCCGATGCAAATGCATAACGGGTACACAGTTAGTATAACAAAAAACCCCGGTTCAGGCCAGGGTAAATAAACAATCCACACCCACTCCTTTCGGAGCACCCTTCTATGTAAGGTGGAACGGACTCGACTGTCCGCATGGTAAGTGTAACCGATTTTAATTACTTATCTTTGTAACGTTTTGCGGCACGTGCTGCACGACCTGCTTTCTTAGCAGCATCCGTGTTGGCAACAAACTGTTTACCTTTGCGACTGGCGGCGCGTTTTTTTTGATCTGTCTCTTGACGTTCTTCTTTTGACAGTGAGGCCCAAGCGCTTTCTGGTAGGTAACGCTTGGTGTATCCATTTTGTATGGCCTTATCACTTGCCATCTTTATACCTCTGGGCTGCAGCTTTAGCTTTACCGCGTTTTTCGTACTCGTCCTTGGTTTGCCACTTTTCTTTGCCCCACTTCTCTAAAGATTTTTGTTCTTTTCCCTTACCTCCTTTATATCCCCCACCTTCTTCTTTATATTCTTGTGCTACAAGTTGAGCCTTGCGTGCAGACCACTGACCTGGCTTACCTCCCTTGGAGCCAGCCATCACACGATCTTTAATGTTCTCGCGTAACTCAGGTTTTGTATACTTATTCTCCTGAGACATCAGGATTATTCTTTTTTTCTTTTAATATTTTAGCCCACCTACACGGAGAAGATAAAGATTCTATCTCCGCTTTAGTAGGATTTGGCATCCATTCCTCTAAAGATTCCAGGTAACTTTGGAGGCGCTCTTCATCAGAGGGTAAATGGGTTTTCTTTTGTTTCTCGTTGTTTGTCAAACTTTTCCATGATGCTATCCATGCATTCTAATGATTCAAGACGCATAAGAATATCAGCCAATGTATGGATAGTAATTGGATGTTCGGCACGTGCAGCAAATGCCATAGCATCACGCAATGCTTCGGTTGCATTGTGGACTGATTCTTTAACTTGATTAGAAAGAGCCATTTCAGATTATTTGGGTAACCTTAGTATAGGGCTTGTAATAAATATATGTATCCTGTGGGCTACACTGCTTCTTGCCAGATCCAACCAACTTGGTAACCATCAAAACATGGTTCAATCCCAAGGGATTCCATTAGTTCATAAATGAGACGGCCTTTGCCAAGACGCTTGCTATTAGGCGCAATGATGTTGTCATCTACAACAATCAAGGTACCTTCCCTGATGCAGTTCTTAGCTGCAAACAATTCTTTTAAGTGGTGAGACGCAGGTGCCCAGTCGTTATTCCAATCATCAATGTTGTGGGAATCTAGGTACAGCAGATCGACTTTACCTTCTAGGGTGCCAAGGAATTCAACGGAATCTGATTCGTGAACTTCTGTAAATAAAGTGTTCTCTCTGGCTAGCTCACATGCTTCTGGATCAATGTCTACGGAAAGAACAAGGCCACCGTGGTAATCAACAAAGGTATCAAAGAGAAGGGTGGAGCAACCGTCGCCTTCGTAATTGTTTTCTTCACGGTAGGTGCCTGTCTCAACAATGACAGGACTTTTAATAGCAGATAAATAATCAAAGATTTTTTGAAAACCTTCGCTGCGTTTGTTAAGGCGGGGCTTAATGTCAGTGAAGTAAGCTTCCCAAGATTCAGGAGGATTGACAAGTTTCATGTTAGGGATTCCTCACAGATCAATACGAATGTAGTCGAGGTCTTGTTGTTTGCACTGTTCTTCGTGTTCGTCAGCGGCATCTTCGTCGTAATCATCGAAGGCCATCTTCTCGAAACCTTCGGGGGTGTGCTCCCCATAGTAAAAACGTACTATTCTACAAACCATTGGAAGATGGACGAGTTAGCTATTGCTAAAGAATAGCAGTACTTTTAAATTTATGCGGTAAATAACGGTTAGTTGACATATGTATTAGAGTGTGGCCAATATACAACACTTGAAATGGGTAACGATTGGCAAGGTCGTCTTAAAGATCTGAATCGTGGCCCCGCACGAATTACTCTCAATGGCAAACGTCACTACGTTACTCCGCTTGAGACTGGCCCAGCGCCTTCGGTCACCACAATTCTTTCGGAAACTGCATCAGAAGCCAACAAGAAAAAGTTGGAGATGTGGTCCAAGGCAAACCCTGGAGTTAAGGAAGCTGCTGCAGAACGCGGTACTGCGATTCACTATGGGATGGAACAGTACCTTAAGGGGAATAAAACACCTGAAATCAAGGATGAGTATGCGGATTTTTGGTCGGGCATGCCAGACATTCTTGACAAATTTGACGAGGTTCTCTGGGCGGAATCTCCCCTACTTGACAAGTTTGATTTCACTGTTGGCGCTGATGACGTGGCTCGTGTGTGGGGTTGCGATGATGAAGGGCGGGCTTGGGCTGGTGCCCCTGACATTATTGGTGTGGTTAATAACAAGCTTACTCTTGCTGATTTGAAAACCAGCGTCAAACCCTATAGTCGCAAGTGGCCTAAGGATTTGGAGAAGGGATCGCCTGAATGGCGAGACCTGCTAGGGGGTCACATGAAATTTAAAAAAACACTTAAGCAACTGGCTGCGTACGATATTGGGATTGAGCAGACTCTTGGGATGACGGTCCAGCAGGCAGCCATCTTGGTTTCGACGCCTGTCCGCACTCAGATCTTTAAGATCTCCAGGAGGTTTTTGGATTCTTTGCGGACTGATTGGTACAAAATTGTTGAGGAATATTACAAACAAATTGAGAATTGTAACGTGTATGACGCTGACTTGATCTGAGTCTCATTAGACTTTTTAATCTTGTGAAAAATAGATCAGGCGCCTGGGTGGGTCACCGTAGGATAGATGAAGTCGCGATTTCTACCCCCCATGATGGATGTTCACATCGCTGTTGGGGAGTGGATCCATAGCATTCAACGCCACATGACACTGGCTGCGGATGACACTTGTTTTCATTTGCCTACACCTATGCACGTACACGCTTTTTGGATTGCAAAAGAGGGTTATTTCCCTGAAAAAAACTTTAAACTAGTCGTAGAAAACGAGGGTGAACTGAAGTGACAAACGCAAATAAGCAGGGTTTACGGCCTGGGGAAATTCGTCTTGACCTTATCCCAATGGACTGGCCTCTCACTCCGTTGGGTGCGAGGAAGGATCCTTATATTCAAGGGTGGCAAGGTCGGCCCTTCAGTATCCAGGAGATTGAAGCTGAGTTACTTGAGGGGCACTGTAAAGCTGTCGGGTTGATTGGTGGCCCCTGCTACAACAATCCCTATGGGTTGGTGTGGGTTGATATTGATGGGCCCAGTGTGTATCCATTGGTTACGAAACTGGCAGACGAAACCGATTTCAATGCAGCTTTGCCTCCTACACTGACCATTTGTAGCGGGAAGGTAGGTCGAGAACGGAAGTTATATAAGTTAAACAAGGAAAAACATAAGCATTTTATCCGTAACAAATACACCTGGCACGCTGAAACCCCTAAAGAAAAACTTGAAATTCTTTGGGCTAAGCACCAAGGTGTCTTGATGGGTTTGCATCCTGAGACTGAAGGGTACTACACCGCAGAAGGCCAAGGTTTTGAGTGGGTTGATCGGTTGCCTGATTTTCCGGACTGGTTACTGAATGCCATCATCAATAAAAATGTCAAGCATGGGGTTCCTGCAAAGGAGACTACTCGGATTGTTGGTCCAGGCTTTGTAGTACAAGCTGAGATCAACCTTGAGCGGGACATTCAAATAGCGCAGGAAGCTATGTGGTCCTTGCCAGTAGAAGCCTGTGACGATTACGACATTTGGATCACGATTGGGCAGACGCTTCACTCAACGGATGAATCGTTGCTTGATGCTTGGGATGAATGGTCCAAGCAATCGGATAAGTATAGGGATGGTGAATGCCACAGGCGTTGGCTTTCCTTTAATAAAGGAGGGGGTCGTGGCTTGGGGTCACTTTTACATATTGCCCAAGAACACGGGTGGAAGCCTTCGCAAGACCATCGGGCAATGAATGTGGATGACGCAACGCTTGATCAGGCGGCAAAACTAGCAGCACAATTGGATGAACTTGAGCAGGAACTACAAATGAATCTTGAAACACTAGAGGCTTCTTCTCCGGAAGTAAAGCCGGTTGCAAAAAAGCAAAGGAAGAAGGTGGGTACGCAAGCTGCCCCAGAAGGAACAACGGGCTCAGGCAAAGAACAGGGCGTAAAAAATCCAAAGGCAAGCACCATTACGGAAGTATTGCTGCAAATGTACCAGGGGCAGTTGGTCTTCAGTCAACCTCACGGGCAATTCTTTGGGTACGGGCGGGAGTCTAAGGGTCTTTGGTCGCCTATGACCAAGATTGAAATGTTGGGTGACATTCGTTCCAAGATTATTGGGTTGGGGGATTTTGTGCCGAATGGCTTCAGCAATAACCTAATGAATGATGTGTTTGCTCAGCTGCAATCAATTGTCATATTTGACGACTGGTATGACGGTTCAGACTATTTGCTCTTCACTAATGGCGTCTTAAATGTTGAGACGCGTGAGCTGCTGCCCTTCAGTAAAGATTTGTATCTAACGCAGCAGATGCCCTATGCCTATGACTCGGGCGCCACTTGTGAAGAAATTGTTAAGTGGTTGAAGCATACGCAGCACGATAGCTGGGATCGCACTCAAGTTTTGAGGGCTTGGTTACGGGCCACACTCCTGGGGCGCTATGAGATCCAGAAGTTTGTGGAGATTGTTGGCCCTGGTAAATCAGGTAAATCTACCTACGCAAACCTGGCGGTTGCACTGGTGGGTAGGGGTAATACATATTCTACGGACTTTGAGAATATGGAAAAAAACCGTTTTGAAGCTGCTGCCTACATGGGTAAGAAGCTGTTGCTGTTCCAGGATGCAGACCGTTGGGGTGGCTCCGTATCAAAACTTAAAGCAATCACCGGTAATGACTGGATTCGTTCGGAGCGTAAGTATCAAGGTGAGACGCTAGATCCTTTTCAGTTTCATGGGGTTGTAGTGATTACAGCTAATGAAGCTATCCAATCAACTGACTACACATCTGGTCTTGCCCGTCGTCGTCTCACCATTCCATTCGATAGGCCCTTCACTGGTACCCAGGCGGAACAGAAGGAATTGATTAAGTTCAATTCAAAAGGAGAACCGCAAGGTGAATTTGCACCATTACTGCCTGGGTTGGTGAATTGGTTATTGGATATGTCTGAGGACACCATGCGCGAATACCTGATGGAAACCAGTAAGAAGGTGAGGTTCTTCCAGAAGTATGAGAAGATGCAAAACCTACGGTCCAACCCATTGCTGGATTGGATGGAACATAAAATCATCTATGACCCAGGCGTTAGTTCAGCTGTTGGCTTTACTAAGAATGCACCGATGGGTTCCTCAAATATTTATGCACAGAATGATAAATGGTTGTACGCCAGCTATGCCGAGTTCTGTCGCCAGTGCAATGTAGGGGTGATGTCCAGGAATCGTTTTGAACCACTCTTCATGGATATCTGTACACACCAGTTAAAGATTAAGGTGTTTGCTAAGCGGAGCACTAGGGGTGTGCGCATTATTAATGTGGCAGTTCGGGAATCTGACATCAAATATGAAGGGTGGCCCTCCGTTGTGGAAGTTGCATCAGACAAAGATCAGTACAAAGAATTTTATGGAATGGAACTAACTGCAGATACTAATGCGAAAATGGAGGATGAGTTAGCTATAGATGAATGAGCAATGGACGGCACTTAATCCTGGACCTGTACGACTGTGATCCAGAGGTTCTTGATGGCTACGATCAACTTCAAAGTTACTTGGAGGCGGCACTAGCTTTGGCTGGTGCCAATATTTTGAGAATCTTTGGTGAGAAGTTTGAACCCCAGGGGGTGACACTCCTTGCTTTATTGGCTGAATCCCATGCATCTATCCATACTTGGCCAGAGCTTGGATATGCGGCAGTTGATTTGTATACCTGTGGAGATACAACAAATACCCACAGGGCTGCTGAGTTTTTAAAAACTAAATTAAAAGCGCAAACAACGGAAGAAAAAGAATTAATAAGGTCCACAACTCCGTCTGATTCGGTATAGTTAATCAAGCTATCTTTGATTAAATGACTAAAAAGCCTAAGTTGCTTTGGTGTGGTGACATTGTTGCCATGACGGGTTTTGCCAGGGTGACAGAGAATGTCCTTGAGCGTATTCGTGATGAATACGATGTAGTGGTACTAGGCCATAACTGGTGGGGGGACCCGACTCCCTTGCAGGAATACTACAAACTTTACCCATCATCCAACAGGTTCCAGACGGCGCCCTTCGGTGAGCAACGCATTAGGGAAGTAGTGGAGCGGGAGAAGCCTGATATCGTCTTCACCATTAATGATATGTGGATCATTAATGAACAGTACAAGCAAATTGCTGACCTGCATAAGGAGAAGAAGTTTAAATTTGTGGGTTATGCACCCATGGACAGCTATGCCTGGACAGGGTGCCTTAATGAAACTGCCAATGATTGGGACGCCATCATTTCCTATACGGAATTTGGTGCCCACGAATTTATTGCCGGTGGTATTACCAAGCCTATTGCTGTTATTCCCCATGGTGTGACTCGGGGTCAGTTTTATCCCACGGATAAGTCTGCTGCCCGCAAGCAGCTGAATTTGAAGGATGACATCTTTATTGTGTTTAATGGTAACCGTAACCAGTTCCGCAAACGGATCGATATTACCATTGAAGCTTTCGCTAAATTTGCCAAGGATAAACCTGATACTCAGTTGTACCTACACATGGGTTTGAAGGATCAGGGCTGGGACATCATGCCTGTTTTCGCACGTGCTATGCGGCGGGAAGGTCTTGATCCGAACGGACGCATCATCCTTACAGCACAGACGGAAGGCCCGCCAAACGTACAGGTTGAGACCCTTAACCTGATCTACAACGCTGTCGACGTGGGTCTTAATACGTGCAAAGGAGAGGGCTGGGGCCTCGTCAACTTCGAGCACGCTGCCTGCAAGGTGGCTCAGGTGGTGCCAGATCATACGTCCTGTAAGGAGATCTTCGAGGGCTACGCACCCCTGATTCAGTGCAACCACGTAGATGTGGATGTCAACTACGCACGGGAGATGCCCTGCCCCTCCAGTGATCACCTCGCAGCTATCCTCACAGACCTTTACGTCAACCGGGACAAGCTCACAGCCGTGGCTGATGCGTGCTACGAACGTTGCACAAGCGTTCAGTTTGACTGGGATACGGTCGCTGCTCAATTCAATGGTGTGTTCCAGGAAACGTTGAATGCTCCGGTTGAGGAGGTGGGTACGAAAGAGAAGAAGAAGAGGAAAGGGAAACGTGAGAAACGATTGGTGGGTGTCAAAGATTGAGATTGTTGGGACTAGAGATGAGAGCCCCTGCCGCAAGGTGGGGGTTTTTTGTTGTCCGCATGATACAGAAGAAGGGTTAGGTGCAGAGTTTTCGGACTATACCTATGTTTCAATCCTTATATGGGGTAAATGACACTTTGGGGTAAAGTGTCATTAGTAGTGGTACATAAGTACGTCTACTACTGGGTTGTGGGTCTCAGGTGAGACTGCGGTTAGGACTGGAAGTTGGGGCAGAGTGCTGCAGATAATGACACTTTGACCCAAAGTGTCATTTGAGTTATATAAAGATAAAAGTTATGGTATAGTCCGAAAAGTCTGCACCTCATCGGTGGCTCGCACGTACAAACCAATGATCCCCCTGGGGGTACTGAAACAAAGACTGGAACTTTCGGACGACTCACCCAGTGGGTTGGTATGGGTGGAGGAGACGGGCTGGCACAAACCTGGTCAGGTAGCTGGTCGCCTAGATACCTCTGGTCAGTACTACGTTCTTAGTCTTGACAACGAGAAGTACCACGCGCATCGGCTGGCTTACTACCTGCGCACTGGGACGGATCCGGGTAGTTCAGATGTACTAAAGAATACTGATGGAGAGTTAGTCCTACACAAAAGAAAAACTCCCACGCCCCGCTCTCGTCGCAACTGTCGCAAATCAGACTGGACCTAAGATGGCTTATTCGATTCCAGAGTCAACCGCAACATTCAGACACATCAATCTTATTGATAGTCTTAGTGAGTCTCAGCTAAAAGCCAATGGGTATTACCTTGGTTACCCATGTCCCCATGGTCATGTCATTAGAGATTCAACTGGGCATTGGTGTTACCACTGCGCCAAGAAAATTCTTTCCAACGTATGTGGCTTTGATGTCAACTATCTACACGTTGAGTACAAAGCTAAGTACGCAGCTCTATGGAAGAAGGTACAGATTGGTTTCCCAGAAGACTGCTGGCCAATCGTATCTCCTACTGGGTCTAGTCCCAAGAGAATTTGCCTGCCCTCTTATCGCTCTGAGTACAGCAAGCAACGTGCTGAGAACGTCAATATTCACAAAGCTTTATACCAAGCTGCTTGGGGGGATGTCGGTTTACTTGTTGTGACCAGGACATGCGGTAACACAAAGTGCGGCAATCCGCTTCACATGGTGTCAAATTGGAACCGAATGACGCCACCACAACAGTTACATCCTTTTGATATTGAGTTCAAAGCAGAGAAACTAATGCTGTATGCCCGCCAAATAAATACAGGTCAAAGCATCAAATCAATTGTTGAGAAAGAATACAAAAACACAATTACACACCCGTTAGATGCCAAGGAACCTCCCGAGTATGATGAAGGATAGGCTACGTGTTTAGATAATGAGGAACCAATCTACCCAGAGGCAAAAGACACAGAAGAATCCTTTGAACTTAGGGACCTTCAGTCAACTTTCTTTGCGTAATCTAAAGGGTAAACTTGGTCCTGAAAACAGGGTAATTGGTAGTGCTGATACTGGTTTTATTTCAAACGGTGGTTTTGGTGGCGGCACTTACAACCATTGGTTCAAGATTGGCCTGCTAGACCCAGGTTGGTTGATCTTTGCTAAAGGTGGTGAGCGCTCTAAGTATATCAACTTATCAACTTACGATTTAAACTTAAATCCTATTGAAAGCCGTAATGTTTTTGACGCTGACAGTGTAGTCATGCAGTCCAACGGTAGTTTCTATCATCCTTACGTTGGACACGTAATGGCTGCTCAGTCAGATTTGTATAACTTATATAGTCCAAATCGTCTTGACAAAGGTGATAACCGGTACTTCCCCTTGGAAGTAGGTGAGTATTTACTGTGTATTTCTAGTACCAGGAATGAGCCTATCCCTTATGAAGTGGCGATGGTTGTTGAATTCCCTGTCACTGAGTTCTTTTTGGATTTAGAAGATTATACATATCTGTTATATGAAGATACTATTGAAAGTTATGTAGAAGCCGATATAACAGATAGTTATGTAGAAGTTGACCTTCACAATCATTCCTTATCGGATTGGGATACTGCCTGGAAACGTGAACATCAAGACACTGACTTGTTCCCTGCGGTACTTGTGCCTCTTGCAACGCAACCATAAACGTTATTTAAACGCTATTGTAAGAAGACTCCTTAGGGATATGTCAAATTTACAAAACTTAATGAATGACTTTACGAATCAAGAAGAGAAAAAAAGTATTTACAAAAGCTATCGGGAAGGGATATCTATTGAAAATGCGTTTGATTCCGTGGATACGCACAACGAAAGGGTGTGTATGGCTTGCAAGTCTAGCTGTGTCAAAAAGCAGCAGGCAAATCAACGACTGGATGGACGAACGCAAAAATGCCAGAGTCCGCCAGATGGATACATCTTTGACCGGTAAAATTGGTAACGGTGTCCAGGCTATTGCAATTCGTCAGGTACGCAAGTGGGTAGATGAACTTCCCTTGGGGCATTCGTTTACCTTGCGTTGTGAATCAGCCTTGCCTGATAAACAGTTTCGGGTGTGGAAACGATGGTTTGAAATGCATGAAGATAGCAATTGGGAAATATCAGAGGAGCATAAATCTTTTTTTATTTACAAAAAACACTGGTAAAATAAAGAAAACTACCTGGTTTAATCATGAGTATTTCTAAGTATGTTGAGACAGCTCTTGCAGTTCATGCAGCAGCTAGTGCAATTACGGCATTAACACCTACACCTAAAGACGATAGTGCTGTCCGTAAGGTGTATCGGATCATCGAATTACTTGCCTTGGTTACCAGCCGTACCAAGCAACGCTGATTGCTTAGGCAATAATGCACCAGCCAGATTTTGGGCCTTCGACCAACCATCGGGGCTCAAAATTTTTGTAGCTGTAATGTAATTTTTTACCGTTGGTGGAATCATAGGTTCCATAAGTTAGGTTGCAGTCGCCCCAGGGATCATGTACCCAGTAGCCTTCGGAATTGTATCCGATGATACAAAGATAGTGGCCTCCGCCCTGCGGATTTTTCACGTTGCCATGGTGAAGAAAACCAGCAGGAACGGGTTTACCTGCATCAATTTGTTTCTTGATTAGATCGCGGCTGCCATTGGTAATGAATTTAGCATTCACACCGTAGTGTCCTAGGGCAGACAACTGAGCACTACTATTAGTACTGTCGCCATAACCGAATACAACCCGAATGTAGTCATTGTCCCCCTTGATGGAATTTGGTTTGAGAAATTTTAGCATCATTGCGCAGCTTGAACTGAAACATGTGCGGGAAGCATCACGGTAATTATCCCGTTGACTCATGTAAATTACGGGGAGTGGATTTTGTTTTGGTTGAGGATCACCACCAGGAGTTTGTAACTTCTGGTCCATGATCTGAATTAGTTTTGTGGCATAGGTTGGATCAGTTGCATATCCTTCTTTTACTAATAGCTCAGCGCATGCATTCCTGTTGGGGGCATGATTTACACCTTTGTATGTACCAAAGTCTTTGTACCAATGATTGACCAAGTATTCAACACAAGTTTGTAAGTTTGAAAAATCAATAAAACCTGCATTGATTGTTATCCATTTACCGTTGATAAATTCTTTTGTATCAACACTGGTACCACTACCCTTAAGACCAAAGTAATTATTTTTACCTGAGGTGTGCTTACCCCATCCAGATTCAAGTGCCCATTGAGCAGCAACAACTTCTGGATATTTGGCACCAGCTTGTTTTGCTGCTTGTAAAACACCGTCCCAGGTATTGGAATAATCTGAAGGTGTAACGGGTTTACTGCGGTACTTAACAGCAAAAGATTCTAGGGTCTCAGGTGGAATTTGGGATTGAAGCCAATTCCACGCGTCTATTTGATGCTCAAGTTGCTCATCATATTTTGCAGCATCAGTTAATTTAATTGACATTTTACCTTTTGCTTGTGGTGTTTTTATTTTAAATGCGGCTAATTAAACTAAAGAATATTGGTACACACCTTGTGGGGATGTAGTACCAGATAGGTACAAAAATCTACCTAAATCATCAATTGTTATTCCACTTAGATTTCCTTCTTGTAGTTGAATGCTAAACGATTTATTGTCATAAGATGCAGTACTTACGTCCCATGCTGTAGCACATGAATATTGATAGACTGTGTCATTTACTAGGCCTACAATATAAAATTTAGTACCGTCTGATTTAAAAAACAATCCAATTGCATTTGTTTCTTGTGTAGCAACGCTAAATGATTTAGTGTCATATGACGCAGTGCTTATATCCCATGCTGTTGCACATGAGTATTGATAAACTCTGTTTGTATAACCTACAACATAAAACTTAGTACCATCTGGTTTAAAAAACAATCCTTGTGGATTTGCGTCTTGAGCATTTACACTGAATGATTTACTTGCATATGATGCAGTGCTTACATCCCATGCAGTGGCGCAGGAATATTGATAAATCGTTTTATTTGAAGTTCCTACAATATAAAATGTAGTGCCG
>Ga0114978_10002529_pt1 | contig 15055 bp, 13 predicted proteins | sample S_140212_EF_Meta_FD_87027 | JGI IMG/M metagenome (GOLD analysis project Ga0114978, IMG submission 87027) | Freshwater microbial communities from Lake Simoncouche, Canada to study carbon cycling - S_140212_EF_MetaG | ecosystem: Environmental > Aquatic > Freshwater > Lake | place: Lake... | reverse complement strand
GGTGGAAATCCGAGTAGGCAACCATGCCGCCGGCCGCCGCGCGTGCCGGCGTGCCGACCTCCGCCATGAAATCCATGCCTTCGTGATACGCCCGCACGCCGTTGAACGGATCGATGCGCCATCCGAAGTTGGACGAATACCAGCCGCCTTCGATCGGCAGCACCGACGGCAGCAATTTTTTCTTCGCGCTGTCGACTATCATCAGCGAATCGAGTATGCCGAGCTTCTCGGTGCGGTCGTCCATTTGCTTGGTCAGCAACTCGACCTGACGGTTCATGTCGCCGAGCGATAAATCGTATGTGGGCATGGTCGATACTGCACCGCCGCGGCCCGGCGGCTGGTCGAACATGAATTCCTGGGGTTTGAAACCGGCGGTCTTGGCGAGGCGCTCGCCGAGGGTGTCGAGGCGCAGCAACTGCGCCTGCATTTGCCCCAGCTTGGACGCCAGGGCGTTGAGATTTTCACGCAAATAGCTTTGCGTCTTTTCGTTCTGTTCGTGCTGGGCGCTTAAAATCAGGTTGTTGAGCAGCGTGCTGTTGAGGCTGGGAGCGCAACGCAGGACCGCATACTGCAGCGCAAACGCGAGGACCAGCAGCCCGAGCAGCCCGGCCGCGCCGCCCAATACCATATGCGGCAACGACAGTGTGATGGTCCGCGCCCTCGCGAGTTTTCCGGAAACTAGAATTATATTCATCTTTGCCCCACAATCTCCGCCATGTCCGCCCGCAAGATCGATTTCTATCTCAACTCGTCGGACCGCTTGCGTTCGTTGACCCGCGACGCCCGGCAACTCGCCGAACTGCAACAGGTCCTTAAGAACACCGCGCCCTCTGCCCTGACACAAGCCTGCTGCGTCAAGCAGTTACGCGATGGAACTCTCACCCTTTTGGCTGAAAATGCTGCGATTGCCGCCAAACTGAAGCAGCTCGCCGCTAGATTGTTAGCTACTTACCAGAAACAGCGGTGGCAGATTACTTCAATCCGTATTGAAGTGCAAGTCAGGGAAGCCCCGCCGGCGCCCACCGCAAGAGCCGGGATCCGAGCCTTAAGCATTGAAACTATTGATAATTTAGAAAACCTCAGCGAACAGCTTGAAGACTCTCCGCTGAAGGCGGCGCTGGCCCGGATGGCGGCCCGGCAGCGTAGCGAGCGCTAACTTGCGGCGGCGCGTCAGATCACCAGGATCAGCCGTTCGAACAAGAGGCACGCCAACACTATGATGGCCATCAACATGCCGTACTTGAGGAGCTGCCACGCGAAAGTCACATAGCGGCGGTTTTTGGTCAGCAGGTAGACCACCAGCGACGCGCCGACGGTGATGAGCACCAGAAAGCCGACGATACGCAGGACGAACATGTGGCTAGGCCTTGGGGCGAAACGCCGGCGTACGGGTTAAGAACAAAAGACTAGGCCAGCGCGGGCTGGCTGGAGGCGACAAAGGCCGGCACGTCTTCGGCGCGGTCGAAACTCACGTATTCCCACGCGTCCTGCTGCTCCAGCAGACGCCGCAACAGCAGGTTGTTGAGGGCGTGCCCGGATTTGTGCGCGATAAAAGCGCCTATCACCGGATGGCCCAGCAAATAGAGATCGCCGATCGCGTCGAGCACCTTGTGCTTGACGAACTCGTCGTCGTAACGCAAACCGTCGTTGTTCAGCACGCGATATTCGTCGAGCACGATGGCATTGTCGAGCGAGCCGCCAAGCGCCAGACCCTGCCCGCGCATCCATTCGACTTCATGCATGAAACCGAAAGTGCGCGCGCGGCTGACTTCCCGGATGTACGATGTGGTCGTGAAATCGACGCATACGGATTTTGCCGAGTTCTCGAACACCGGATGGTCGAAGTCGATACTGAATTCGATCTTGAAGCCGTTGTGCGGTTCGAAGCGCGCGAGCTTGTCGCCCTCCCTGACTTCGACGGCTTTCAGGATGCGGATGAATTTTTTGGCGACCGCCTGCTCTTCGACGCCCGCCGACTGCAGCAGGAACACGAAGGGGCCGGCACTGCCATCCATGATGGGGACTTCGGCTGCCGACACGTCGACGTACACGTTGTCTATGCCCAGACCCGCCAGCGCCGACATCAGGTGCTCCACCGTCGACACCCGCACGCCGTCGCGTTCGAGGCAGGACGAGAGCCGCGTGTCGCCGACCCGATAGGGATCGGCCTTGATATCAACCGGCTCCGCCAGATCGACGCGGCGGAATACCACGCCGGTGTTTGGTGCCGCCGGGCGCAAGGTCAGGTAGACCTTCTCGCCGGTGTGCAACCCAACGCCGGTGGCGCGGATGATGTTTTTGAGCGTGCGCTGCTTGATCACGAATTAACTCTTTGATTCGTATAGTTACTTAAAATGTAATTTTATCACGTTAGCTCCTGCCCCGGCAAAACCGGATATGCGCCCGCGCTGCACTGCGAAGTCACTGGCCCAATAGTGTGTGCTAACAACCCTTTGCCGTGATGCCCTTACCGCCGATTCATCAAATAACGAAGTCAGCCTCCATATGTAAACAAGATGCGCCTCAAGGGGCGTCGATTCGACCGCTTTTACACTCGCTTACATCCCTTTCAGTCCGCCTGCTTGCGCAGGAACGCCGGGATATCGAGCATTTCCACGCCCGACTGCCGCATCGCTTCGACCGTCTGGTTGCGATTGCGCCGGATGACCGCCGGCTGGTCCAGCACTTCGTAGTTCACCGCGCCCGGTGCCATTGCGCCGTCCGTGCCGGTCGCCTGCACCACCTGCAACGGCTTGGGTTGCATACGTGAGTGTGCCTTGCCGAGCCCGGTCGCGACTATCGTCACCCGCAACTCATCGCCCAGAGCATCGTCATAGACGGTGCCCGCGATTACGGTCGCCGATTCCGCGGCGAAGGCTTTGATGACGTCCATCACGTCGTACATTTCCTGCAACTGGAACAGCGCTTTGCTTGCCGAGATATTGACCAGCACGCCGCGCGCGTCGGCAATATCGATGTCTTCCAGCAGCGGGCACGCAACGGCCTGCTCCGCCGCCATGCGCGCGCGGTCGGTGCCGGCGGCTTTCGCCGAACCCATCATCGCCATGCCGGTTTCGGACATGACGGTTTTGACGTCCGCAAAATCGACGTTGATCATGCCAGGGCAGCTGATGATTTCCGCGATGCCCGCGACCGCGCCATGCAGCACGTCGTTGGCCGCGCGAAACGCCTCGTCGAGCGTCACCTGGTTGCCGAGCACCTGCATCAGCTTGTCGTTCGGAATCACGATCAGCGAATTGACGTGCTGCGACAGCGCATCCAGCCCTTCCTGCGCGATTCTCTGCCGCTTGCCCTCGAACGCGAAAGGCTTGGTGACCACGGCGACCGTCAGGATGCCAAGCTCGCGCGCGATTTCCGCCACCACCGGCGCCGCTCCCGTGCCGGTGCCGCCGCCCATGCCCGCTGTCAGGAACAACATGTCCGCGCCGCTGATGAGATCGATGATGCGTTCGCGGTCTTCCAGCGCCGCGTTGCGTCCGACCTCCGGGTTCGCGCCGGCGCCCAGGCCCTTGGTGATTTCCGGGCCCAGTTGCAGTTGCGTACGCGCCTGCGAGCGTTTCAACGCCTGCATGTCGGTATTGGCGCAAATGAACTCCACGCCTTTAACGCCATTGGCGATCATGTGATCGACCGCGTTGCCCCCGCAGCCGCCCACGCCTATCACCTTGATTACTGCTTCCCGCGACGGTTCTTCCATGATTTCAAACATAGTTGCCTCCTGTGACTAAAGTAAAAACAAAAACTGCGAAATGCTGCGCACTCCAATTCCAAATCCCTGCGCCCGCTGTTGCTTCCTGTGCACGCCGTTACGCATACCCGCCTTTCAAAAATTTCCCTTGAACCAGCTCTTCATGCGATCGATCAGTCCCGCCAGCGAACCCAGTTGCGCATGCGCGAGATCGTGCTGCCGCTCCTGCTGCAAGCCGAGCATCAGCAGGCCCACCGCGGTCGCGTAGCGCGGATTGCGCACCACTTCCGACAGCCCGCCGTGGTACTGCGGCTGGCCGATGCGCACCGGCATGTGAAAGATTTCTTCACCGAGCTCGACCATGCCCTGCATCGAACTCGAACCGCCGGTCAGCACGATCCCCGACGACAGCAATTCTTCGTAACCCGAGCGGCGCAAGTCCGCCTGCACCAGTGAATAAAGCTCCTCGATGCGCGGCTCGATCACTTCGGCGAGCGTCTGGCGCGACAACTGGCGCGCACTGCGCTCGCCTATGCCCGGCACTTCCACCATGTGCTGCGGGTCGGCGAGCTGCTTCAAGGCGCAACCGTAGCGGCGTTTGATGTCCTCCGCGTCCTTGGTCGGCGTGCGCAGCGCCATCGCGATGTCGTTGGTAATCTGGTCGCCGGCGATCGGAATCACGCCCGTGTGGCGGATCGCGCCCTGCGTGAAGATCGCGATGTCGGTGGTGCCGCCGCCGATATCGACCAGGCACACGCCGAGGTCTTTCTCGTCTTCCGACAGCACCGCCGTGGCCGATGCGAGCGGCTGCAGGATCAGGTCATTCACTTCGAGCCCGCAGCGACGTACGCACTTGATTATGTTCTGCGCCGCCGAAACCGCGCCGGTGACGATGTGCACATTGACTTCCAGGCGCACGCCGCTCATGCCGAGCGGTTCGCGCACGTCGCCCTGGCCGTCGACGATGAACTCCTGGTTCAGTATGTGCAGCACCTGCTGGTCGGTCGGGATCGGAATCGCCTTGGCGGTCTCGATCACGCGCTCAACGTCCTGCTGCGTCACTTCGCGGTCCTTGATCGCCACCATGCCGCGCGAATTGATGCTCTTGATATGGCTGCCCGCGATGCCGGTGTAGACCTCGCTGATCTTGCAGTCCGCCATCAATTCGGCCTCTTCGAGGGCGCGCTGGATCGCGTTGACCGTCGCTTCGATGTTGACGACCACGCCCTTGCGCAGGCCTTTCGACGGATGCCCGCCCATGCCGATGATTTCGATGCCGCCGTCCGGTTTGACTTCGGCGACGATCGCCGCGATCTTCGACGTGCCAATATCGAGACCGACGATCAGGTGCTTGGTTTCTTTGGCCTTGCTCATCAATTCCTCTTTACTGTCAGCCGGTCGCGCGCGCGGGTTTGCGCGTGATTTTGTCAATTCGCGGTTTGTCTGCCTGCTCGTGCGCGAGTTCGGGTATGCCCACGGCAAAACCGTTGGGGTAACGCAGATCGACGTAAGTCAGGCGGCGCTGCAGGCGGGCGACCGTGCGCGGGTAAACCGCGATAAAGCGGTCGAGCCGCGCTTCGATGCTTTCGCGCCCCAGTTCAAGCGTGATGCCGCTGGCCAGCCGCACCTGCCACGCGCGGCGCGCCGACACCTGGACCTGCACGGGCGTCAGTCCGATGGCACCCAGGCTGCGCTGGAAGTACCCGTATTGGATGGCGATTTCCTTGGCGCTGCCGGGCGGGCCGACAAACGACGGCAGGCTGCCGTCATAGGCTGCAGCAAACAGATCGCCATAGGTATCGACCAGCGCGGCACTGCCCCAGCGTCCGAGCGGCACGTGCTCTTCCAGCGCGACCTCGATGCGGTCCGGCCACTGGCGCCGCACGTTGACGCTGCGCGCCCACGGCAACTTTTCGAATCCGGCGCGCGCACGCTCCAGATCGACCGTGAAGAAATTGCCCTGCAGTTCACGCGCGACTATTACCTCGATCTGCTCGGACGTCACGTGCCTCAACTCGTTCATGATGCGCACTTCGCGCAGCGGAAATCCCGGCAGCCGCATCGCGTAGTGCACCGTCGCATACGCGACCAGCAGAAACGCTGCAGCGAAGAACGCGTTCGCCACGCCATTCAGAATGTCGGGCTTATCCCACATGGGCCAACTCCAGAATTTTTACTACCAGATCATCGAACTCAATGCCGGCAACGCGCGCCGCCATCGGCACCAGCGAATGTCCGGTCATGCCCGGCGTGGTATTCATCTCCAGCAGAAATGCCTTGCCGTCGTCACGCAGCATGAGATCGGCGCGTCCCCACCCGGCGCAACCAAGCGCGGCGGCAGCGCGCATGACGGTCGCCTGCAGCACCTGCTCCTGCGCCGCGGGCAGACCGCTCGGACAGTGGTACTGCGTGTCGTCGCTGAAATATTTGTGCTGGTAGTCGTAGTTGCCCTGCGGCGCCTCGATGCGGATCAGCGGCAGGGCACGGTCGTCGATGAACGCGGCAGTAAGCTCGCGGCCGCCGATAAATTCTTCGGCGATCACCAGCGTGTCGCACTTTGCCGCAAGTTCATACGCAGCCTCGATCTTTTCGACCGATGCCACCTTGGTAAGCCCGATGCTTGACCCTTCATGCGCGGGCTTCACTACCAGCGGCAGCCCGAGATCTTTAGCGACCTTCGCCCAATCACTCTGTGCCGTCAGCACTGCGTAGCGCGGCGTCGGGATGTCGCTGGCGAGCCAGATCAGCTTGGTGCGCAATTTATCGAGGCACAGCGCGGACGCCATCACGCCACTGCCGGTATACGGAATTTCCATCAACTCGAGCGCGCCCTGCACCGTACCGTCTTCGCCATAACGGCCATGCAACGCGAGAAACACGCGCGCGTAGCCGTCGCTTTTCAATTCGAACAACGAGCGCTCGGACGGATCGAAAGCGTGCGCATCCACGCCTTTGCGGCGCAGCCCTGCCAGCACCGCGTTGCCCGAGAGCAGGGAAATCTCCCTTTCCGCCGAGCGGCCGCCCATGAGGACCGCGACCTTCCCAAAAGCGAGAGGCGAGAGGCGGAAGGCGAGAGGCGTATTCATACTGTTCTCCAGCCAGACGGGATATGGACGGAGGATTTCACGCCTCTCCCCTCTCGGCTTTCGCCTCTCCAATAATGCGTACTTCGCGTTCGAGATCGATGCCGAACTTCTCCAGCACTGCGCTGTGCGCAGTCTCGATCAGCGTCTCGATGTCGGCGGCGCGCGCATGACCGGTATTGACGATGAAATTGGCGTGTTTCTCCGAGATCATGGCGCCGCCCAGCGCGCGGCCCTTGAGCCCGCAGGCTTCGATCAGGCGCGCCGCATGGTCGTTCGGCGGGTTGCGAAACACCGAGCCGGCATTCGGTATATTGAGCGGCTGGGCGGCGATGCGGCGCTCGAGCAATTGCTTGATGGTGGCGCGCGACTTCACGCCGTCGCCGGGCGGCAGCTTGAAGCGCGCCGCCGCGAACCATTCCTCCCCGCCGTCGCGCAGCTTCACGGTGCGGTAGCCGATTTCGTAGTTGGCCGGCGTGCGCTGGTGCAGCTGGCCGGTGCGGTCCAGCGTGGTGACGCTTTCGACGATGCCCCAGGCCTCGCCGCCGTAGCAACCGGCGTTCATCGTCAGCGCGCCGCCGACCGTGCCGGGTATGCCGGCCATGAATTCCGCGCCGACCAGTTCGTGCATCGCCGCGAACCGCGCCAGCTTCGGGCTCGCTACGCCGGCCTCGGCGTAGATCGCATTGCCTTCGGAGCGGATTTCCTTCAATGCGCCATGCGTAAAAATGACAGTGCCGCGCAGGCCGCCGTCGCGCACCAGCAGATTGCTGCCGAGCCCGACCACGCAAACCGGCTCATGGCGCGGCAACGATGCGAGAAAGAGGCGCATATCTTCGAGATCGACCGGCATGTAGGCACGCTCTGCGCTGCCGCCCGCGCGCCAGCTCGTGTGGCGTGCCATCGGCTCGTTGCGCCGCGCTTCGCCCCACAACAGATTTTTCTGGTCCGCCATGTTCATCGCGTTCGCATCACCGTTGCCCGCCGCTCAACATCGCGGGTACCGCACCGATCGAACCCGCACCCATGACCAGCACGACGTCGCCGTCGCGTACCGCATTGCTCACTGCGTCCGGAAAGTCCGCGACTTTCTCGACGAATACCGGTTCCACCTTGCCCTGCACGCGCACTGCGCGCACCAGCGCACGGCCATCTGCAGCGACTATCGGCGTTTCGCCTGCCGCATAAACTTCGGTGAGCAGAAGTGCGTCGACGGTGGAAAGCACCCGCACGAAATCCTCGAAGCAATCGCGTGTGCGCGTATAACGGTGCGGCTGGAACGCGAGCACGATGCGGCGGCCCGGAAACGCGCCGCGTGCTGCGGCGAGCGTTGCCGCCATTTCCGCCGGGTGATGGCCGTAATCGTCGACCAGCGTGTAGTGGCCGCCCGCTTTGTTGTCGGGATCGAGTAGCACTTCGCCATAACGCTGGAAGCGGCGGCCCACGCCTTTGAAATCCGCCAGCGCCTTGACGATGGCAGCATCCGGCGCGCCGACTTCCATGCCGACCGCTATCGCCGCCAGCGCGTTCAGCACGTTGTGCGCGCCGGCAAGGTTGAGCACTACTTCGAGATCGGGCAGCTTATTGCCGCGCGCGTCGCTGCGCGTTACGCGAAAGCGCATGCGCCCCGCATCGGGCTTGAGATCGACGGCGCGTATTTGCGCAACTTCAGACAGACCGTAGGTCGTGATCGGTTTCGTTACGGCCGGCATGATTTCGCGCACATTGGGGTCATCGACACACAGCACCGCGGTGCCGTAGAACGGCAGGCGCTGCACGAAGTCGAGGAAGGCCTGGCGCAGGCGGCCGAAGTAATGGCCGTAGGTCTCCATGTGGTCGGCGTCTATATTGGTGACCACCGAGAGCACCGGCGCGAGATACAGAAACGAAGCGTCCGATTCGTCGGCCTCGACGACGATGAACTCGCCGCTGCCGAGCTTGGCGTGAGAGCCCGCCGCCTCCAGCCGTCCACCGATCACAAACGTCGGGTCCATGCCCGCTTCGGCCAGAATGCTCGCCACCAGGCTGGTCGTCGTCGTTTTGCCGTGCGTGCCGGCGACCGCGATGCCCTGCTTCAGCCGCATCAGCTCGGCCAGCATCATCGCGCGCGGCACCACCGGGATCTTGTGCGCGCGCGCCGCCACGACTTCGGGGTTGTCGTCTTTAACCGCGCTCGATATCACGACCGCATCGGCGGCCGAGATGTTTTCTGCGGCGTGCCCTTTAACGACTTTGGCGCCGAGCGATTTCAGTCGCTGCGTCACGCTGCTGTCATTCAGGTCCGAACCGCTCACGTCGAAACCGAGATTGAGCAGCACTTCGGCGATGCCGCTCATACCGGAGCCACCAATTCCAACGAAATGAATTTTTTTGACTTTGTATCTCATGCCGCAAGCCTCGCGCACTCGTCGGCGACTGCTTGCGTCGCATCCGGCTTGGCGGCACCGCGCGCCTTCTGCGCCATGCCGAGCAAGGCTTCACGCGTGAAACCGCGCAGCAATTCTGCAAGCTTTTGCGCGGTGAGCCCGCCCTGCGGCACCAGCACCGCGGCGCCGCGCTCGCTGAGGAAACGCGCGTTGTGCGTCTGATGATCGTCAACGGCGTGCGGGAACGGCACCAGCACGCTGGCGATACCGGCGGCGGCGAGTTCAGCAATGGTCAAAGCGCCGGCGCGGCAGATGATGAGATCGGCGTTCGCATACTGCGCCGCCATGTCGGCAATAAACGGCACCAGCGTTGCCGTGACACCGGCGCGCTGATAATTGTCCTGGACCTGCGCGATATGACGCTCACCCGACTGATGCGTGACCAGCGGACGCTCGGCCGCCGGCAACAGAGCCAGCGCCTGCGGCACGGTTTCGTTCAGCGCCTGCGCGCCCAGGCTGCCGCCAATGACGGTGAGCCGCAGTACGCCGCTGCGTGCGCGATAACGCGTCTCGGGCGCGGCAATGCCGGTGATTTCATTGCGCACCGGATTGCCCGTCCAGACGACCGCCGTCGACGCGCCGAACGGCGCCGGAAATCCAGCCAGCACGCGATCAGCAACTTTCGCGAGTACTTTATTGGCGAGGCCGGCTATAGAATTCTGTTCATGGATCACCAGCGGACGATTCAGCAGCGACGCCATCATGCCGCCCGGAAACGACACATAGCCGCCCATACCGAGCACGACGTCCGGGCGGTGCGTGAAAATGGCGCGTGCGCTTTGCCAGAATGCGATCAGCAAATCGAGCGGCAGCAACGCGAGGCGCAGCAGGCTTTTGCCGCGCACTCCGGTCATGCTGATCCACGCCATCGTATAACCCTTGGGCGCAACGAGTGTTGCTTCCATCCCGGTCTTCGCACCTAGCCAGACGATGTTCCAGCCCTGCGCGCGCAGATTTTCGGCTACCGACAATGCGGGGAATATATGGCCGCCGGTGCCGCCCGCCATGATCATTATGGTTCGAGAGGCGAGAGGCGAGGGGTGTGAGACGGTCATACTTTCACACCTCTCAAGAGCTGCCTGTTCTCCCAGTCCACTCTCAACAGGACGGCGAGCGCGCAGCAATTGGCGGCGATGCCGCTGCCGCCGAACGACAGCAACGGCAGTGTCAGGCCCTTGGTCGGCAACACGCCCATATTGACGCCCATGTTGATGATCGCCTGCACGCCCAGCCACAGGCCTATGCCCTGCGCGACCAGCGCGGGGAAATTGCGCTCAAGTGCCGCAGCCTGGCGGCCAATCGCGAACGCGCGCACGACCATAGTTACGAACAGTGCAATCACCACTGCGACGCCAGCGAAACCGAGTTCCTCGGCGATCACTGCGAGCAGAAAATCGGTGTGCGCTTCGGGCAGATAAAAAAGTTTCTCGACACTGCCGCCGAGCCCGACGCCCAGCCATTCGCCGCGGCCGAACGCGATCAGAGCGTGCGACAGTTGGTAGCCTTTGCCGAACGGGTCGGCCCACGGATCCATGAAGCCCACCACCCGCTGCATGCGGTACGGCGACAGCCAAATGAGCAGCACGAAGCCGACGAGCAGGAGCACGATGAGTCCGGCGAACGGTTTCCAGTTCACGCCGCCCAAAAACAAGATGCCCATGGCGATGACTGTGATGACGGCGAACGCGCCGAAATCCGGCTCGCCCAGCAATAGCCCGCCGACCAGAAGCATGACTATGAAAAGCGGCAGAAATCCCTTGGTCAGGCTATGCATGTAATCCGACTTGCGCACCGTGTAGTCGGCCGCGTAGAGCACCGCGAACAGCTTCATCAGTTCGGACGGCTGCAGATTGAAGAGATACAGCGACAGCCAGCGCTGGCTGCCGTTGACTTCGCGCCCTACGCCCGGCACCAAAACAAGGACGAGCAGGCCGGCGCCAAAGAGGAACAGGTAAGGCGCCGCTTTTTGCCACACGCGCGTCGGCAACTGGAAAGCGACCGTCGCCATGGAAAGACTGAGTGCGAGGAACACGCCGTGCCGCATCAGGTAGTAAGTGGGTTGCTGGCCACTGACGCGGCTCGCTTCGGCAATCGCGATCGACGACGAATAGACCATCACGAGGCCCAGTGCCAGCAACGCAGTTGCGCTCCACGCTAGCGCGCGGTCGAACTCCCCGGGCGGCGGACGGCTTTTCACATCGGCATAGAACATCGTGCTCGCCTCAGCCACGGACCACCTCTTTTCTCACCGCATCGGCGAACACTTCACCGCGGTGCCCGTAGTTTCTGAACATGTCGTAGCTCGCGCACGCCGGCGACAGCAGCACGGCGTCGCCGCTGCGGCTAGCTGCGCGCGCCAGCCGCACCGCCGCCACCATGTCGCCGGCGCGTTCGATCGCGACACCGCTGCCGGCGATGGCACGGGCAATCTGTTCGCGGTCGCGGCCGATCAGCACCACGGCACGCGCGCGGCGCTTGACGGGTTCGCGCAGCGGACTGAAATCCTGGCCTTTGCCGTCGCCGCCGGCGATCAGCACCACCGGCTGGGTAAAGCCGTTCAGCGCCGCCACCGTGGAACCCACGTTGGTGCCCTTGGAGTCATCGTAATAATTGACGCCGTCGATGGCGGCGACTTTTTCGACGCGATGCGGCAGTCCCTTGAATTCGCGCCAGCCTTTGACGATGGGTGCATCTGCAACACCGATGGCGTGACACAAAGCACCGGCCGCCAGCGCATTCACCGCGTTATGCAGTCCAGCAATCGGCAATTCATCGACCGCCATCAACGTGCGGTCGCCGCGCGCGAGCCATATTTTGCCGTCGCGCTGCGCAATGCCCCATGCACGCTCGGAATCCGGCGCATCAAGGCCGAAACTCAACACCTCGCGGCCAGGCAAAGCCATCGCCGCGCTTCGCGTGTCGTCGCGATTCAGCACCTGCGCGCCATCGCCGTGGAACACGCGCGCCTTGGCCGCTGCGTAATCGGCCATGCCGTCGTAGCGGTCGAGATGATCTTCCGACAGGTTCAGCATGGTCGCCGCATCAGCATTGAGGCTCGCCGTGCTCTCGAGCTGAAAACTCGACAACTCGAGCACGAAAGCACTCGGCGCGGCCCTGCCGTTCTCGATCGCGGTGAGCGTATCCAGCACGGGCGTGCCGATATTGCCGGCGACCACGATGTCATGCCCCGCGGCGGCGCAGATATCACCTGCCATTTGCGTGGTCGTGCTCTTGCCATTGGTGCCGGTCACCGCGACGATGCGCGGCAGCGGGCGCGCGTGTTGCGGCAACGCCTGCAAAAAGAATTCGATGTCGCCCGCTACCGGCGTACCGCGCCGGATCGCCGCCGCCACTGCCGGCGTGCGGCGATCGATGCCGGGACTGATCGCGATCAATTCGGCTGCGCGCAGGCTCGCCTCGCGAAAATCCCCATGCTCGAACGCGACATCGGGCAGCTCGCGCGCCAGCGTCGCCGCGTGCGGCGGTGCGGCGCGCGTATCGGCGACCGATACGATGGCGCCGCGCCGCCTGAGCCAGCGCGCCATCGACAGCCCGGTATCGCCCAGTCCGAGTACCAAGACTTTTTTACCCCTCAAATCCATGTGCGTTCATCTGCGTCTGCTTCCTAGCGCAACTTCAAAGTCGACAAGCCAACGAGAACCAACATCATCGTGATGATCCAAAACCTCACTGGTTGATTTTGGCTACGGCCGCGCTGCGCGCTTAACTTGCGCTGCAAGTTAGCCGCCGCCGAAATCAACCCGTTGTCCGCTTCACTCATCTCTTGTCACCGCAGCTTCAATGTTGAGAGTCCTACTAATACAAGTATCATCGTGATGATCCAGAAGCGAACCACGACTTGATTTTCTTTCCAGCCTTTCAATTCGTAGTGGTGATGCAGCGGCGCCATGCGGAATATGCGTTTGCCGGTCAGCTTGAAAGACAACACCTGCAGCACCACCGACAATGTCTCGACCACGAACACGCCGCCCATGATGAAAAGCACGATCTCCTGGCGCACGATGACCGCGATGGTGCCGAGCGCCGCACCAAGAGCCAGCGCGCCGACGTCGCCCATGAAAACTTCGGCGGGATAAGCGTTGAACCACAGGAAAGCGAGGCCCGCGCCGGCGAGCGCTCCGCAGAACACCGTGAGTTCGCCGGCACCCGGGATATACGGAAACCCAAGGTACTTGGCGAACACCGCGTTGCCCGCGACATAGGCGAACACGCCGAGCGCGCTCGCCACCATCACGGTCGGCATGATGGCGAGACCGTCGAGGCCGTCGGTCAAATTGACCGCGTTGCTGGTGCCGACGATCACGAGATAAGTCAGGGAAATGAAACCGATAACGCCCAGCGGATAGGCGACGTTTTTGAAAAACGGCACGATGAATTCAGTTTGCGCCGGCAAATTGGTGCTGAACGCAATGATGCATGCCACGGTCAGGCCGACCAGAGACTGCCAGAAGAACTTGGCGCGCGCCGACAGGCCCTTGGGATTACGGTGCACAACCTTGCGGTAATCGTCGACCCAGCCGATCACGCCAAAGCCGAAAGTGGCGGCGATTACCACCCACACGAAGCGGTTTGCAAGATCCGCCCACAACAGCGTCGTCACCAGCACCGATACCAAAATCAGCGCGCCGCCCATCGTCGGCGTGCCGGCCTTCGGCAAATGCGACTGCGGACCGTCGTCGCGCACCGACTGGCCGATTTTGTACGACGTCAGGCGGCGGATCATCGTCGGGCCGACCATGAACGTCATCAGCAAAGCGGTCAGGCAGGCCAGCACCGCGCGCAGCGTGATATAGCTGAACACGTTGAACGCGCGGATGTCCTTGGCCAGCCACTGCGCGAGTTCTAAGAGCATCGGAGTACCTCGGCTGCGGGAGAGGCGAGAGGCGAGAGGCGAGAGACGGTATTGAAAAGGTTGTTCATGGCTTTACCACCTCTCTCCTCTCCCCTCGCTCCTCTCGGGGCACCGCGAACGCGGTGACCACCCGCTCCATCTGCATAAAGCGCGAGCCTTTCACCAGCACCGTTACATCCGGCGCCAACACGGTTTCGATTTCAGCCAGCAGGTCTTCGATGCGCGTGAAATGGCGCGCGCCGGCGCCGAACGCCCGCATCGTGTGCGCGGACAATTCACCGAGCGTGAAGAGCTGCCCGACGCCGGCCTCGCGTGCGAATTCGCCGATCTGCGCGTGCATGGCAATCGCGTTGCGTCCGAGTTCGCCCATGTCGCCCAGCACCAGCAGCGTTTTACCGGGCGCCTGCGCGAGCACGCTGATCGCGGCGCGCATCGAATCGGGATTCGCGTTATAGGTATCGTCGATCAGCGTTGCGCCATGCAATCCGCGCTTGCGCTGGAGCCTGCCTTTTACGCCGCCGAACCGCGCGAGCCCTGCCGCGACCGTTGCGGCCGGCACTTCGAGCGCAATGGCGGCAGCGCTCGCGGCGAGCGCATTCTTCACGTTGTGCAGGCCCGGTGCGGGCACCACCGCAGGCACCGTGCCAAGCGGCGTGCTGAGCACGATTTCGCTGTCGAGTTCGCGCACCTTGCAGGTTGCCGTCACGGCGGCCTTGGCTTGCAGCGCGAAGCCGATCTGCCGCTTGCCCTGCGCAAGATCGCGCCACAACTGCGCAAAGCGCTCATCGGCATTGATGATGGCGGTACCGCCCGGCTTCAACCCCTCGAAAATCTCGCCCTTGGCGCGCGCGATGGCTTCCTCGGAACCGAGATTCTCGATATGCGCGACTCCAGCGTTGTTGATCAGTGCAACGTCCGGCTCGGCCAGGCGCGTGATGTAACTGATCTCGCCCGCGTGGTTCAT
>Ga0114978_10002526_pt1 | contig 15064 bp, 6 predicted proteins | sample S_140212_EF_Meta_FD_87027 | JGI IMG/M metagenome (GOLD analysis project Ga0114978, IMG submission 87027) | Freshwater microbial communities from Lake Simoncouche, Canada to study carbon cycling - S_140212_EF_MetaG | ecosystem: Environmental > Aquatic > Freshwater > Lake | place: Lake... | reverse complement strand
TACAAGTACGACGGACGGATCCAAACCTTGCGTTGCGACTTGCGCCAGTTTATTTACAGCGACATTAACCCACAACAATACGACCAGATATTTGCCAGCACCAATGAAGGCTTTAACGAGGTCTGGTTCTTCTACTGTTCTGAAACTTCAATAACCATAGATAGGTACGTGGTGTACAACTACCTTGAAGACATTTGGTATTACGGAACAATGGGGCGAACTGCATGGCTTGATACTGGGCTACGTAACTACCCAATAGCGGCAACATATAACTACAACATTGTTAACCAAGAATCCGGCGTTGATGACAACGAAACAGGCACAACACTGCCTATAGAAGCGTCTATAACTTCCGCCCAGTTTGATATTGGGGACGGGCATAACTTTGCATTTGTCTATCGCATGATTCCGGACATGACTTTCCGTGGCTCTACAAGTGGAACAACTCCGCAAGTAACTATGTATTTGCAAGGGCTAAACAACTCCGGCTCAGGCATAACGCAGACAGGCAACGCCAATGTGACGTATACAGGGACGGCTCCAGCCGTTATTAACGTCGATCAATTCACGGGGCAGTTGTATATCCGCGTGCGTGGTCGACAAATGCAGATGAAAATTACCTCTAGCAATATTGGTGTGCAGTGGCAACTTGGCGCTCCCCGTATTGACATCAGACCGGATGGACGTAGATGAGTTTTATTGTCACATCAGAATTTCAACTCAACCGCACAGTTGCACCGCGCTTGCCTGCGGCTACGCTTGAGTACGACATTAACTACATAAACCAGTTAAACAATGTCTTGCGGTTGTACTTCAACCAGATTGACAATATCTTAGGCCAACTTAGTACGGCTAGTGGAGTAATCCCAGCGCTTACTGTGTATACAGTAGCTACGCTACCAAGCGCGGCAACTTCTGGTGTGGGGGCTAGAGCCTTTGTATCGGACGCCTTGGCTCCCGCATTTGGATCAACTGTAGTTACTGGAGGCGCTGTAAAAGTGCCGGTTTACTCTGACGGAACTGCTTGGAAAGTTGGGTGAACATGATAAACTCGATTAACCCCCTATTTACGAGGCAAAAATGAGCCTATCCCATTTAGCACGACACTTAGCCGAGCATGGTCGACACGGCGACACTATGCTTATGCACGTAACACCCGACGAAGTCGGCAAGTTACAACGCGTTGCACGAGCACAAGGTGGTTCATTAACTGTTAACCCAGATACGGGTTTGCCAGAAGCCAACTTTTTTAGTGATTTAAACCCTTTAAACCCTAACAGTGCGATTAGTAAAACGGGCGTTGCGCCTTTGATTGTTGGCGCTGCTTTGGGTCCAGCAGGGTTTGGCTTGACTGCGGCAGAAGCAGGCTTAGCGTACGGCGGCATTTCTGCGCTGTCTTCTGGTGATTTAAGTAAAGGCCTAATGGCAGGTCTTGGCGCGTACGGTGGCGCGGGCTTGGCTGCGGGACTCTCAAGTATGGGCGCGAGTGCTTTGGCAAGTGACCCGTCTAGTGCGTTTTATGCAAACTCAATGGATAGGGCTAGTGATCTGGCTTCTGGCATGCAAGGGTCTGCCGCTAGTGGCGCATCTTTTGCTGATAAGTTAGGCGCTGGTACTAGTTTTGCCGCGAGTAATCCCAAAGAAGCCTTAGCCGCGCTAGGTAGCGGTAGTGCATGGAAGGGTGCAGGTCTTTTAGGCGCGGCTGTGTCGCCCATGTTGGCGGCAAAAATGGTTAAGACAACAACCCCACCCGCACAAACTCAATCTTTGATACGTCCTTACACATATACAGCCCGCGCTACCACACCTACAAACATGGTGGGTACCCAGTACCGCCCCGGCGAAGATACAAGCGAGCGCAACTGGATGACGGGCAACTTTACTGCCCAGACTCCGTACAAAGCGCCCGGTCCCGAGTATGCCGCAGAAGGCGGCGTTATAAAAATGGCAGAGGGTGGTGTACCTGATCTGTATGGCAGCTTACAAAAATACGCCTATAACCCAGCAACAGTCGGGTTTGATCCATCAGCCGGTTCGGTTAACTACGGCAAATTACCACGCTATAGATTTAACCCACTAACAGGTAAGTTTGAAATTCTCCCTGCGTCGGCAACAGATTCTTCTACGGCTTCTGATGGCAGTGGTATGGGTAGTGATACGGGTGGGGGTGGTCTTAGCGGTTCAGATACTGGCACTGGAAGTGGTGGAAGCACAGACAGCGGGTCTTCAAATAGTGGAACGGGCTCTCCAACAGGTTCTACTATGGGTGATATTGGCTACGCCATATCTAACCAATCTATTTCTCCAGTTGCGGCGGCGATTGCTTCCGCAATGATGGATGCGATGTCCTCTACAAGCAATACTTCGGTTAACGCTACGAACGGTATGGACGTAGCAAGTGATGCGGCTACTGCCGCTGGTGCAAGTACAGCCGCTGGTGCTGACGGCCCTGCTGGCGCTGGTTCTACTGGTATGGGTAGCGATACAGGTGGCGAAGGTGCTTCTGCTGGCGCTGGAACTGGCGGGGGTGCAGCCGGTGATAGCGGAGCAACCGGTGGTGGAGGTGGCGGAGCCGCAGGTGATGGTGGCTCTGGCTCTAGCGGTAGCAGTGGTGATGGTGGCTCTGGCTCTGGTTCTGGTGGCGATGGTGGCGGTAGTGGTGGCGACGCTCGTGGGGGTTTTTACCATAACGGTCAATTTAATTACCATCCACACATGGCCTACGGCGGTCTTGCAATGCTTGCAAGTGGTGGACTAGGTTCGCTTGGCGGTTACTCTGATGGCGGTCGTTTATTGCGCGGTCCCGGTGATGGCGTATCTGATTCCATCCCTGCACAGATTGGCAACCATCAACCCGCACGACTTGCCGATGGTGAGTTTGTAGTACCTGCCCGTATCGTCTCCGAGTTAGGTAATGGCTCAACTGAGGCGGGTGCTAGACAGTTATACAAGATGATGGACAGAGTTCAAAAAGCCCGTGCAAAAACAACAGGCAAACAGAAGTTGGCTAAAAACACTAACGCGGCTAAGTATTTACCCGCATAAGGAAAAGACATGGCAGATCCAACCCAAACCAATATATCGCAAACCACGATCCCCGACTATGCGCGTCCGTATGTAGAAACGCTATTAGGTAAGACGGAAGCAATTACTAGCCAGAACCCTTATCAGGCATACCCCGGTCAACGCACTGCGGACTTTACTCCGCTTAGCCAACAAGCATTTCAAGGCGCACAAAACTTAGGTCCTGCAAGTCAGATAGGCGCGGCTACCGATTTAGCTGGGTATGCGGGCGCAGGTGCTTTAAATACAAACTATCAGCCGGGTCAGTTTGGACCCCAGCAATTCCAAAACCAAGTTGGCGGGTACATGAACCCCTACTTGCAGATGTCTTTGGCTCCGCAGATTGCTGAAGCCAATCGTGCCTACGATATTAGTGGTAACCAAGCAAGGGCTCAATCTGTTGGCGCTGGAGCGTTTGGTGGAAGTCGTCAGGCGTTAATGTCTGCCGAGAACGAACGCAACCGCAACATGGGTTTGGCAAACATTATTGGTCAAGGCTACAACAACGCCTACGGGCAAGCCGCCAACCAGTACCAACAAGGCGCTCAGTTGGGTGAACAGTCTCGTCAGTTTGGCGCAGGTCTTGGGTTGCAAGGTTTGCAAACCGCGTTGCAAAGCGCAGGGGCGTTGGGCAATCTTGGTGCTACGCAATTTGGTCAGCAAGCACAGACTCTTGGTATCCAAGGGCAAATGGGTGTTCAGCAACAGCAACAACAGCAAAACGTCCTCAATCAACAATACCAAGACTTCCTTGCGCAAAAACAATATCCGTATCAGCAGTTGTCATACATGTCCGATATGTTGCGCGGATTGCCTTTGTCACAAACAACGCAGTCTGTGTATTCAAACCCAAGCATGCTTGCTCAAGTGGCAGGTCTTGGATTAACTGGCGCAGCCGTTGGCAACGCATTTCCCACTTTATTTAAAGCCGACGGTGGCGAAATTAAAGAACAACGTCCAGCCGGTTTGGCGGAGTTGGCAATTCATCAAATGGGGTAAGGAACACTCATGTTTAACGTCAATCAAATTACGTCTGAACTTGCCAAGATGGCTGACCCCATGTTGCAAAAATATGCGGCTATGCACAAGGATGACCCCTATACCGTTGCACTAGCCGTTGGGGAGTCTAATCGTCGTAAGTCACTACGTACTGCGGCGCAGGCAAAAATGGCTGGTACGCAACAACCTAAAGTGGTTGACCAAGATATTGCAAGCATGGCAGCAGTTGACCCAATGGGCAACGTCACAGGCGCACTTCCAGAAGACATAGGTATTGGCAGGTTAGCGGCTCCTAACTTAAAGCGCATGGCTGACGGCGGGATTGTTGGTTACAGCGGCAAAGAGGGTAGTGTGACTCGCATGTCTGGCGCAGATTTGTTTGACAAAGCCTTGGACGAAGAAGGTATTACAGACCCGTTGCGTAGAGCATTTGCTAAAGCCATTCATGCGCAAGAATCTAGCGGTAAAGCAGATGCCCCCACTTCAAATCGTGGTGCCGCTGGCCCAATGCAAGTTAGAGGGGCGGCATGGAAAGATGTGGCTACGCCTGACATGAGTCCTAAAAACCCGTTCGACAACATGCGTGCCGGTATTCGCTATGCCATGAAAGGCTTTGACGCATCCAACGGTAACCCTGTGTTAGCTGGCGCGCATTACTATGGTGGTCCGGGCGGGATGAAAAAACTTATGGAGGGTAAAGCCGTTGGCGACCCAGAGAATCCAAAAGCGCCTACAACTGAAGGTTACGGCAAGTCTGTTGCTGATCGCATGATGAAGTTTTTGCCTATTGGTTCTGCTGAAGCGGCTACTGTTGAGAAAGCAATTTCTTCTATGCCAGCCCCTAAGGCTGCACCCGCCGCTCCCGCTGCTGGTGAAGACAAACGCGCTTGGTATGACCGCTATCGTGATTTAATGATGAGCGGCGAAGGACAAAAAGCCATGTTGCATGGCGTCCAAGATGTGCCTGCGGCATTACTTGGCGCTCCTGTTGACATTTCTTACGCTGTTGCAAACAAACTTGGGCGTAAAGAGATTGCCGGTGAAAAGCCTTTTATGAGCAGTCAGTACTTAAAAGAAAAGTTTGGGCAAATGGGTGTTCGTGCGCCGGAGTCTGCAAACCCTGATTTGCAAAATATCCGAGAAGCCACTACTGGCGTTGCTACTCTATACAACCCTATGTCGGAAGCCGCAACCGCAGGCAAAATGACCAAGGCAGGTATTGATACTTTGCGTAAAGAAAACACAGCCGCTGCGGTAAATGCTGCGCGCACAGAGGCAGAAACATCAGGCGCTTTAGGCGCGGAAGCAAGATTGGTAGAAGAAGCGGAAGCCGCTCGTCGTGCCGCCTTGTCAGCCGAAGCCCCAACAAAAGCTGCGGCAATTCAAAAAGCAAACGAAATGGCTCAAGCCAGTCGCGCTCCAGTGGCTAAAAACTTGAACCCTGTTGGCGAAGCCGCGCTCTTGGCAGATGCAGAAATACCGTTGTCACCAGATCAGCAAACAGCCCCTGTTGCGCCCGTCGCTCCTGCGGCTAGTCCACAAGACGTTCCTATTGACCAAGAAGGTATTAACAAACTTTTGGCAGGGGATAAAGGAAAAGCCGTAGAAGAAAAAGGCGGTATCTCTAGTTTGTTTAGCGATCCTGCGTTCTTAATGGGTATGCAGTTAATGGCTAATAAGAACCCCAATTTGTTCGGTGCTATTGGTGAAGCCGGTATGGGCACAGCCAAAAGCATGGCTGATTTACGTGAAGCGCAAGCTAAGCAAGGGTACTACGGCAGTATGGGTAAGTATTACCAGAACTATGCAGACGCTGTTGAACGTGGAGCCAAGGAAAAGAATTTGGAGTTGGAAGCCGAAAAAATGGTTATGGGTCACATGGATAAGTGGAATACTGGCCCCGGCAAAATAGCGGCTTTGCAAGATAAGAACGCTAGTGCAATAGAAGAAGCACGAGCACGTCAAGCAATCTATAGACAGCTTGGATTAACTCCCGCTACAATGGGGGCGCAACAGACGCAACAGGTTCCCTCAACCGCCGGATGGGGGCAAGCAAAAGTTCGATAACACAATTAGCCGCATATGCCCATCTATAGCATTCAAGCCCCTAACGGACGTACTTACGATATTGAGGGGCCTGAAGGGGCTTCGCAACAAGACGTTATCAACGCTGTATTGGCGCAACATCCTGATGCTGGCGAGCCAACTAAACGAAAAGAAGGCATTGGTGCCGCAGTATCTAAAGGCACCGAGTCTTTAATATCTCAATCTCGTACAGGTCTTGCCGCACTATTAGGCAAACCAGAAGAAGCCGCCAAAGAAGGACTTGAGCGCGGGGAAGACATCGGCAAACGCTATGCCGACATGACGGATTTAGAAAAGGTAAAAAAAGCTTATGAAGAACGTGGCGTGTTACCCGCCGCAGGCGAAGTTATAAGTCAAGTACCCGGCGCTATTGCCGAACAAGCGCCCAACATTGCCGCTATGACCGCGACGGGCAAAGTAGGACAAAAACTTGGTTCTGCTTTTGGTCCTGCTGGACGTATTGTTGGTGGTTTAGCGGGCGCAACAATTCCTTCTTTACTTCAACAGTTTGGTGGAAACATTGAACGTCAAGCCCAAGAAGGACAACCTATAAGCGTAGGAAAAGCGGCAGCGACCGCACCTATTCAAGCGGCATTAGATGTTGCGGGTAATATGATTCCGCTTGGTGGACGACTGGTCAGTAAGATGACAGGGATTCCCGAAAAGATGTTGTTGGCAGGAGGCGCTAACGCTGAGAAACTGGCTAACGAAACGCTATTAAAAACTTTAGCTAAAGGCACTGCCACAGGCGTTGCCGCAGAAATCCCAACTGAGGTTGCCCAGCAAATGTTGGAGCGTGCGCAGGCTGGGCTGTCTTTAACAAACGCAGATGCGCTTAAAGAATATGGGGAAACTGCATATTCCGTAGGTTTGCTGGCACCAATGGGTGCGGCGGGTCGAGCATTTGACAAAGGTGCGGCAAGACAAGAAGTCGCCGCAAAAGAAGCGGAAGAAAAACGCAAAGTTCAGCTTGAACAGATGGGCTTAGACGAAGAAGCCGCTAAACAAAAAGCGGCTGAGGAAGCCGCTGCTGAAGCGCAAAAACAGACCCCCGAGTACGCGATTGATTTTGGTAAGCAGTTTAACGACTTGCAAGCGCAGTACACATCGTTAAAGATGCCCAAGCCCGGTGCTGATGCTACGTTTGAAGAAAAAGACGCGTACAAAGAAGCACAGGCTAAGCGTAAAGAGTTAGGTAAACAACTTGCGGAGATGGCTCCGGAGTACCGCCGCATCAAACCTTTAATAGAACAACAACGCATTGCCCAAGAAAACGCTGATAGACAAGCGCAAATTCAAGCCGACTTGGAGAAGATGAAACAAGCCTCCGGCGTACAGCAAGGGCTTCCCGGTTTTGAACAAACAGAAACAGTTAATCAAGCACCGGCAGAGGAAGAAGACAAGAACGCTAAGGCTTTGGCGCTGTTCCAACAACAAAAAGAAGTGCAAGGGTTGTTGGAGGATAACCAGACCCGTTTATCAGAAGCAGCCGCTAAACAAGATTACGACGCCCTTGACCGTACGCTCAATGAGCGTGACATGTTGCAGAAAGAACACGACAAAGTTCTGTCGTTGCTAAAAGACACCGGTCACCCAATCATTCAAGAGCAAGAAGCCCAGCGTATTTCTGCTAAATTAGATAAAGCAAAAGCGGACTTGACCAACATGGCTGGCGAAGGCCTTGACCCCGCTAAAGTTAGAAAGAAACGCGAAGAGATTAAAGCCCTTGAGCAAGCGTTGTCTGAGTACGGCGGTGTTCAAACAGGCTTTGGCAAAGAAGCCTACCGCCCCACAGGCGGCGTAGCGGAAAGCAAAGCGTCATTTGGCGCTCGTGTATATAAGCCCGGTCCGCTGGACATTGAAGGGCAAGAGCAAGACTTGTTTGCTTTGCGCGATGAGGAAGATAAACAAGCGGCAGCCGATGCAGAACGTAACCGCATGCTGGCTCCTGAAAAACTTGCGCTACAACGTATTGCTGAGAAGCCTGCTGGCACAGTAGGCCAAGGGCAAGTATCAACTGAAGTTGATAAATTAGTAGATACATTATTTAAGAAAGAGACGCCTATTTCTGGACGTGTGGTGCTTGGCGCATCCACAACAAAACTTAACAAAGTTGACGAGATTGACACACTGCGGGCACAACTTGCCCATGCAGACATCACAAACAACAAAGTACGTTCTCAAGAGATTCGTAAGCGTTTGGATGACTTGGGTGTACCTGAGACAGAGACCGGCGGCGACTTAGAGATTAAAGATACTGCCCGTGCGGCTGGCATTGAAGGACGCTTAACTCCTGAGGCTATGGCGGCTAACCGCGTTAACCGCGTGATGCAGAAACAGATTGGTTCGTTCGATCGCTTAGCCAACTTTGTTAATAATGTACGTGAGAGCAATCAGAACGTATCCGATGAACGCAAGCAAGCACTACAAGGCGTAGCCGAGCGCGTTAAAGATACGTCTATTGGCATGGCACTGACTGAGATGCAAGCCCGACGTGCTCAAGGCGGTAAGCCAGCACTAACTACGCAAGAGCAAGTAGAGGCTGTTGGTAAGTTAGAACAACTCTATACAGAACTTATTGAGCGTGGTGCTGGGTTGTTTGAGAAACCCGTAATGGTGGGCGAGAAAGCCCAGATGCGTGCTAACAAAGTTGTGCGCGGCTCTACAGAAGAACTACGCCGTGCTCCGTTAGGAAAGCGGGTATTTAATAACTTCCCTGCGGCGATTGACTCATTACGCACACAAGTACGTGAGACTATTGATGAGGCGTCTGGCGCACAGCCAGCCGAACCCGTTGAGCGTAGGGCTCCAGCAGAACCAAAGCGTGTCGAGCCAGAATTGCGCACGCAGTTCCAAGGACAAGAGCGCTCACTTGATAAACAGTTTGAAGCCGCGCTGGCGCGTGCCGATGAGACAGAGACGAAGACGTTAGAAGACTTACAGACTAAGTACAAGAACTTGTCACCCGAAGCGCAGGACATGGCGCGGGAGCAGTTGCGTAGAGTTGAGACAGGCCGTGAGTTAGATATGCCGCGTCAACTTACCGACGAGTTGGCAGACCTACGCCAAGCAGGTGTGAGCGAGACAGGACAGAACGAACTGTTCCCCGGTGCGTCAGAGAAAGGCATCACCCGTACTACATCTAAGCGTTTCATGAACTTCTTAGATAGCGGTGAGGTTCAGAAACTACGTTTTACTATTGCCGAAGAGGCAAGACAAGCCGAGTTCCAAGCCAAGCGTGCCGCAACGATTGCCGCCAAAGTTGAGGATGAAGCCCGTAAGGCTGACGAGTTTGCTAAGAAAGTTGAAGCAGGACAAAACAAGACTCCGTTAGAAAAAGCACAAGCGGCGTTTGCCAAAGTCAATGCCGAAGATTCCAATGTGCAAATGGCTATCAAAACAGGCGAGGCTGTACGTAAACAACGTATGGGGGCTCGTATACGCATTGCCACAATGGTTGAGCAGATTGATTCTTCTCACAGAAAAGCACAAAAACAACTGGACGAAATTCAAGGTTTGTACGACTACATCGTGCAACAGTTCTTGTTAAAACCAAAGAACGCCAAGGTCAATGTTGGTTTGGACTTCTACGAGAAAGAACTTAAGAAAGCCGAGAAGCGTGTCGCCTCTACACAGAAAGCACTTGACGCCGCTCAAGCAACGCAACAGCGTATTCTTAAAGATCAGGCCGATGACACGATTAGTACATCCCTGATTAGAGAAGGCGAGAAAGCCGATCGTGAATATCAACGCGCCAAAGACCGCGTAACTGAAGCGCAAGCCGCAGAAGTCAGGGCACAAAACGCACTAGAAAAAGCTAGACTTGAAGTACCAAAGCAGCCTAAAGAACAGACTCTGCGTGAGATGGCGGAAGCAGCCCCTGTTGAGCGAGTTACTCGCGGTTATCGGGATACGTCTGACCCTGCTATACAGCGCCAAGTTAAAGGTCTGCGGGGGATTATTGGTAAAGACGAAAGCGCTTATACCAAAGCAGTTGAAGCAGACAACATGGAAGCGGCGGAGAAAATTGCAGACCGCCTTCAAGGGCACTACGACAAGATCAATGACATACTGAATAACGCCCCATTCAAGAGTATTACGCCAGAGAACGCGGCAGAAACAAAAGCCTTTGAGGAATACGAGCGTGCGCAACAAGCGGCGTTGGAAGCAGATGTTACAAGACTGCGCATGCGTCTTGACTTGCCGTCATTGAAGTTGACCGAACGTAAGATGGGCGCTGTGGTACGCACTACACGCGGCGCAGTTGTATCTACTATTAAAGAGCCGAGCGTAGCGCAACAGGAAAAGGCCGCCGCTAAAGCGCCTAAATCTGTGTTGGAAAAAATTGCGGGTGTTCGTAACGAATTACAGACTGTAGAGAACCAACTTGAGTACATCAAGAATAACCCGTCTGCAACCAAAGAAGGCAAAGCCAAACAAAAAGCGGCAAAGGCTACTGCTACACAACGTAAAGCTGACCTACGTGCAGAACTTAAAGACCTGTCCATAGAGCAGACTGCGGCAGTTACAGAAAGTAAGCAGACTAAGAAAGAAAAGAAACAGGTACGCACAGTCGGCAAAGAAATTGTCCGCATGGACACAATGGATGTTGGCACTCCCGTTGGTGAACTTGAGGCTGGCGACACAGATTTAAATAGCCTGTTCCGTACAGCCACACAAGGTGGCACCGGTATGAAAGCGGCAGAGGTTACGCGGCTTGTTAACCGCATCATCTCGGATTGGAAGATTACTCCACAAGTTGTTGTGGTAGATGATGAAACTGGTTTGCCTCAGCGAATCCAAGACCAAGCCGCACGCGACGACAAGACTGGGCGGATTCCCGGTCTGTACGACCCATCGACCAACACCGTGTACATGGTGGCTTCTAACTTACACACCGGCGAAGACGTGGCGCTGACTATTGCTCACGAAATCTCTGGTCACTTTGGCTTGCGCGAGATGCTGGGAGACAGTTACAACCGCGCCATGAACAACATCTACAACGGCAACGAGACTGTGCGTAAGCAAGCCGATGCCAAGTTGCAATCCGAACCTAACCTGAGCCGCGAAGTAGCGGTGGAAGAAGTCTTGGCTGAAATGGCAGAGACTGGCGTTGAGCCAACTCCCGATACCCGTAGTGCTTTGCGTCGTCTATTCGACACCATTAAGAACTGGTTTAGTCGTGTGCTTGGCACAAAGACTGTCAGTGATGACGCTGTGCGTCAGATTGTGGCTAACGCTAGAAGATACGTACAAAAAGGTGAAGGCGGTCTGGGCGGTGAGGTTGATACGTCCGGTATCTTGTACAGAACAACAACCAAATACGCCAACCCAACTCTTGCGGCGGCGGGAGACATTGCTGACAAACTTATTGCTAGACAAAAAGGGGTCATTGACACCATACGTGCTAACTCTAGCGGTTTAGCTTTTGAGACTCAGTTGGTTGATCGGTTTGCTGGTTTTGAGCGTTTGTCTAAGTTGATGGACTCGCTCAAGGGTTCGCAGATGATGTACTACTTACGCATGTATGACCAGCGCATGAACTTTACGGCGCAGTCTGTTGGCAACGGCGCTCTGCAAATTGTGGAGAAGAAGCGTGCAGACGGCAAGACCGAATACATAATTGAGAGCAAGAAAGGGCCGAGCCTCAAAGGCGTAGTGGACATTTTGAAAGATGCCCCCGCTGGTAGTCCAGATGCTGCCAATCGTTTGTTCACTATGTTCTTAGCCGCTAAGCGTGCTGAGCGTGTTGGTTTGGACAAGTTGAACTTTAATGGTCGCGTATCACAGGCGGACTTGAACCAAGCCATGAAGGCTATTGAGTCTACACCCGGCTTGAAGGAAAACTTTGAGCGTGCTCGCATGGAGTACAACGGGTACAACAAAGGACTGATTAGTTTCCTTGCGCAGACTGGTGCTATTTCTAAAGAAGTTGCTCAGCGTTTGTCTGAGTCTAACGACTACATTCCGTTCTATCGTCAGCGTGGGGGCGTAGCCGAGTTGATGATCGGCGGTGAGAATCCAATCCGTATTGGTAGTATTGCTGAGCAACCTTACCTACAAGAGTTAGTGGGCGGGGACGAACCTATTATTGACTTCCTGACAAGTTCGGTACAGAACACAAACATCTTGACCGACATGGGTTTGCGCAACATAGCCACTAAGAACGCTGTGTTGGAGTTGGTTAACTTAGATTTGGCAAAGATTAGTAAATCTAAAGTATCTGGTCCTGATGTTGTCAAGTTTAAAGTAGACGGCGATGACCGCTTTGCATTGATTGATACCGATCAAGTAGGCGTGCCCGCAGACATACTAGTCAAAGGTATGGAGGGTATTCCTACGCAGATGCCGTTTGCGCTTCGTGTGCTTGGTGCTCCTGCAAGATTGCTACGCAAGGCTGTGACCGCAACACCGTTGTATGCCGCTAAGCAGTTGTTCCGTGACTCGTTAGCCGCACCTTTAATCTCTGGCGCAGACTTTACCCCTGTCATGGGGGCAATTAGGGAGATAGGTAGCGCCGCTAAAGGTACGCTCGAGCGCCGTGGTATTACAGGTGGTCAGGTATTTACTGGCACGAGCGAAGATTTAACAAACATTCTGCGTGACATTACTGCTGGCAAGTCCAACTGGTCTTCACTGGTGTCTAAGTTTGAGGCTATTTCTATGGAAGCCGATGCGTTGACTCGCCGCGCTCAGTACAACAGTTACATCAAACAAGGTCTGTCCGAGATGGAAGCCACGCTGATGTCGTTGGAGTCCATGAACTTTAACAAGCGCGGTGCGTCACCAAGCATCCACATTATTAACTCGTTGATTCCTTTCTTCAACTCACAGATTCAAGGTCTGAACGTCTTGTACAAAGCAATGACCGGCAAACTGCCGTTCAACGAGAAACTGAAGATACAAGAGAAGTTGATGACGCGGGGCATGATGTTGGCGGCGGGTACGCTGGCTTATGCACACATGATGCAGGACGACGAAGCCTACAAGAACGCTACACCAGAACAGAAGTATGGCAACTGGTTTATACGCTTGCCCGGTGTTGATGAACCTATTCGCATCCCAATTCCATTTGAGATTGGTTACATTTTCAAAGCGTTACCAGAGGCGTTGTACAACACTATGGTCAATGAGCACGGCGGCGAAGAAGCCGTTAAAGCACTTGGCACAATTATTCAAAACACAATCCCCGGAGGTTCTTCGTACGGCATACCGCAAGCGATGCGCCCCGCTATCGAGGCAGGGCTCGGCAAGTCGTTCTATACAGGACGCGACATCTTGTCAGCGCATGAAAAAATGTTATTGCCAGAAGACCAGTTCCGCGCTAACACAACTGAAGCCGCAAAAATTGCGGGTAAAGCGGTGGGGGTTTCGCCAGTGATTTTGGAGCAGTTGGTGCAGGGATACACCGGTACGCTAGGACTAGCGTTCTTACAAGCAGTGAGTATGGGAGTGCCGAGGCGAGAAGGCCCAGAAGGCGCGTATAAGCGTTTGTCTGAGATGCCTGTTGTTGGCGGAGCGTTCCAACCGAACGATGCTGGTGCAATTATCAACCGCGTGTATGACCGCATGAACGAGTACAAGAAGGTTGAGGCTTCTGTAAACGAGGCGATCAACAAGGGTGATAAAGCCAGAGCGATGGAACTTATCAATACCCGTGGTAACGAGTATGTGGCGGCAGAGGTTTCAGATATGTATACCTCCACCATGAAAGACTTGACGCAGATGGAGCAAGCCATTAGAGCCTCTAACTTGTCGCCAGAAGCCCAGCGTAAAAAATTGGATGAGGTTCGCCAAACCAAAATCCACTTCTCTCGTATGGTTGAGAAGGCGGCAGACTCTAGTAAGGTTCTACCCTAAAGCGATGTAAGTTGCCGATGCGGGTGAACCGGACTCCAATCAGTCCGTTGTAGATACCCACAGTGGCTTTCATCTTGTAGCGATGTTGGAGCGTGGCGCTAAGCACACGCTCCTTTATTCCATCTACGTCTAGTCCCGCTACAAAGAAGCTGTCACCCAGCTTTAGGTTGTCCAACGGATAGGTTGACTTCATCCACGATGTCCGATCTACAACTTATGTGCATGACGTTGACCCGCATACTTGGGCCGTTTGTCCGCGCCAGCATATCTTTCTTGACGTAGTGCACGGTGAACAACTGCTCCAACTGCTCCTTGAAGTCGTCATACCCGTAACTCCTGTCGACGCAATGTTGTTTAAGCAACTGCTCTTCGATGTAGTACTCGATGTACCCCGGAGTTAAGAGATCATGCTCTACCCTGCCCAGCACCTTTGTTTTTGTAATCGATTTGTCTATCGTCTCCCCGCTACCCCATGAGGCAAGGATGCGCTTCTCCTCGTTGCGCTTGATGATGACGAAGCCGCCGTAGTTGTTGCCGGTGTAGGCGTTGAGGATGTCCTCGGCTGTACGGACGTTGCTCTTGAACTTAGCACGGGCGTTCTCCACCACTTGCTTCAAGGACTCAATGATGCCCTCGATCGGCAACTCAATAATGTTGGCGTACTTCGGTCCAAGCAAAATAGCCGCCGTTACAGTAACGGTGCACCCAGCGTGCCAGTACCGCTCTAAGTCCGCAAACTCCATGATCTCCTTGAGTCGTGCATCAACCTTAGCCAACATTCTCTTGGCAACGTCTTGGTGAGTAACTAACCACCGAACCCACGCTTCCCCAGCCACGCCGTAGTTCTGCTTCAGCCCCCTGAGTTTCTCGCGTTCCTCAGTCGTCCACTTGAGTTCTTCTGTCGGGTTCCACTCCAGCATCCGGTTTAACTCGCCGTTGGAACTGTAAGTCCTAGCCCCCGCCATGTAGTCGAGCAACTGCACATTGGAAGTCATCGTGCCCGTAGCCGCCCATGTACTGTGGTTGATACGCTCCTTGTTAGAGCCCGCCTCCATCC
>Ga0114978_10002522_pt1 | contig 15075 bp, 10 predicted proteins | sample S_140212_EF_Meta_FD_87027 | JGI IMG/M metagenome (GOLD analysis project Ga0114978, IMG submission 87027) | Freshwater microbial communities from Lake Simoncouche, Canada to study carbon cycling - S_140212_EF_MetaG | ecosystem: Environmental > Aquatic > Freshwater > Lake | place: Lake... | reverse complement strand
GCGATGGCGATAAAAATGGCAAAGGAAAAAACCTGCTTAAGGCCAAGCTAGAAGCGGCGTTGAGAGAGCATGCCCTCGATCAGATTTTTGGCAAACTCAAGAAAAGTGGCGCGGGAAATCATCGAACCACCAAACTCGGTGTTGGCGATGAACGCGATGGCGAAATTCGCAACTTCCAATTTGGCGATGAAATGTCGCAAATTAATATGTCGGAAAGCCTCAAGAACGCCCAAATTAACCATGGAATTTCCGACCTAAAACTCACCGAAGACGATTTGATTATCGATGAAACCAAGCACAAAGCCCAAATGAGCACAGTGCTGATGATCGATATCAGTCATTCGATGATTTTGTATGGCGAAGACCGCATCACCCCCGCCAAAAAAGTGGCCATGGCGTTGGTGGAACTCATCCGACGGAAATACCCGAAAGACGCCATCGATATTATCGTTTTTGGCAATGAATCGTGGTCGATTAAAGTGAAAGACCTGCCATATTTACAAGTGGGTCCCTACCATACCAATACGGTTGCGGGATTGGAGCTAGCGATGGACATTCTTCGACGCAAACGCAATACCAACAAGCAAATTTTCATGATCACCGATGGCAAGCCGAGTTGTGTGAAACTTCCCAATGGTGAACTATACAAAAACAGCAATGGATTGGATGAATACATCGTTTCCAAATGCCTAAATATGGCGGCCCAGGCGCGAAAATTGAAAATTTCGATTACCACTTTTATGATTGCTCAAGATCCTTATTTGCGTCAATTTGTGGAACGATTTACCGCCGAAAATCAAGGCAAAGCATTCCTTACCGGCCTATCAGATTTGGGCCAAATGATATTTGAAGATTACGAAAAAAACAGAATCAAACGGATTTAATTACAGATGAAACAAGAAACCACATTCAAAGCATTGAAAGCATCGGGCTATGCCCACAAAACCATAAATCAAGAGATTCAAGCGAACCTGATTTCTCGTATCAAAGCCAAACAGCCGGTTTTTGAAGGACTTTTGGGCTACGAGGATACCGTTGTTCCTCAACTGAAAAAGGCAATTTTGGCTGGTCACCACATCAATTTGTTGGGATTGCGCGGACAGGCAAAGACCCGCATCGCTCGCAGCATGGTTGACTTGCTGGATGAATATATGCCCATTGTACAAGGTTCTGAAATCAACGACAGTCCCTTTGCGCCGATTTCTAGATTTGCCGTGGATTTGGTGGCTGAACTAGGCGATAAAACACCCATTGCGTGGGTGCATCGCTCGGCACGATTCTTTGAAAAATTGGCTACGCCGGACGTGAATATTTCTGATTTGATTGGCGATATCGACCCCATTAAGGCTGCTACTTTGAAACTGCCTTATTCCGATGAGCGTGTGCTTCATTACGGGATGATTCCCCGTGCCAATCGCTGCATTTTTGTGTTGAACGAACTTCCGGATTTGCAAGCGCGTATCCAGGTTTCGTTGTTCAATATCTTGCAAGAGGGCGATATCCAGATTCGCGGATTTCAATTGCGGATGCCGCTTGATATTCAATTTGTGTTTACTGCAAACCCGGAGGATTATACCAACCGCGGAAGCATCGTTACGCCACTAAAGGATCGTATCGGGTCACAGATTTTTACGCATTACCCCAAAAATATTGCTCTAGCGCGTGCCATTACTGAGCAAGAAGCCAAGATTTCGGCTGAGGATTTGGCTGCGGTTTTCATTCCGGATATGGCCAAAAACCTGTTGGAGGAAGTGTCGTTTACGGCCCGCGACAGTGAATATGTAGATGCCAAAAGTGGCGTCAGCGCTCGTTTGTCGATTAGTGCGATGGAAAACCTTATCGCCGCCGGCAAACTTCGCTTGATCGAAACCGAGAGCGAAAAAACCACCATTAGATTGGTTGATTTTATGTCGATTATCCCATCCATCACCGGAAAAATCGAACTGGTGTATGAGGGTGAGCAGGAGGGGGCCGACGAGGTCGCTCGGATACTAATCGATGCTGCCATTATGGTTCAGTTCAACCAGATTTTTCCACGCATTGCCAAGTTGGAAAAGGCAGGCACTAAAACCCCTTACAGCGATTTGGTGCATTGGTTTGAGAAGAACATAGTGGAGCTAAATTATACGGATACGGATAAGGTATTTTTCAAGAGTCTGAAGGCGATCAAGCCGCTTACGGAATTGATTGAAAAGCACGCTTCGCATTTGAGTGACGCCGACAAAGATTTCAGTATGGAATTGGTGCTTTGGGCTTTATCTATTAGCGACAAATTGGGCAAAACTGCCAACGACGCGATGTATAAGTTTGATTCGCGTTAATTCCCAATTTTTGGGAGGTAATTTCTAGATTTATTTAGGAACGAGGTCAGCAGTATTTTCTGCGGGTTTGATAGTAGTTGCGATAATCCGTAAACTTAATTTGGCAAATGAGCTCATTAACTCATTTTGTTTAACTTTTGTAGGCAATAAGTTTTACATTCGAATTGTATCAACCAAAAACCTACATAAAAATATGAAAAAATTAAGACTATTACTGCTTAGCATCCTGTCACTTCTCTCCCTCAGTGCCTTTAGTCAAACCAAGGTCACAGATCTCACAGATTCTCGGTCATCAAACTTTCTCTATCCAACTACAGAAGTAAAGAATGCAATTACAGGGTTTAATGAAATGCGTGAGGCGATGCTAAACCTAGAAGTCGAGAAGGCCAAAAACCTATCTGATTCATTGGTATCTCTTGACCCCAACTGGGCATCAGCTCATTTAGGCCAACTGAATTACTATTATACGTTAAAGGATTCGGTGAAATTTAGGGAGTGTTATAATCTCGCGACATCGAAGTTGAAAGGTGCATCTACTGCGGAATATCATTTTATTTTAGTTTACAATCCTGCAGGAAACTTGGCGTCCGTAAGATGCCATTTGGATACGGCTTTGATGGCCGCTTCGGATGACCTACAGATACGTGTTTACAGAGCACACTTTGAAGAGAATACTAAATCCTCTATCGACATCCTCTTGCCCGCTTGGAAACGTTTCCCAGAAAATGGATCGGTGAATAATGCGCTAGGATATGCATATATGGAAGATGGACAAATGAAAAAGGCAAAACAGCATTTTGAAAGTTATGTTCGGGCTTATCCAAACGCCCCCAATGCTTACGACTCTTATGCTGATTATTACGTTAAAGCAGGCGATAAGGCCAAAGCCAAAGAGATGTATTTAAAGGCGTATGAATTAGACAATACTTGGATCGAGTCAAAAAAGCGGGCGGACGAGCTCTAATTTTTCTTCGTATTGATTTCGCACTGCTATTTTAAAAAAAGAACCCCCCTTGAGCAACTCAAGGGGGGTTCTTTTTTAAAAGTATTTTGAAGCTTACTTCACTACAAATTTGCACGTTCTACCGTAGTTGTCACGGATGAAATACACGCCGGTAGCTAAGTTGTCGACCTTGATACCATCGGCCTGATTCTGACCTTGGAAAACAACCTTGCCCACCATGTTTGTAATGGTCATGAAATCTACATTTTTTACAAATATGTGATCCGTTGCAGGGTTTGGATAGGCTACGATATTTTGATTTGTATTGATTGTTTCAACGGCACTAACCAACGTATTGTTGATTATTTCAAATACTGTGATTGTACCACTGATTTCGTTGGCTACAATTACATAAGGCTTTCCAGTGGGTGAGTTGGCATTGCTGATGTATTGAATGCCTTCAGGTCCTAAATCGCCAGTGAGTGCAGTGTTGCTACGTGTGTTTTGATAATCTTCAAAAACGGGTGCTGTTGGGTTGGTGACATCGTAAACCATTACTCCACCGGTTCTTTCTAAGGCAACAAAGGCAAATGAACGACCATTGATTTCAGCAACGGTAACGCCTTCTGGCTCAGGTCCTTTGGCGCGACTTCTACCTTTAAGCGTGATGCCTTCATTGTCTGCGTTGAATATTTTGCTTACCACAGGGTGCTTTGATGTGATCCACTCTAATTGATCGCCCGCATCCCAAACCAAACTCTTGCTTGCCGCATCCCAAATGCTGAATGAACGAGAACCTACAGAGAACAACGCATCGTAATCGCCATCACCGTCTGTATCACCTTGAATATTAGAAATTCTGAATCTTCCCAAAGCATGGGTTTCTTTCAACATTGCTCCCTGAGGGAATTTTGTAGCATCCAAGTTAACCGCTGAAACAGTAGTTCTCTCGTTCAAAGGGGTATACTCTTTTTCGTCGCCTTCATTGGCAGTAATCAAATACGTTTTGTTGTTTACGCTGTAGTTGGTAACGCCATCGGGGATGTAAAACGATTGAACGGGCCAGTTGGCTAACAGTATTGAGCCACTTACGTCGCTGGCATCAAATCCATTTCCGCTGGCATTCATATCTTTGGTGCCCATCGCCCAAATGTCGGTGACAGTGCTGTTCGATAAATCCAATTCGGCAATGGCATTGTTTTCTTGCAACGTAACCCATGCTTTTGAGTTGTCTGCAGCTACAGTGATGTATTCTGGCTCGAAATCTTGGGCCATTGTGCTTTTTGAATATAATTTTCTAACGCCTTTGGTTTTCAAATCTGCTTCCATTGAATTCCAAGATTTGAAATCGATTGTCTTTACTTGCGCCTGAGTTAGGTTGGCCGCACCACCAGAGATGTCGATAACACTGATGCTTCCCTCCGGATCAACTGAATAGTCTAAGTTAGGCTGACCTTCGTTGGCTGTAAGTACTTTTTTGCCATCGGGCGTAAATGTGATCATATCAGGTAATGCACCAACAGTCACTTTGCTGATGTAATCGCCATTGGTACTAAAGAAAACCACTTGGCCATCGAGTTGCTCATTTACATTTGGCGATGCAACAGCAACAACATCGTTCTTCACGGCAACACTCGTGATTCCGCCGTAAGGTGTCATGTCGATCGATTTAATCAACTTGATATTTTTTGGATCGCTAAAATCTGCGATATCCATACGATCTTGAATGGCACTGGTCATGAACAATCGCTGCGACTTGGAATCGTGTACCACAATTTCTGTAGTACTTCCCGCTGCTGGATTGGGGTCAAAACTTCCAATGTGATTCAATTCGATATTTTTTGCTGGAGCAATCACGGCTCTGTCCTCGTCTTGAATGTAAACGGTGAAGAAGGGCAATCCTGTGATAATGCCACCCGTTGGGCTTTCCATAAGGATGTTTAGGTATTCATCTTGCTCAGAAAGCGTATCGTTGAAAATAGGAATAGTCACGTCCACTGATGCGGTGCTACTGCTGAAATTTACCGTAGTTGATGCAAACGTGTGATCCGCAGTCAATGCTGTGCTAAATGGTCCTACGCGGGGTGTCAACTTTACTGAACCCGTACCAGGATTTTTCATATTGATTTTCAATGTGGCTTGGCCCGCAGATTCTTTAACAACTACAAATCGTGTAGCGAAAGCGAATTCGGCATTGAAAGTGAATTTGAAAGTATAGGGGCTGAACAATTTTCTTGCTTCGGCGTCTTTTACATTTGAAATCACTAAGGTATAAGAAGTTCCTGAAGTAAATGGAGTTGAATAGCTTAAGGTTACGGTATCGATGCTGGCAGCGTTGTTCGACATCGTAGCTGTTTGCAAGTTGGCGATGCCGGTGTAGTTGGCTAAGTCAGTGGCAGTAGTTTTATCCATGTCGGCACTAAAAATCACTCGCAATGTAGATGCGTTGATCAATTCGGCTTTGGTTACCGATGGTGAACCTGGGAATGTCCAAGTAGGCCATGTTTGTGCAGCCGAACCCGATGGTGCGCCATTCCAATTGGCAGTATCGTGAATCAAGGCTTTTAATTGGGCGATGCTGCCTTTCATAGAACCTGTATACACGGCGTTGGCAGTGTTTAGAGCTGAAGCACCTTTTGTTAACGCGTGCTGAATGGCGTTAGTTGCATTGGTAAGGCTGCTAGGCAACATCGAAGTGCTTCCAGAACAAACAGTATTGGCGGTTAACCACTGGTTTGAGCTAAGTGCCGTGATGTGTTTTGGGCTTGCGTTCGTACCAGTATAAACGATTACCTGGTCGCCACCGCTGCTCAATCCAAATTTGGCGCCAGTTAGGCTGCCAATATTTACCGATGGAAGGTCGTTCTTTATCGCAATTACTGAACCCGAAGCTACACCAGCAGCAGGGGCCGTCCATGTTAATCCACCTGAACACTGCTCGGGAGAGTTGGTAGTGAATTTGGCGTCGGTAAACTGAATTTTAGTACCTGGCAAAATGTCGACAAAAGTTAGGATCGCAAATTCATCGTCCGTTGTTAGGGCGTTCATACGATATGCTACAAATGCCAAATCACCCGCTTTGAACTGGGTTTGCTCTGTTAGGGTTCTGAATGAAATAGAACCGTTGTTTTTGGTTTTATTGCCAGTGCTGTCTGATGTGGCAGCGGCATTGAAAGCGAAATAATATTTCTGATTGCTCTTTAATAAGGCAGAAGGTGTGATTGTGATAGTATTTCCAGAGATGGTAGCATCAAAGGAAACACTGGCACCGCTTGCGTCTGTTTCTTTTAGTGTAAACATCGTGTCGATGTTGTTGTTGTCGCAACTTGCTCCCGCCGTGAGGCGAATTTTTTCGCTAAACAATAATTGTATTTTGCTTTCTATTAGTACGGTAGTATCGTTGTTGGTGATCGAAACGACATAAGTAGGCTGGGTAGTGTCTTTTGCGCCAGCAAATTTGATGTCAGATGTTCCATCGGTGGCCGATGTGCTTGTAGAAGTATGGGTTCTTTTTGAAGAGAATTTGCCTAAAACTGTGCTGAATGTGCCTGAGGCAACGATGTAATTTGCACCTGGATCGGCCACAAGGGTTGATGTAGATGATAATTTGCCACCTGCAAAAAGGTCGTTGTTTGGCAATTGGTATCCTGCGGCACCTGCTGAATTGATCGCGGTTCCAAAAGCACTACCATAAAATAGGGCATCGATAGGAGCGGTAGTAGAGTCGATTTTTGACAGTCCAAGATCAAAAACAGCGACACCATCTGCAGAGGTTCCGCCATTTCCAAATACGCCAGAAGCGTTAGATTGGCCAATGCTACCATCGCCACCTGTGGTCATGTTGTTGATGGTCCTTAATTTGGTTCCATTGATTTTCATACAAGATCCGCCTACATAGACGATATCGCCTTGTTTCACAGTACCTGAAGTGATTTCAAAGGCATAGGTAATGGCTTTGCCTTCTTTCCAACCTCTAACCGTAGCAGTTCCGTTATTACAAACGATTACCGAGTAGGGGGTGTTGGCGAAGTTGATAGATTTCGTAGCTACGAGTTCAACAAATTCTTTGCATGAATCTGTGCCAGCGGGATTAACAAAGATCTCGGATATTACCAGAGATTGGCTTTTTGCCGTGTTGGTTGAAGCGGGTCCGGCCAAGAAAAATAAGGCGACGATACCCAACAGTTTGAATAGATTTTTCATAGTATCTCAATCACTAAACTATCCATGTGTTGTGATGTTAATGTAAATTTTAATTTATGATTGCATGAACCAATCATTACTTTAAGCGCCTGTATTTATCCCTAATTTGATAATGATACCTGGAACGGTTCTGACTCTTGATGGCGTTTTTTCAGCGCCATGAACTCAGTGGGAATCTATTGAATTGCGGTAATCCGTAAAACTATCTTGTCCGACTTGCGGTAATCCGTAAAGTTGTAATGAAAAAGGGTGTAAGTTCGTCTGATGAGAACCAAAATAATGATTATCACCTTGTTGGTGGTAGATGATATCAATACGAAGTTTCTTATTTTCCTTTAAAATTCGCGAGCCATGGCTATTACGATTGCACCCATCGAATTAACGAATTTTTTTATCGCTCTATTGCTTTTGGTGCTATTTGCGCATGTGTTTGGGTTCATCTTTAGTAAATTAAAAATGCCAAATGTTGTGGGTGAAATTTTTGGCGGTCTCTTGCTGGGGCCCACGTTCTTTGGACATTTTGCACCTAAGTTATATCAAGATATCTTTTTGGCACAAGGCGAATTATTGGCGACCATTTATTGGCTCGGACTTGTATTGTTGATGTTTTGTTCGGGGTTTGAGATTCAGAGAAAGTTTGAGAAGCGCGACGAGAAAGTGATTCTAGCTCTAGTCATTGGCACCACTGTAGTACCATTGATTTTTGGTTGGATTTCGACATACTTTTTTGACCTAGAAAATATAATAGGGCCGGCAAATAATATTTTATCTCTAAAGCTCGTGATTACTGTCGCCCTTGCGATAACATCAATCCCTGTTATATCGAAAATCTTTATGGATCTGGGCATAATGCAGACAGCTTTTGCGAAAATTACCTTAGCCATTGCGACAATACACGATATCATTCTTTGGGTTTTTGTTTCTATCGCAACGGGATTGGTGTCCAGCCAAACGTTGTCATTAACCGATATATCTCTTCACGTTTTAGTGTCGATATTATTTTTCGTTATTGCCTTAAAAGCGATTCCCAGAGCGATAAAGTTACTCGATGTAAAGATGAAGGGGTATTTGGTTCCCGAGGGGACAGAGACGCCGATTATCGCATTGATATTGCTGACATTCATCGTAGTAGCAAGCCTTTTAAATGTCAATTTGGTATTTGGCGCATTCTTGGCTGGAATTGTTGTTAACTACATAAAAACCGCAAGATTTCAGGAGTCCAAACTTCACGTTAAAAGGTTTTCGATGGCGTTATTTATACCCGTTTATTTTGCAGTAGTGGGTATCAAACTCGATTTGATTCATCATTTTGATTGGATGTTTTTTACCATTTTTGTTGTATTTGCAATAAGTGTTCAAACGATTGCTGTTTTATCAACTGCGCGCTTTCTAAAATACGATTGGCTCTCCGGTATTAACCTCGCCGTTGTTCTGAATGATAGGGGTGGTCCTTGTATTGTCCTTGCGACATTGGCATTGGATTTAGGAATCATCAATGAAAATTTCTTTGTCACACTGGTACTTTTGGCGATCCTGACATCGCTAACGGCAGGTGCATGGCTCAAATATGTCTTGAACAAAGGGTGGAAGCTTCTGAACGAAGATGTTTAGGTGCTTACTGTGCTGCTAACACCTCTTGTTGGGGTGGATATCGAAGCGAGAGAAGTGTTGCATTGTTCCAACAGATTCATTGCATCGCCAACCGTCGTTGATGTGAAGCCCGCCTTAGCGTTTTCTTTAATTTCTGAAAACTCTGGGTGACGTTCATTTGTAGATTGGGTTGCCAATGCCTGCTTTTTTTCGCCGCCGACATTCTTTTTGTACTCCGCTGTTTGGTTCTTCCCGCGAGTCAATGACGAAAAATCTATATGGACACCTCTTGAATAAACTCGCTTTTCCATCGAGCATGAACTAAAAATAGCTGTCGCCACTAACGCTAAAATGAAACAATTTTTCATCCTCGCAATTTAGTGGAATCCCATTGGCTAACATTGCGGAAAATCGCGAGTCAGCGCATTAGTGGAAAAAACGCGACGCAAAAAGTTATTTACAATGCCATTGTTTTAATTTTAGTGGCAAAAGTGAGTAAAATAAAAAAATGTCACTATATTTGCAATGTTGGCATTTTTTAAGTTAGGTGCTTTAGGTTAAAATTTAAATTCGAGAAAAATCGAAGGATGAATAAAATTGTAGATAGGCAAATACTAAGTCGCTTTGATGGCAAAGGAATATTTGGTCGAAATGACATTGTTTCCTTACTAAGAGATTTAGATCCCGAGATTTCAGATAGTGCAGCATTCTGGCGAATGCATGATTTGGTTAAAAGACGGATAATTAATCAAGTGAAGTTGGGCGTTTATTCCCTTTCAATCAAAGAAATTTACAGACCCTCAGGCTCTGATGAATTGGCAAGATTACACAAAGTTGTAGCCAAGGACTTTCATGGCTTGGGTTATTGTCTATGGACTACGGAATGGCTCAACGATTTTACGCAACATCAATTGGGGACTTCATTTTATGTGCTGGAGGTGGAAAAGGATTTTGTTGAGGAAGTTTTCAATGCATATTCAGAATTCAAGCAATTTCGGGTATATGTTAACCCAACAGACGATATCATGAAAAGATACATCGAACAAGGTAGTTCCATCGTAATTAAGCCACTCATAGGTCGTTCGCCGAGGCAAGAGATAGCGCTGAGGGAGAAGTCAAAAGATACGGTCTTCGTACCCACAGTAGAGAAAATTTTGGTTGATATTTTTAGTGATGATGTTACTTTTTTTTCTATTCAAGGAAGTGAATTGGATACGATATTTAAAAATGCACTTACTCGTTATCAAGTCAACTTTACGAAGTTGATGAGTTATGCAAAACGTCGGAATAAGGATGCGCAATTAAAGACCTATTTGAATACTAATTTTAGTGATTTTGTACAAGGGATTTTAATATGATTAAACAGCATTGTTATACCAAAGAATGGATAAATAATTTCAAACAGCAAAAGCACTTGAAACGCATCAATCCCCCAATCTTGGAGAAGATGATACACGCACTGTCGTTATTGCAGCAGTTGAAAATGAACGGGTTGAACTTTACATTTAAGGGTGGAACCAGTTTGATTCTATTGCTCTCCCAACCGAGACGGTTTTCGATTGACATCGATATTATCACTACGCAAAGCAGAGAAGAAGTGGAGGAGGTACTCGACAAACTGCTAGCAAATTCTCATTTTAAGAAATGGACACTTCAAGAAAACCGGAGTTATAAAACAGGCGTTCCGAAAGCGCATTATGAGTTTGATTATGATTCAAGTCTGAATCCAAATGCTCATTTTGTTCTGTTGGATATTCTCTATGAGAAGTCAGAGTACCCCAAACTTGTATTGGTGCCTGTCCAAACGCCATGGATTCAATCTAGTATTGAGGTTCAAGTTGCTGTTCCTTCCGTAGAGTCTATTTTGGGCGATAAACTTACAGCGTTTGCTCCGAATACGGTAGGTGTCCTATATGGCAAGGGCAAAGAATCCGAAATAATTAAACAACTTTTCGATATCGGCTGTCTCTTTGACGAGGCTAAGGATATCGGAGAAGTTGCAGCCAGTTTTGAAAAAATTGGATATACGGAAATAGCTTATCGGGAATTAGATATTGAGACATCTAATATATTGGATGATATGTTTCACACGGCTCTTTTGATTGCAAAACGAACCAAGAATACGGAAGAGCAAGCAAAAAGGAGATTCAATGAGTTGGCGAGCGGGATGAGTAAATTTGAGAATTATCTCATCGCCGAAACTTTTAAAATCGAAGATGCAATACTTGCAGCTGGAAAAGTTGCGTACTTAGCGATGCGATTGAAAAATAAGGATTATTCAATGATCGAAAAGTTCTCCGGACAATCAATTGATGACTTGGAAATCGCTGGGGAGTTGAATTTTTTGAATAAACTAAAAAAGTATAGGGACAAGGCCGCATTTTACTATTGGTATATGGCGGTGGTTGGTGAAGCAGAGTTTTGATGTTTATTAGTGCAAAAAACGCTGACGACAAACCCTATTCGTCGCTGTAAACTGATTCATCACCGTCGGTACTACTCACAGCCAAAAATACCCGTTGATTTGTTACCTAATTTGTTAACTACTACCCAGGTAAAACAAAAAACCCCACGAAATTCGCGGGGTTTCTTTTGTTTGTTGTGGTATCGTGGAATAATCGGACAACCAACCCTTCTTCGTCGGACTGAAATTGACCCCTTATTTATGCGACAAGTTAAATGTGTTAACTTCTGAGTTAAACATGGACCAAATTGAATGTTTTGATGGGGTCAAATTACTCCGACGAAGTGGGGACGAATTAAAGCGACGAATGGGGTTCAACTTCAGCGTTTTTTCCAGACTGGAGCGACATCTGATTATTTAAAGGTGCTATCGGAGTTTTACAACAACCCAGAGAGTCCTTCGTAATCATTTAAGTAGTCCAACATGTTGCTGCGACATCTTTTGAGTTCAGCAAACAGGCCATATTTGCTGCCAGCAGGCTCGTCGTTCGTGAAAACGCGCTCCCAATTGAATCGGTAAAGTTCTGTGCCCAATGGGTAGTATCGACTTTTGAATGCGCGAAGGAAATGGGGTTCTTCCAATGCGGCCCTGAATGCCTTAACAAACTTTGCATTCGAAACTTTGATTTCCTCCTCGGTTGCCTTGATGCCCATAATTGTAGCCTCTTTTACTTCCGAAATCATCATGCCGGTGTAATAGCCCTTGAGTGCATGCCTTTCAAAAAATACACAAGCATAACACCAAATGCCAATACAGAATTTGGTTCGCAGAAGGACGGCGTAGTCCTGGTCTATGACCGTTCTGAATCCCTCCATCAGTCCGCCCGGTAAACCGTGTCCGAGCATCATGATGCAATCGTGGTCCATGATCAGCTGTTTTAAATTGGGGTGGTTGAGCGGGTCTCTTTCGATGGTGTAGTCTGTTTGACCTTCGTACATGCCAATGAGAAAGTCAGTTGTGGGGTCGATGGGGTGAATCACGAGTGTTTTCATGTCTTTTTTTGTTTCTTGTCTTGCTTGTGTTTTCTGTGTTTTTTCTGTTTTCTGTGTTTTCATGTTTTTAGGGAAGTGACCCTACCATCTTTGAAGCGCCCGCCTCATGTATGCGCACATGTCACGGATACGTTTGAGTCATGTCTGCACTTGCGACGTGTATATGAGCATCGCATCATTCGGAAAAATCCTCCTTCATCCAGTCTTTGAGCCAATCTGTTTTCATTTTGCTGCTCGACATAGAGAATTGAGCCATGCCTTCGCGGAATCCGCTGCTGCTCTTTTCCATCACCATCCCACCGTCAAATGCCAAACGCTCCTTCATTTCCTCCACGGATGTGTCGGTGCCGTAATAATTGAACGACCAGCCCTGGGTTTTTAAACGGGTAACTAGACGCTTAACCTCGCCCTGGGTGAACACATGGCTGCTGTTTTCCTCCCCGTCCGTGAATACAGCAACATTAACCATGGTGTCCTCGGGTTGGAATTTCAAATTGCTCATTATGATTTCTAGTTGCGAACATGCTTTGCCTATGGCATCAAAAAGTGGGGTGGAGCCGTTGGGTCTTAGGTCGATAGGCTTAAGTGTGTCATCGGCTTGGATTTTGGTGAGGGTCTGAATTTCTTCGATGCGATGGCTGTCGAATACCCAAGTATTCACATACTGATTCAAATTGGGCATTTCTGTGCACTCGGATTTGATTTTTTGCAGAATTCCCAAATGGCTTTCTTCGGTGGCCTTTTTCAAGCTCGACATAGATCCGCTCTCGTCGATGATCATCAACGTGATTGCGTTGGCAGAATTGTTCGTGTTGGGTTGATTTGTTTCGTGGTTCATGTCTCAAATATTAGGCTGCAAAGTTGTCGCCGAATTCAACCCGAGACCGATTTTGGCAACCTTGTCAAACTGCTTTTAACGCACGCAGAAGTGTCATCTTTGCTAGGAAATACAAGGGTTTTTTCGTAAATTTGATAGATACTAAAAGCATGGCTGTAATTGCGTTATACGTTGAAAAGGGGGAAACTCCATACCGGAAATTCTTCCTCGACAATCTGTTTCAATTGCAGTTTGGTTTTCAGAAAAAGGGCTATAATCTGATCTTTCTTCCAGCCCTCACACAACAACAAAATCCCAATTTTACAGAAGGCCTTAGACAGTACCTTGAGGTCTATTACCCGAGCTTTCAAAAGCTCAATAGTATCCAACAACAGCAGGCGCTTTTTATCGTCGCTTCAACATCGTCCGAACAAGAAGTTTATCAGCAACTGGATGATATGTTTGGCCTCAATCTGAAAGATGGCGCTTACTTGTTTTACCTCCGACCAGGGTTTTTTGAATTTGAACGACTGCCTTCCGATGTGGATCCGGAATCGGCGTTGGTAGATTATCTGTTGCCCCCCAATCCCACTTACTCAGCGTCGATGCGCGAACCCAGTGGCAAGCCAAGTCGCAAGTGGCAGCTGGATCCAATGCATCTGGAGGAATTCATGGAGGCCCAAGATTGGGATCCCAAAGGGACGATTCAGAATTTTGATTTCGAGAAGCTCGTAGAAGACGGAAAATGGGAAGTACCAACCGTAAATCCTAGTTCAGCGCTGCCCAATACACCAGCAGATTTTCTGATACACAAGGAGGATGGTATCGCCGCAAAGCTCACCAAGTGGGGTAGAGATAATGCCATCATCACGCCGGAATTGCAGCGACTTTTCGATACCGTTAATGCCTTGAATCTAGACGAAGGCATGCGTCAGCTCCTCGATATTTCCTTAAATCGATATGCGCTGATGCTAGGTCAAACGGGTGGCGGACTCAATGATTTGCTTTCCGGCGGCCAACCCATGATGTTGATGCAGCCCCTGGAGCGTGTGTATTTTAATTACGATGGTAAATTGTTCGTGGGCGATAAAAGAGTGGTCCTCAATCCGATTTGTAGGGCTCTGTATAAATTGTTCTTGAACCACCCCGAAGGCATAGAACTGCCTTTTATATCCAATCACCGCGAAGAATTGCACGGATACTACCTCAATATGGCTACCCATACCAACCGTGAGGTTCTGGTGAAGCGCATCAATGCGATTTGCGACCCCAGGGAAAATAGCATCAATGAGAAACTATCCACCATTAACAAGGCGTTTGAGCAGTTGCTGGGCAAACAGGTGAGCCTGCCTTACCAAATTGTGGGGGTTCGCGGCGAGGCGAAAAAGATCAACATCCGTCGGGAGTTTGTGGGGTGATGCGAGCGCTTTAATCCTGCTTTCCGATGATTTTAGTCTTGTTGTCGGATAGTTTTTTTGCGATGTAGGCCTTTAATTCTTCAAACGTCATATTCTGAGTTTCAGAACTGATTTGGTCTCGAATATCTCGCATCATTTTTACAGAGTCGAACGTTTTTGCTTTTTTAATCGTTTCCATAATTCACTAGGTCTTTCGGGCTTCTGATTTCAATCATTAAATATCCAAGTCTCAAATTTACAGAATTATAGCCTTTTATTCTAGTTTGAGTGCTTCCTCCGATAATTCAACTCGTTCAAATTTGTCTTTTGAAAATTGCAATAAGAGAT
>Ga0114978_10002521_pt1 | contig 15078 bp, 18 predicted proteins | sample S_140212_EF_Meta_FD_87027 | JGI IMG/M metagenome (GOLD analysis project Ga0114978, IMG submission 87027) | Freshwater microbial communities from Lake Simoncouche, Canada to study carbon cycling - S_140212_EF_MetaG | ecosystem: Environmental > Aquatic > Freshwater > Lake | place: Lake... | reverse complement strand
GGTATACTGTTCGGCGGGTAATGCATTCATTTGTTGCATAATATCATTGCGTTGCACATTATATGTATTCTTTGACAATTTATTTAAAGATATGCGTATTTGATTAGGTATATTAACTTCAATCACAACATCGGGTTTGACTTTGAATCGCCCCCAATCGTCTTCTTTTCGCTTTGGGCGTGATTCGGATGTACACCCCACTGATTTTTGTATAAACGCGATGACGTCTAATGTGGCAACCGACAACGTAAAATCGCCGCCTTCAAACATAATATTATTAAAGTCGGTGATTGTATACTGCATGGGTGTATTATGTAATACAAAGATTTTTATATTATTTTATATATATATTATATAATCGAGTTAAACAAATAAAGACATCTATATGATTATGGAAGAGAAATCATTTGAAAACTGGGACGACTTCGATTTGAAAACGGACTTGCTCCGTGGTATATATGCATATGGGTTTGAAAAGCCGAGTGCGATTCAAAAAATGGCGATTCCTGCGTTAATGGAAGGCAAGGACGTGATTGGACAAGCCCAGAGTGGAAGCGGAAAGACGGGCGCATTTGCCACGAGTATTTTGCATCGGATTGACATTGATGTTAATCAATCTCAAGCCCTCATTTTGGCGCCAACGCACGAATTGGCGTGTCAAATTGCGACGGTGATAAAAGCAATCGGGATAATGTATGATAATCTCGTGGTCAAAACGCTGATTGGAGGCACGCCCGTCGCTGAAGATGCGAGGTCAATTCGCGAACATCCCCCGCATATTATAGTTGGATGCACAGGGCGAGTCTTTGATTTATTGAACCGACAGTATTTATCTTTGCAACACATAAAAATGTTTGTGTTGGATGAGGCAGACGAAATGTTGTCATCGGGATTCAAAGAACAGATTTATAATATATATCAATATTTGCCAGACGAGGTGCAAGTTGCTATTTTCAGTGCGACTTTGCCGACGGAAACGATGCAGATGACGTCGAAATTTATGCAATCGCCGATTACAATTAAGGTGAAGTCCGAAGATTTGAATTTGGAATGTATTCAGCAGTTTTATGTGTCGTTGTCGAATGATGATACTAAATACGATATGTTGAAGCATTTATATGAGAATTTGTCGGTATCGCAGAGTATTGTTTATGCGAATAGCGTGAAACGAGTGGACGATTTGACGAGGGCGATGGAAGCCGACGGGTTTTCGGTGTCGTGTATTCATAGTAATATGCCGTCAGAACAACGCAAACGGATTATGCAGAGTTTCAGGACGGGAAATAGCCGTGTTTTGATTTCGTCGGATTTGACGGCGCGCGGTATGGATGTGCAGCAAGTCAATACGGTTATTAATTTCGATTTGCCGCGGTGTGTACATAATTATCTGCATCGAATTGGCAGGTCAGGACGATGGGGACGCAAAGGCGTGGCGATTAATTTTATTACGCGACAAGACATATATACGCTGAAGACAATTGAAGAACATTACAAGTCGACGATTAAAGAATTGCCTGCGAATTTCAAGTTTTAAGCGTTTATAATATTCAAAAAAATAGATTTGAATATTATATGGAATATTTTTGTAAATCCGAATGGTTTTTACATACTAAACCACCGAAACACATTGGCGAGTTGCACGCCCCTTTTAAATTGCCGATTACTTATTTAGATAAAGTATTTCCGTTATCTGAAACGGTCGCCACTGATTTAGAATTGACGCATATGTATTCTTTCATATTACAGCCGAAACACGTATTTGCGCAAAATATGGTGGCCGAATGGAGGAAACAATATACAACCGACATCGCATTTTTGAAAGATTCGCAAGAAGTAGTTAAAGATATGGTAATATATGAATCGCGATTAAGGACGACGCCGCCAGATTGCGAATCGATTATGAAAACGTGGAATAGCATTAAGAACGACGAGGATTTCTATGAAAAATATTCGTATATTGAGTGGGACTGCATTAAACAATTCAACGAATCCGAGCCGTTTCTGCAAACCCTGTCGGTAATGAATTTGAGTTCACCGCTACTCAGTTTAATACTACCATTATTGTTCTTTATATGTCCATTTATTATATTAAAACTGCAGGGCGTTCCCATCACGCTCGGCGTTTATTTCAATACACTCAAAAACATTGCGAAAAACCACGTAATCGGGAAGATGTTGAATAATTTGCAATCCATAACGATGGAAAAATTGAGTTATGTTTTAGTATCGATTGGATTATATGTGATGCAAATATATCAGAATATTATTGCGTGTTTACGGTTTTATAAAAATATACAAAAAGTAAATCGTCAATTGTGTGAAATGCGTGAATTCTTGGAGTATTCGATTGATAGTATGGATGTATTTTGTGATATAAATAAAGACCGAGCAACCTATTCCGCGTTTTGCAAAGAAACGGCGACACATATCGCGGTTCTCAAAGAATTCGGGACACAACTCGATAAACTACGACCCTTTGCACATAATATATCCAAAATGATGGAACTCGGGTATTTATTGAAATGTTTATATATATTTTATTCAAATGTGGAATATACAAAGAGTATGCGGTATGCCATCGGATTCGAGGGTTATATTAATAATATGTTGAGTATTAACGCGCTTAAACTACCCGCCGCAACATTCGACGGGTCAAATTGCGATATACGTGGCCAATATTATCCTGCGAATGAAGTGCCAGTGACGAACCATTGTAATTTCAATAAAAATATGGTGATTACGGGACCAAATGCATCGGGAAAAACCACATTGTTAAAGACGACGACGATTAATATTATATTTACACAACAATTTGGATGTGGCTTTTATAAAGCGTGTTCTTTAAATCCATATGATTATATACATTCGTATTTGAATATACCCGATACGTCTGGTCGCGATAGTTTATTTCAAGCCGAATCGCGACGTTGCAAAGAAATCATAGACATTATAGGAACCCAGTCGGATGCGCGACATTTCTGCATCTTTGACGAATTATATTCAGGAACAAATCCGATTGAAGCAACGAAATCGGCATATGCATTCTTGATTTATTTGACGAAATATAAAGATGTTGATTTTATATTAACAACGCATTATGTTTCAATGTGTTCGAAACTGAAAAATAATGCACGCATCCAGAATTACAAAATGGATGTGGATTTAAACAACGATAAACTCACATATACTTATAAAATTAAAAAGGGCGTGTCCAAAGTGCACGGCGCAATTAAAATCCTAGAAGAAATGAATTATCCCGCGGAAATTATTGATACTATTAAGGCATACTAACGTCTTTTACTACGTCGCTTTTGTCTCTTTCTACTTTGTTTTATACTTTGTTTTATACTTTGTTTTCTGCTTTGTTTTCTGCTTTGTTTTCCGTTGCCGTTGCGGAATGACTCGTTGAATGCAGCCGAAATTCCATTGGTCAATTTGTTTATATTGGCATCTGTTAAGGTTGAAAAATTGTTAGTTTCGTGTGCTTTTGCAACTTGAGCACGCAAAGCGACCGCTATTCTATTTAGCCTCGCTTTATCTTGTCGCGATGTCATACATAATTGATATATTTAATTTATATCAAACTTTAATAAAGTGTTTGTTAATATATTTTTGTATGGTGAAATGTGTGATTTCATTCGGTCGGGCTTCTTCGCCAAGCAACCGCCATAGTGAATCATTGGGTATAATAATCTTTCGATTTGCTGGATTCTGCAAATTATTTTGCGAAATATATAACATCAAGAACTTGGTCACTTCTGTACGCGATATTAATGTGTTTTTTGCTTTATCCATAAATTCACATAATTCGTCGGTGACTTTGGTCGGCAACGCAAATCCACACGGTTTTCTTGGTTTTTTGTTAACATTCATTGATTTAATGTGTTTCTTTAGAAATTTAGATAATAATTTGTCTAAAGTTTTAATTTCAACATTCACTAAATCCATAGATCGTTTTTGATTCGCGAGTTCCGCTTTAATTATATCAATACGTTCGGTTAACTTTAAAATATTTGGCGGTATTTTTGCATTTGACACTTTTGCGGATTCTGGTATAACCTCATTTTCAAGCGCCAATGACATAATTATAGTATTTGAATAATATATTTATATCATTTTTTAGTTATATTATATTCAACATATACAACACGATTTTGTTGCTTTCGGTATTACACGAATGACGGGAGTCACCGCTTCTGGCAGAATTAAGCGAAGGACTGGAGCGACGGATTCCTTAACCTCTACTTCTTCAACTTCTTTAATTTCTTCTTCTGCTACTTCTTCTTCTGCTACTTCTTCAACTTCTTTAACTTCTTTAACTTCTTCAACTTCTTCTTTAATTTCTTTAACTTCTTTAATTTCTTTAACTTCTGCTACTTCTGCTACTTCTGCTACTTCTGCTACTGTTGCTACTTCTGCTACTTCTTTAACTTCTGCTACTGTTGCTACTTCAACTTCTTCTTTAATTTCTTTAACTTCTGCTTCCATCGCTTCATCTTTAACTTCTTTAATTTCTTTAACTTCTGCTACTTTAACTTCTGCTATTGTTGCTACTTCTGCTACTTCTGCTACTTCTTCTTCTGCTACTTCCATCGCTTCATCTTCTATTTCGTGCGTGTCATTTGTTTTACGTCGTGGTTTTTTCCCCATTCCAATAATATAAATATTACGTTTATATTATTTTCAATTATCTTCTTCGTTTTTCAACTTTAGTAAACCCGTCGGTAGATTGGACACTTGGTTCACGGACACTTGGTTCGCGTTGGACACTTGGGTTGGAATCTAAACGCCGAGTTTCGCACATAATAATGCCGCCTTTTATACCAGTTACATTTTGCGCAATAAATTCGTGTTTATCATTTGCAGACTTGACAAGGTCAAATTCAATATATTCACCTTTAATTAAATACATATAGTGCGTTCCAGGTAGCGATGAATGATGAACAAATATTTCTTTGCCAACTTGGTCGCCTTCGTCGCATACGGTAATAAAGCCAAATCCAGATTTAGTATTAAACCACTTTACAATTCCAGTATATCTCATTATAGTCTTTTTGAAAATGTTTTTATATTGTTATAAAATATAATGAAGGGTTTAGGAAGTTCAATGAAAATGTCAAGTTACAAGATGTCAGGATATAAAATGTCTTCTGTTATTTTTTTAGTAATGGTATTATTGATTGCGCTCGCGTTAAGTAATGTTCCAATGTTAATTATAAATAGACCGTCGTCTATGCCAATCCGTATTGAGGGACTAACAGGAGGCGCGCCTGAAGAAGAAAAAAAAAAGGAACCGTCACAGGAACCGTCGCAGGAACCGTTGCAAGAGGGCATGCCAGATAAGAATAAGAAGAAGAAGAACTAATTTAGGTCTAATTTCATCTTATAAATATATTGATTATTTGGATGCAATATATGAGTTAATTCATACAAGTTGTTAGTATATTTCGGCGCATCTTTCGTCCAATCCAATCCTTCCGTCAAATACATATAAATATATTGTAAAGATAAACGGTCATCCGCCTGCGTTGCGGGTTTGCCTTGATGAATATTAACGCTCACATAACTCGGCGTGCCAATAATATGCGTCGTATTTTCCGTAGGTTCAAATACAGCAAGTCCGAAATCGATAATAAACAATTCTTTATTTTTAATCATAAAATTATGTGGTTTAATATCACGATGTATAACGGAATGTGAATGAATACAATCTAAAATCGTATTCATTTGTTTTAAAATAGATTTAGCCGAATTTTCGGAAACACGTCCCAGTTCATACAGTGAACATTCATAACACGTCATAACTAAACACGGCGACTGATTATAAACGCCAAACCAATATATATATGGAATGCATCGGCACCCCGCATGATATAAATAATTTAAAATTGCAGTTTCACGTTTTAATCCATTATGTTTCGATGCGGGTTCCATTTTAATCGCAACGCATTCGCCAGTCGACGATTCGCCTGAATACACGGCGCCGAATTTACCTTGTCCCATTAAGTCCCCGATTTTATAATTCATCGACAATACTCCTCGCACCTTTTTATATTTATTTACTATATGGTATTAACAGCAAAGAATGATGTAAAACACGTAATGTCAAAGGCGGGCGTCGATGCCGTAGTTTCAATAACGGGTAATAATTTAGATGCAATCAAGAAGCCGTTTTATACAATTACAATGCTGATTCTACACATATTTTATATTTTGGTATTCTTTGGAATATATACAGTAAACCCGATATATATCGATGTGCTAAATATATTAATACAAACGTTTATTGGGGTGTTTTTGGTGGTTCGTTTTTTCCCATTACGTAAATATGTATTACGTGAGTTCGATGGGCATATTATATTCGGCGCAGGTTCATTTTTATTGACGAATTTAATATTTACAGAGGGAAAGAAATTGTATGAACAATATAAACCGAATATTCCATCTTTATTATGAACGAAATCTTTGAAAATGCGAAACGAGACCCCACCTTATTTTCAAGAATTGATATAAATGAATTGTTGAAAAATGCAAAGACCGATTTAGAAAAAACGCAAACCGAGATTACCACTGAAATCAGGGACGCATTAAAGCAATACGCACTTTGTGAGACGTTAATCGCCAAATTAAGGGAATATCGCATAGTAACCAAAGTATTTGAAATCCAACGAGGCAAACACATTCGATGGCTGCGCCCACCAAGTTCGACATTGACTGCAGGTGGCATTGTAGTCGAAATCAAGTTTTTAGATGAAGGCACGCATATTCTTTGTAAATGTCAAAATCGATTTATACAAATTAAAATGGACGACTGCATTATCTTTCAAAAACTGTCGCACGACGAACAACTCATTTTAATGGCGTATGATTTTCTCCATAAATGATTTATACATATTTCGACGTGACATTATATGTGTATGCAAATGATACAAATATAATCGACTATTTAGCGTCTCTTTTTAGTTAAGCCCGACATCTTCTTTACTTTCTTCCAACTTTTGGACGCGGCTTTCATTGCGTGTTTCAATGTGAAATTCTTGTTTTTGCCGTGACCCTTGCGATATGTTGCCGTAACGTGTTTAGTCCAAGCGCTCATATATTATTAAAAGATAATATTCCTAAATTCCAGTTGACCCGAATCCGTTTTCGCCGCGTTCGGTTGTCGTTAATGAATCCACGATTTCGACCATAATTGGACCGAGTCCAGGATGACATATTTGCAGTAAACGCGTTTGTGCTTCGACGGTATATGGTTTAAACGCACGAAATGCGCCATATAACGACCCACGATATCCACAATCAATAATGCCAGTGTGATTTGCCAACATAAGTGGAGTTTTCGAAAGACTCGACCTTGGGAAAACGTAGAACGCAGATGGAGCGGGACCATAACTCATTTCGCATTTAATGCCAGTATTAATCATAATAGTTTCAAACGGAGTGTCGAAAACCGTCTTTGGTACGATAATGTCAAAGCCTGAATTGGGAAAGGGGTCGTTTTGCATCGATTCGTTATGTGCTGCAACGTGGGGTCTATATAACTCTTTAAGCACGGGGTCTTCAATATATAAACGTAATACTGCGATTCTCATTACTAAATATAAAGGCGAATCTTTATATTTATTCAAGATTAACACATCCAGATTCGGCGCCGTTGGCTTTCATCCTTGCGATTTGAGTTTTGCTAAATTCGCGGGTGAATCCGTTTTTAATTGTGCGGAGTTCCTTATATCCTTTGCATTTCGGATTACAGTGCGATTTGATGCACGAGTTATATATAATTTCTTTGCTAATTTTCGAATATGATTTATGTTTTTTGGAAAATTGTTTATATTTTTTCAAAGAACGAGGTCGGCAGAATCGTTTACACGTAGATTTTGCGTTTTTATTGAATTTCCGCTGTTTCTTTAAAAATGTTTCTAAAAACTTCATATAATTAAGTTTATAAAATAGGTTTGATATGTTTGCGTGATTTCGGTTTGCGTGATTTCGGTTTGCGCGATTTCTGTTTGCGTGATTTCTGTTTTCCGTGTGCATTTGAAAGCGTATAATGGTCTAACTCGCGCGGATCAACTAATTCGACATTTAGGGTGGATAGGTTGTTATACCTCCGAATTTTATATTGACCATTTTCAAATGGATTTAAAATTTTAATTACACTTGAAATCGGGCAAATTATAACATCATCTATTCAAAGCTGACGATCACCACCATTATATAATACAGAATCGGATTGGAGGTCATTACGACTAACTTTATACGAAGTTTGGTCAGATGCGCGGGTAATGGTCAGCCCGTCCTCCTCTACTTTTGTTACTTTATACAAACTGCCTGTAAGATATGCCATATTACCCTTATTAAATTTTAGGTGCATATATTACTACAATATATAAACTCATATTGGAGTATTAAGTTTCTTGAATTCATTCCACGACAATGGTTTCGCTTCTATGAATTTAACGGGTTCGTGTAGTTTATCCAAGTTATCGGCGGCTTTCATTGCGGAATCCACGTATAACTCTTTCAATAATTGCCCTACCATAACTGAACCTTCGTGTTGGCCGACTTGGTCGTCTTCAATCATCTTTAATATATGTAATAATTTAGTCATTATTAATAAATCGATTTCGTCTTTGACCACTTTATTAAAGATGTCAGTGTAATTGTCATACAAAAATACGCATTGAGTTCTGCATTTCTCAATGAAATCGGGGGCATCTCTGTCTTTCTTTAAACGTTCTAAAGTTCTGATATTATCTCGAATTAAAACACTATGTTTTAAAGACTGTATAGTCTTTGTATTATCTGCGCAATTCGATTCGTCAATCAATTTCTTTAGATTAATCCTATCCATTAATATGATATGTGTTTTCTTTTATGTATTTTAAATGTAATATTATATTAAAATGAACTGGTTGAATGAACACATGTCGCCGATTTATATAGCATACGACGATCGCCGAAAATCCAACTCGAAAAACGAACTCCGCCAGTTACTCCACGCGAGTCAAGCAGCAATCGACAAACAAGCAGCCGTCGATCAAGCAAAATTACGTCTCGATCGTTTAATACAGAAACAAGACTCCAAATTCATAACCAAATTAAACGGCGAATTAAATGCGAATGCAAAATCCACGTTTTTCGCATTTGTATATTTCATTTTATTTTTAGGATTAATATTATATTTGGTATATCAATATATCCAATATGTATTGCCTGAAGTCAAATATGCGTGGTTTTTAGGTCAGCAAGATATAAATTTCCATCTTTTCGCATACTCGAGGGTAAGCGTACTCACGCAATCTGACGTGTCGACTAATATGGCTAAACTCCAAATTGCACCAGACGGAACATATGGCGCATTTGCATACAAATTATTTAACCCAGTTGGTGTAACAGGCATCGACCATAAATCATTTATAGATGTATATTCGAATGGCAGTTCGTCGTATTTCATATTTTTACCCGTAGTTATGCCATTAATGTATAATTATATATTTGACAATTCTTTAATTCAAATCATGCCAATAACATCACGGTTGCCATATTCGGTTAACTCACAAACTTACGGGCAGCCAGTATCAGAGGCATATACCACTGATACTATAAGCTATATTGTTAATCATATAAAAAATTTAAACAATTGGTCGAGCGATATTAGTTTAAATCACGATTTAAATTCAAATAACGCATATAATCAACTTGCGACCAACGCATATAAAAAATTTAGAGGTTCGCCAGAATACGTCAAATTGTTGTCATCGAATTGGATAGATACTGTATATGCAAACAAAACATTGCCAGTAATACAGAAAGCAGCTCAACACGATAATTCGGCTATATCAAATGCCCCGATTTTGACGTTTGGTCAATCCGCAATAATTGTAATATTCATATTAATTTGTGTGTATATATGGATAATATTTCCGCAACAGTACCAAGTTTATGTTTTCAAAGACGCGCCTGAATTCACTATATATATAATAACAATGATATGGTTATATGTGGCGTATATGTTAATAATCACGTTACCGTCGATTATATATAATAAAATTGACCCTGTTCGATATCCAATATTTTACAGAAGCCAAATAAACGTACCTCGTTCGAATATAAAAAAATTTGAACATTTTACAAACGAATCTGTCCAAAAACTAATTAGCAACCTATATGTGACAAATGGCGAAATTAAAGTAAAACGAAATCTAAATATACAATAAATGGGAGGGACTGGGATTAGTTTTTCAAAAACACAAAAAAAAGACGACGCGGTTATCGAAGAAATTCGGTCTAACCTTATAATAAAATTTTTAAACTTGGATTCAACTAGTTGTATTATGATTGGAGTCGGATTTGTAGTTATACTCGCATTTGCGAGTTGGATGAATACCACAAGCAAGGTCAAGATTAACTATAAATTAATGACGCAATATCAAATGAATAAACCATTTATATGGGCAGGTACAATACTATTATTACTAATGATCGCATTCATATATTTATTATACTCAATTGCTTTGCGTAGTATATATTATACATCACACGTGTGTAATCCAGCTGGCTCGTATGATTATGATGTATTACCGTGCAATTCGTTTATTAATAAAACGGTATCATCCGACGTTAACCCTGAACCATTTCAAAATATATACGCGAATTTAGACGTTATTAAAAATGCGCATATATTAAAAATATTATATAAAATATATAGTATCATATTTCGAGGTATTGAATCGGGTTTAGGTAAAACTAATATATTGTAAATATATATGAAATCGAATGATGCATGGGCATTGGTTGGCGCGTTTATTATTCTTATATTATTAACCCTATCGTTTCAGCGAAAGGAAACATTTCGGCCATTAGATTATAGTTCATATCAGCAAAATCAAACAGTGGATAGTGAAGTTGATAAATTTAGCATTGATCGTGGTGTGCCGATGCGTAAATTAACGGGGTTTGACGGGCTGTTTACTGCTCCTGAAATGCAACCCGCCAACGCGATTGATGTATTTTCGAACACGCCTGGAAGCGCAACTGCGCCTCCCATTTCATTATCAAATTCGATGGGTTACTTGCAAATGACCAAAGACCAACTTGGATTACTTTCTACGCGTGGAGGAAACGCAACTGGGGTCAATTATGGACCCGTATAACGCAAAATCGGGATGCTCAAAAGTATTTGAAAATAAAACATTGAATAACGATTTTTATGAAAAAATACAGTGAATGTGGATAAGGCGCATATATGTTTCCAATTATTTAATCACATAACATTTTTGGCAATAAACAACCACTGACGTATTGGTTGGTGTAATATCGAACGAATCGGTTACAAAATCGTGTTCGCAATGATTTGCTATAAACTCGGAGATTTTGTCGTTAAATTCGGCCATATCACGACATACATCTGCTGCACTAGAATCATTTTTTACATATTGAAAAAATGATTTAATTGATAATAATAATTGAATTGCGTCGTCCATCTTTAGATATAATAGCACATTACATTTATATTGGTTTATAAATACATTGCCATCAAGCTCTGGTTTTGCGTTTCGTCATTTTTGATAAGAATGTCAACGTCTTTCTTCAACACAGTATATGGAAATGTCACCTTCATATTTATATCTTTTGAAAAGAAATTATCCTCTGACTTCACCAACCGAAACAAATTGAGTTTGGTATAAATGATTTCCAAGCATCGTTTCAAATTACGAACGCCGTCTTCATTGTGAGTAAATGCCGAATTGGATACGATATATTGTATAGTCTCATCGGGTATAATAACATCTTCTGCTGTAAATGCCACTTGTTCGCGGATTTTAGGCAGCAAATAATTCTTGGCAATAATCACCTTTTCTTTGGAATCGTATCCTTTTGTTTGAATGCGATACATTCGGTCTCTTAATATGGGATTCACTTTACTTTCATCATTATAACTGAAAATGAACAGACATTTACTCAAATCGAAATCAATCTCCGAAAAATACTTGTCGTGGAACTGATTGTTTTGCGTGGTATCGGTTAAATGTGTCAATACGCCGACGATTTCCTCACCTCGCGCGGTTTCGCTGATTTTATCTAATTCATCGAAATATATCACAGGATTCATACATTTACTATCAATCAAAATTTGTGCGATTTTGCCGCAATTGCTGCCCTCATACGTATATGAATGCCCTTCCAAATAACTGCTATCTCCATTGCCGCCGAGTGAAATAAATGCAAATTCGCGGCCGAGGATACGACTAATACCTTCCTTGACGAGCGTGGTTTTGCCAGTACCCATCGGACCTTTGATTGCGATTGCAGTTCCAATCGCGGACGGATTCACAATCCATTGGCCGACCATTTGGAGGATTTGGAGTTTGGCGTCGTTTAATCCATATACGCAATCATCGAGTATTTTCTTTGCATTTAACATAAATGCGTGGCACAAATCGATGCCGTCTGTTATATTAACGGTGAGGTGTCGATATACGCCGAAATTAATACGCATAACCGTGTCAACCCACGTCTTTATTTTATTATATTCGGAATCGCACGGGTCCATTGAATATAACATATTGATTTTCTGTAGAATAATGGCTTTATGTCGCGGCGGCAAGTCGGCTTCTAAAACCGACAATCGGTATGGTTTTTCAATACAAGTGTGCGCATTAATTGTTTTCAAGTCGGTCATTACCTTCAACTGTTCTTTATTCGACAATTTGGTTTTGAAATATTCGACCTCATTTAAACTCTGACCCTCGTCGTTAATTAAGTTATAATACCGTTTTGCATTTAAACGACGTGATTTTTTGATGAGTTTATTGATGGATTCTTTACAATCGTTCACTGCGCGGACTAATATTTTGTTTTTTGGCGTTTTTTTTAATGCAGCCGTGAGCGTAGTTCTTAAATTTAAAAGGTCGGTGTATTTGGATTCCACAGATTGAATATCCTTGACGGGTTTTGGTTTTGGCGGTTCAGCGGTGGTATGTTCCTTCATAAATGTATGTTCGTCTTCGCTTTTATAGTCGTCGATTTCCTCTTTTTTAGGCACAATTGAAAATGTGATATTGATTTTTTCTTCCGCTTCGGATTCAGACTCGGATTCGACCGTTTTATCATCAGATTCGGATTCGACCTTTTTATTTTTACGTTTTGGTTTATCGTCATCCGAATCGACCCTTTTAATTTTATATTTGGGTTCGTCGGCGCGTCTACGTCGTATGGGTTCATCATCGGAATCCGACTCCACCTCGCATTTTTTTTTCATAAATTTCGACGGGAAAAGTGAATTTAATAACACATTAAATTCACGTTTATCGATTTTCTCTTCATCCGATGGCAAATATTCAGAGTCAGATTCGGTGTCGGAACACGTTTCATATTCAGATTCAGATTCGGTTTCGGGTTTTTTAGACTTCTTTAAACGACGCGTTTCCATTCTTGACATTATAGTATATATGCAGTAAGATTTATATCAATTACAAATAATATTTATTCAACTCAATCTTCAAAAAATTGAAAAGATAAAATAATTATAAAATGAATATAAATATACCAGCATACATTATAGTTAATTATGGCATCATCACAAATCGCAAAAATGAACGAATATAAGACCTCATCCCGAATTATTGGGATGCAGTTTTGTATTCTCTCGCCCGACGAAATCCGCAAAAACTCGGTGGTTGAAATCACATCGCGTGATACATACATCAACAATAAACCAGTGATTGGTGGATTATTCGACCCCCGAATGGGCGTATTGGAACCTGGCACAATTTGCCCAACGGACGGATATACCTATATTGATACGCCAGGGTATTTCGGACACGTTGAATTGGCTCGTCCTGTATTCTTTATACAACATTTGAAAGAAATTATGAAAATATGTCGTTGTGTGTGTTTCAAATGCAGTAAATTGCTCATCAATAAAAATCAGCATAAACATATTTTGTCAATGGCGTCTGCTGCTCGATGGGATTACGTATCTCATTTAGCGAATAAAATCCAACGATGTGGACAAGCCACGGAAGACGGATGTGGTTGTAAACAACCCGACAAAATCAAATTGGAGGGGATGGCCACCATTTTCGCAATCTGGGAAAATATGGAAGCAGAAGACGCCGAAACCCGCAAAATAAACATCAAATTAACCCCCGAATTAGTCCTCAAAATATTCAAGCGTATATCAGACGACGACGTTACGTTTATGGGGTTTAATCCAGTATGGTCTCGCCCCGATTGGATGATTTGCCAAGTTCTGCCTGTTCCACCGCCCGCTGTACGTCCATCAGTCAAACACGACGCACAACAACGCAGCGAAGACGATTTGACTCATATATATAGTAATATCATTAAATCCAACAAAATCTTGGCAGAGAAATTGCTGAATCCCGAAACGCCAGTGAATGTGATTGAAGGCTGGACAACGATTTTACAACATTCAATTGCGATGATTGTCAACAATAAAATCAAAGGCGTTGCTCCGATGGCGCAGCGGTCAGGCCGTCCGTTGCAATGTATTATGGGCAGACTTAATAGCAAATTCGGACGTATTCGTGGAAATTTAATGGGGAAACGCGTGGATTTCAGCGCGCGTTCCGTGATTACAGGCGACCCCAACTTGTCGATTCGTCAACTCGGTATTCCAATGAAAATCGCCAAGAATATTACGAAACCGATTATGGTGAATGACCGCAACCGAGATTTCCTCTTGAAACTCGTGCAAAACGGCCCCGATATATATCCAGGTGCGAAAATACTGGAACGCAAAAACGGCGAACATATATCACTGCGTTACGTCGACCGTGGTTCAATTCGCCTTCATAACGGCGACATTATTCATCGTCATATGATGGACGGCGATGCTATCCTATTTAATCGTCAACCCAGTTTGCACCGAATGTCGATGATGTGTCATATTGCGAAAATTATGAAAGTCGGCGATACGTTCCGAATGAATGTCGGCGATACCAAACCATATAATGCCGATTTTGATGGTGATGAAATGAATATGCATATGCCTCAAAACATCCTCGCCGAAACCGAATTGCGACTTTTGGCGGCGATTCCATATCAAAT
>Ga0114978_10002520_pt1 | contig 15079 bp, 13 predicted proteins | sample S_140212_EF_Meta_FD_87027 | JGI IMG/M metagenome (GOLD analysis project Ga0114978, IMG submission 87027) | Freshwater microbial communities from Lake Simoncouche, Canada to study carbon cycling - S_140212_EF_MetaG | ecosystem: Environmental > Aquatic > Freshwater > Lake | place: Lake... | reverse complement strand
GGCGGCCATAGCTCAGTTGGTTAGAGCACAAGATTGTGATTCTTGGGGTCGCGGGTTCGAATCCCGTTGGCCGCCCCACTTTTCATGGCGCGTTATCGCCTTCTCCCTTCAACATGGCCCGAGCTTGTGGGGCAATGCCTTGGCCTCAAGGGCTTAGGACTAAGGCTAAGATTAGCGCTAATTTGCTTAAAATTGCCCCGCTGATTCAACGTCTAGCCGTTAATTGGGTCGCTTTGCCGGAAATTGACGAGAATTCGCGCTGGAACGGTAGTTTTGATCACCTAGCTAGCTTGATCCCCGTCGAAAATGATCAGCGTAATTTTCTCTCGACCCTTGCGACCTAGCTTTCGAACCTAATTATCCATGGATCGTCTCGCCCAAGCTTTTGCCCGTGCTGCTCGTGAAAAACGGGCCGCTTTTATTGCTTATCTGTGTGCCGGCGATCCGGACTTCGATACCTCGCTCGCGGCGTGTCGCGCCGTCCTAGAAGCCGGCGCTGATGTGTTGGAACTTGGGGTGCCGTTTTCAGATCCCTTAGCTGACGGACCGACTAACCAGTTGGCGGCCCAACGGGCGCTGGACGGGGGGATGACTGCGGCGCGCGTGTTTGAACTCGTCCGCCGCATTCGGGAATTCAGCGAAGTGCCTATCATTTTCTACACTTACTATAATTTAGTATTTTCTAATGGGGTTGAGGCTTACATCCAGGCGGCCAAAGCGGCTGGAGTGGATGGTATGTTGACGCTGGACCTGCCGCCCGAAGAGGCGGGCGAAGTCTTGGCGGCGTGTACCCAACACGATTTGAAAACGGTTTTCATTGTTGCTCCCACCACTCCCCCGGCGCGGTTGGCGATCATAAGCGCAGCGGCGACAGGATTTATTTATTATGTCTCACGCGAAGGGGTCACCGGCGTGCGTCAGCAAGTGGCTAACAATATACCGGAAGCGGTGGCGCGGATTCGGCAGCACACGAAACTACCCGTTGCGGTCGGCTTTGGCATTTCAACCCGTGAGCAAGTGCGGCAAGTGGCTCGTTGTGCAGACGGCGTTGTGGTGGGCAGTGCGCTCGTCAATGTCATCCGTGATAATCTCGCCAACCGCGCGGGGCTGCCGGCTCGCTTGCGAATCACGGCCGCTGATCTCGTGGCTGGCGTGGCCTCTTCGTCGGCTGATCGATGAATCAGGTTAGGAAAATTCTTCTCATCGAAGACGACCGCCAGCAGCAGCGGTTGATGGAGGAGATGGTTAATAATTTTCGCCGTAAGCCCTTTAGCTTGACCGTGGCGGCGACCTATAGCGACGGGTTGAAGAAATTGCTCAGCGGACAATACGCTGCCGCTCTGCTGGGTGACCGTTTAGGCGAGAGTGATGGATTGGCGCTACTGCGGGAGGCGCGGATCGGTGGTTCTGTGACCCCCGTCATTTTATTGACCGCTGAAGACAGCGAAGAGGTCGACCATGCGGCTATGGAGGCAGGGGCAGTGGATTATCTTGTAAAGGCCGCGGTGACGCCCCGCTTGCTCGAACGCTCGCTGCGCTATGCGCTAAAACTAGATGAAACCTTGGCGCAAATGCGTCAATTGGCGCAGCGCGATGAGCTCACTCATTTACTTAATCGCCGTGAATTTCAGCGGATTCTCGATGAGGAATGGGATCGGGGCATGCGCTTTCATCGTCCCTTTTCTCTCATCATGATCGATATCGATTACTTTAAGCTAATCAATGACACGCATGGTCATCAGGTGGGAGATGAAGTCTTACGCCATGTGGCCAGTTTGTTGGCTGGGCAAATTCGCAACGTGGATCGGGTGGCGCGCTATGGCGGGGAAGAATTTGCTTTGATCATGGTAGAAACCGATCGCGCTACGGCGGTGGCGAGCATGAAACGGCTGGGGGTTTTGCTGCTCGAAACCCCTTGCATCGTGCGCCCCGAATTAACGATTGAGGTCACTTTAAGTGCGGGCGTGGCGTCTAGTCTGGAGGATGGCTCGAGCGCAATGGAGCTAGTGGCTGCGGCTGACCGCGCGCTCTACGCAGCGAAAAAATCTGGACGCAATCGGATCGTCAGTGCGGATCACACGACGGTGTTGTTCACTGACAAATAGTCCTTGCCGCCGTGACCCTTGGTCTGCGGTTGCTGCTTGTCGCCAGTCACGCCGTCGCGGGCACCATGATCCGAAGACTCTGAGGCTTGAGGGTGATTTCTAGTCGGGCGGTGGTCGCTCGCGGTTCACCATCGGTGTGAATCCAGCCGGGCTTACTTCGCTCAATCACAAAATTTGCCCCGGGTAGGCGAGTCACGGCTTTAACTTGGTCAAAACTATCGGTGCCTAAGCGATAGAGCATACCGCAGGCACTAAAAAGTCCCACTCGCGGGACGCTCACTAAGTCGAACATCCCATCGTCTATTTTGGCTCCTGGAGCCACGCGGGCATCGTTGCCGTATTGGTCGGAATTCATAACGGCGAGTGTGAAGGCCTGCAATTGGGCGGTGCCGTGAGGATGGTGCACTGTAACTGCTTCGGGTTGGTGAGCAAAAAATGAGGGTACCCCAACTCGGAAATAGCCGCTTAATCCCCGACGCGTCAGTCGGCTGAAGCGAACCGCGATATCAGCCTCAAAGCCCAGCCCCATGGCGTTGAAAAAGGCAAAATCGTTAACGGTGCCGGTGTCGATGGCTCGCGGGCGACCCTCTAGGAGGGTGCGAAAAGCGCCGTGGCCTGGCCGACTGATGCCGAGGTGACGCCCCAGGCCATTGCCGGAGCCGCAGGGAATCAGTCCAAAAATAGCCGTGGTGCCCACGAGGCCTGTGGCGACTTCATTCATGGTGCCGTCACCGCCGATTGCTACGACCAACTGGCAGCCTTCCGCGACTGCTTGTTGGGCTAGTTCGGTGGCGTGACGTGGTCGCTCAGTCGAGACCAACGTGCCGTCTAGTTTATGCTGAGCAATAAATTCGATCGCACGGTCACGCAAATACGGGTTTTTCCGATTTGAACCAGAGTAAGGATTAAAGATGAACCGAACTTTCAAGGGCTTAGGGTATTACCAAAGCGCGGGCCGCGTTTAATTGCACGAATTTAGTTTGTGACAATCAGCGGCGCTCATTTTGGGTCATGAGAGAAAAACTAGCTTTGCGGATGAGGGCGCACGTGCTTGAATCGCGCGGTGTCACGTTTGATTTATGTCCTTACTGGTTGCACGGCTGTTGGTAAAACTGAACTAGCCCTGCGTTGGGCGGAGTCGCGGGGGGCAGAAATTGTCTCGTGTGATTCCCTGTTATTTTATCAGGGCATGAATATTGGCACGGCTAAACCCACGGTCGCTGAATTGGCGCGGGTGCCGCATCATCTGATCGATATCTGTGCCGTTACTGCGCAAATGGATGTGGCGACCTACCTGGTCAAGGCCCGGCGCGCAGTAGAGGATATAACGGCCCGTGGTCACCCGGTGCTCGTCACTGGCGGCAGTGGATTTTACCTTAAGGCCTTTTTTTCGCCGATCGCGGATGAAGTGGAGGTGTCGGCAGAATTACGGGCTGAATTGCGCGCACGACTCAGCGCGGAGGGTTTGGGCAAGTTAGTCGATGAGCTGCGCGCGTTGAATCCCGTTGGCTTGGGGGCTCTCGATATGCAAAATCCGCGCCGCGTACTGCGCGCGCTGGAGCGCTGTCGATCTTCAGGGCTAACGCTTGCGGTTCTACAGGCAAATTTCGCGGCCCAGCCCGCTGCGTTTGCGGATTGGTCCGTTGAGCTTTGTGAGTTGATGCGCCCGCCTGAGGAACTGGATCAGCGGATTGCGCAACGCGTGGCGCAGATGATGGCCGCTGGGTTAATTGAGGAAGTGCGTGCATTAATAGCGCAAGGGCTGACGGCACAGTCCAGCGCCGCGCGGGCGATTGGCTACCGGGAAACCATTGATTTTATTGAAGGTCGCTTAACGGCTGAAGCGCTGGCCCCTAGTATCGTGCAGCACACCCGAGCACTCGTTAAAAAGCAGCGGACTTGGTTTAAAACCCAGTTACCGGCGCACCGACAGTTGGCCGCAGGGACGACTCAACTTGGCGACTTATTTGGCTAACTCAGCGGGGTTTTCTCGCTGCAGGCGCTGGTAAATAATAAGGTGGGTAACAAAAATTAGCGGGCTGAGGAAAATTGGCAATAAGCTCAGGGGAAGAGCGGCGAAGGCGCGCAAGGCCATTGGATGCTCCAGCGTCAGGCGCGTGGCGGTGATAAAAGCTAACATGAGTTCGGTGAAGCCAATTACGTTCCAAATAGTCATCGCACGGTGACGGTGATGGTCGCTAAGGGGCAGAAAGCATACGGGTACCACCAGCGCGGCGACGAGCATTTCACCCCAGCCGTTGGGGACGGCGAAAGCATACGGCAATTCACCGCGATTATAGAGGAGTAGAAAATAATATCCCACCAAGCGGGTGCTGTGCAGCAGGACCAAGGAACGCAGATCAAGTGCGTTGATCCAGGTGCGAAAATTAGCGGCGCGCGCATAGGCGGTCCAAAGGCCGCTGGTGAGCAGTAGGGTGAGGCCGAGAGTCGCTGGACCGGGCAGCCGCCCCAGTGCTTGCGTTCGGCCGAGCAAGAGCGCGCTGATTAACCAAGCCCAGGCAATCAGACGAATGGCGAGCGGAGTAGACATAGCTGTAAGTAGAGCGGTGGGGGAGCGGGTAGTTTTTATTTGGGCTGACCCGAAGGTGGCAGGAGTCGGAGGAGCTTATCCATGTCTGCTTGATTGGCGGTCGTCGGGTCGGCCCTGGGACCAGCCAGTGATTCTGCCAGGAGGGTTTCTGCATGGGCCAACCATTGCTGGGCGCTGGCGACATTTTGACCAGTAGGAAAGCGGCGTAAATATTCCCGCCAAGCGGTAACGGCTTTTTGTGGTTGATGCAGATCTTCCAAAAAGAGCCCCCCTTGATTAAATAAGCTGAACTCGTGGGCGGGATTCATTTTTTGCGCGAGCTGATATTGTACCAGGGCGTCATCTGGCCGTTGAGAAAATCGATAGGCATTGCCCAAATCAGTGCGAATATCCGCATCATCAGAGCCTTGCTTGAGGGCTGCTTGATAAGAGCGGATAGCTGCAGGCCAATTTTGGTGATCGTAATAAAAATTCCCTAAAGTGCGCTCGGCTTGGGCGGGTGGTTGGCCGGCCGTGAGTTCCGGTGGGGGTAAGTGCGCGCTTGGATCACTGGCGGTCTTAGCCAATGACGCTGCCGCTATTGGGGTGACGGATAATTTAGGCAGTAACACCAAGTAAGTAGCCGTTGCTCCGATCAGCCCGCCACACAGGCCGATCACCGTGAAAGCCACCCAGGTTGAGCTGGCTGACTTTGTCACCGCTGCCGCTCTGTTCAGCGATTTTTCCATACCAGCAAGGTGAGTTACGCTCGCGCTACGTCGAGCGTACAAACACCAGCGCGAACTCGGAGTGTGACGGGACGCGTCGCCAAAAAAAACGCACCTTGAATAATCAAGGCAGCGTGACGCTGTAGCGCTGCAGCGAGCTACCCTCAATGCGATGCAAGGCGGCGAGAGCGGTGTGCAGAGTGACTTTAGCCTGCAGTTCATTAACGCGGGCCGTGTCTAGGTCGGTCTGCGCTTGGAGTACGCGATAAGAAGTCGAGAGGCCGGCGTCGAAGCGGGCTTTTTCGAGCTCATATTGCTTGAGGCTTAGATTCGAGGCGAGGGTCGCCAGCTTGACGCTTTCAACGTTGGTTTCAACGGAGCGAACAGCACTGCGCACTTGGACTTCAATTGTTTGTTCAATTTGCCGGAGGCGAACTCCCTCGCGGCTGAGCGTCGCGAGGCTTTGGCGGTAGCGTGCTTTGTCGGCTTTTTGGCCCCAGGGGTAGCTGAAGGAAAAATCAACCTGCCAGGAATGATTTTGCTGTTCAAGGGCGTCGCCGAAGGCATCGGTGCCGCTGCCATTGCGGCCGTTTAGGCCGAGCGCAGCGCCCACGGCGAGGTCAGGTTTGGTGGAATCTCGGGTGACGAGCAGGTCGAGTTTGAATTGATTGATAGCTTCGATGGAGGAGAGGAAATCCGGCTGGCTTTGTTTGGCCATCTGGTAAGAGGAAGCGAAAATCGGCGTGGCTTCGGTGACCGCGCTGAAGCGTACCGCGCCCACTGCGCCATCGAGTTCAAATTGTCCAATGAGAGCCAGCAGGGCATCTTGGCGGTCCTTAGCGGTTTGTTCAGCCAGAATGACATTACGGCGGGCGTTAGCGACCCCGACGTCAGCCGAGAGAACATCGAGATCAGTCGCGACGCCGGTATCGCGGCGAACTTTGGCTTCTTCGTAGAGTCGCGTCGCAAGAGCCAAGGAGGCATTGCGTACAATCAATTGTTCGCGAGCGAAGGCTAAATTATAATATGCATTTTCAGTGCTTTGAATGACGTTCAGCGCTTGGGCCTTAAATTCTAGGTTGGCGCGTGTCAGCCCAATTTCAGCGCGGCGAAGGGAAGCCTGATTGACGGAGGTCGTTGCCCCGTTGAGTAAATTTTGACGAACAGCGAGAGTAAGATCGGCATTATAGGCGGGGTTGATGGCCGAGTAGGCTGGATTGGCGGCGCTGCGGTCCAGCTTGCTACTCGCGCTCAAGGTCGTGCCGCTATAAAGTTGCTGACTAACACCCACACGAAGATCTGAACTGGTGGCGCTAGTGGCGCGGGAGGTGCCGACGGCCCCAGTGGAGTTTTTGCCCTGGGAACCGCTGATCGTGAGAAGGGGATCATACCCGCTTTGAGCGAGGTTGATGCTTTCTGTGGCGAGTTGCGGATTATAGCGGCTGATTTCTAAATCGAAATTCTTGAGTAAGGCGCGAGCTACGCAGGCCGAAAGGGTGAGTTCCGGCTGGGGCGGGGTCCCTTGCGCGAGTACGCGGGAGCTGGCGAGCGCGGCTACGAGGATGACAGTGGAGCAGAGGCGTAAAGAGGTGGTCATAATTAGCAAATTTAGGTGACTAAGCAATAACCCGCGGGCGAGGTGGAAAGTTTAATCTTTTTGTGACGACGGTCAGTGGGCGTTGGTTTCAATCCAGAAAAATGCCACCGCGGGTGAGCGGTGGCAGTGACCTGATAGGTGGGCGGCTTTATGGCGGGATGGGCGGCCCGGACCATGAGCTCAGGGCGTCACCGGGGTGGATTTCTTGAGTTCGCTTTCCACTAAGCCGCCGAGGTAGGAATTTTGATTAGTGCCGGCGGTAAAAAGCATGAGCTGTGTTTGTAGCTCGGCATAACGCGGATTAGCTGGACTGAGGTCGGGGAGCTTTTTTTCTTGGGCGTAGACGATCAGGCCTTGCTCGGCGGTAGCCGTCATCGCGGAAACTTCGCCGGGAGCGAGATTCTGCAAGGCACTGAGCGCGGTGCTGGCTAAATCCTTGGGGGGGGTGCGCAGCGTAAAATTTGCAAAGCTCTTAACCTCTAATTTCGCATTAGTCGCGGTCGTCGTGAAATTGGCAGCCCCCATTTTGACTGCGGCTTGCAGTTGGGTCTGCAAGCTGCGGCCACGCTCGCTGAAAAGCTTTCGCTTTTCGCTTTCCTTATAATCGCCAGCGACGCGCTCGCGCACCTCGGTAAAAGTCGGTTGATAACCTGACAGACTTTCCTGCCAGAGTAGCACGACGATGCTGTCGGCGGTGGGCAGTGGATCAGAGAAAAAGCGTTCGGCTGAGAGACGGGCAATCGGCTCGGCGTAGCTGGCGAGCCATGGGAGATTTGCGGGCGGGAAATCTGGGGAGAAAGGCGTGATCGCCACTGCTGGCCGGCGCTGCGCGGTCAGAAATGCCGTCAGCCCAGCTGAGTTCGCGGTAAGTTTTTGCTCAAAGAGGGCGACCGTGAAATCATTGGCGGCTTTGGAGGCCAGTTGACCGGCGGCTGCGTTGCGCAGGGCGGTCTCAACCTGGGCCCGGACCTTCGGGAAATTATCCACTGGGCTGGTCGTTGGGGCGGGATCTTTTTTTGTCGCATCGACCGGCGCGGGAAAGCTGGCGATATTGGCGGAGTAGAAAGCGCGCAATTCAGCTTCGGTTGGCGCTCCCGGCGGCATAAATTCCGCGGCCTTAAACTCAACGTAGCTAAAACGTGGCCGCGCCGGTACCTCATAGCGGAAAGAGTTTTCCGTATGGAATTTTTTAAGCAGCTCGTCTGTGACCACGAGGGTGGGGGTGAACGTAGCGTAATCGAGCGTGGCAACCTGCACCGTCCAATTGGACTCAGCCCGAATCAATTGCTGCTTAACATCTGCAGGGAGCACGTAACCAGGACCGCCAATGATTTGGCCGACTTGGGATAGACGCGTGTCATCGCGAAGTACGCGATTAACATCGGCGGTGGTGAAAGAGGAGCCGGTCTTGAGCGCATCGCCAAAAGCGGCATAGCGCTTTTGGTCGAACTGGCCTGCTTGATCCTGAAATGCGCGCAGGGTTAAGATGTATTTATTCACTTGATCAGCGGTTGGCGCTGGGAGGTGGATTTCGTCCGCCACAGCTAAGCCCGCAACGCGCTGGAGAGCGTATTGCTGGAGTTGGGCGCCCTCGATGGCGTTATAGCCGGCCTTGAGTTGGGCACTCAGGTTGCCGTCACCCATGACGCGGCGAGCATCGCCTTCCTTGCCAAGGTTCACGCCAAAGAACATCTGTTCTTTCACCTTGTTGCCGGCCTTGCCGATGCCAGGGGCGGCGCCGATCGTGAAGACGAAAGGAATCGTGATGGCGAAAAGGAGGAACAGGAACACCAGTTTAGTGTGCCTCTGAAAAGTACGTTGAATCCAGGTAATCATAGGGGGAAAGAGGCCCAAAGTAGAAATGGCTCGCTGGCTGTCAACAGGGGAAGCAATGACCGGGTTGGGAGCTAGCTAGGCCTCGCCCGTCGCTGGGTGGGGCATTTTATCGAGCGCGGCGCGGTAACCAAGGCCATCTGCTGATAGGCTCCGCCGCGCCAATGGCAGCGACCTGAGCCTGTTTAGTGGGATAACAATAAATGCTACTCGGCGCTAGCGAGTTAAAGCTGGGCCCACCTTCAGGTAAGCGGGGCGGCAGACTCCTGCGGCTCATAGCGATAGTCGGAAAACCCCTTGAGGATAGCCCAGTGGATGAGCTTTTCCGTGCTGTGAAGGTTTAACTTGCTCAAGATATTCTGGCGATGAGTCCGGATCGTCGCGGGACTGATGCCGGCGCGGCGGGCGATTTTATCATTAGCCCAACCGTAGCCGAATAACGGCATGAGTTCGAGTTCCCGGGGGGAAAGAATCTTTGTAAAGTGATTCGGCTCCGCGCGGGCTGCCGCCATCGCGTGGCGCACGGTCTGGGAGAAGTATCTTTGGCCAGACTGGATGGCTTCAATCGCGACTAGCAGTTCGGTGGTGCTGGTATCAGTCTTTAATAACAGGCCGCTTACCTTGCTCCGCTGGACCAAAGCAAGCACTTGATCAGGAGCTGAAGCCGTGAGAATCAAAATTCGTGTGCGGGCCTGGAGGTGATGGAGTCCCGCGATAACCTGGAAACCGCTAATATCCGGTAAGCCCAGATCGAGCAAAATGAGATCGGGTCGATGTTCGCAGGCTAGGCTCAGGCCTGAGGCGCCATCTCCAGCCGAAAAAATAATAGTCTTTGGGGGCGTGATTTCGCGTAATTGCCTGATGAGGAAATCGCGAATTAAAGTATCATCATCGATGCAAAGGAGAGTGAATGGTAGCATGGTGAGCAAATTCCGAGTATGGCCAGTTAATGAAAAGCCAGTCCCTGCGGCGGCCTGCAAATGGGCCTTTATTTAGGTGAGCAAGCCGCGAACCAACGCGTAGCTCACTGGATGAGGCTCTGGCCTATCCCACGGACTAATCACGTCATACCTCTTGGGGCCGTTCGTGCTGCGGTACGCCGGCGGCGGAACCAATCAAAGATACGACATCGTCGTCAGTAAGGCCATGCCACCGACGCCTAACAGCGCCGCCAGGGCGAGGGGAATATAGCTAAGAAAAATAGTGCTAAAATATAACCCAAAAGAACCGGCCGCGATCGCTAAGGCGGGCGCGTATTGATTTTGCGTTATTAAAACGATCCCCAGAAAGCCTAAACCAAAAACGGCCCGAAAGCGGATGAAAGGATACAGGCTAATCATACCGAGCAGGAGCATGAGGCCGATAAAAGCGTCAACTAATCCCAGTAGGACAAACGGATGGCTTCCGAGCTTAGCCCAATCCAGCGCGAGTACTACTTCGATGCTCGGTAAAATCAGCGCGACTGCGCTCAGCAGGCAGATGAGCGCCGCTGAGCGGGTGCCCCACTGGGCCGCATTCATCATGCTAATGGACCGGTCGACCCTGCCTTTCGTGTCCTTGGTTTTGCCTTCCGCTGCCGCGAGAAAATCTTGAACGGTAATCGGTGTAGCGCTGCCTGTTTGCTCGGCATTAATTACGGTAAAGTTTTTTTGTTTGAATCCTAACTTTTTCTTCTCCGGCCAGAGCGTGGCTTTCAGATCAGCGTGGCTGCCAATGGTGGCCCATTGCTCCGTGATGTTATCATAATAAAAAGTTTCCGGCGTCACGCTTTTGGCGGGATCACTCGATTCAGTGAGTGAGGCCAACTGCTCAGTGGTAAAAGGCCCCCGCGCCTCGGTGTCATGCTGACCGCGGATATAATATTCTAGTGCGGAGGAGGCAGAAGAGTCGCTCGACATAACGCTAATTTGCGATGCGTGGCAGGTACGGCAAGAGTGAATTGCTCGAATTACATGCGAGCTAAGTCTGTCCGTAGCCCGAGCAGATGCAGCCCAGTCTCCAAAACCGTAAGCGTGCGATGGCAGAGGAGAAGCCTACGCGCGCGCAAGGCCGGATCATCCACGATGACCTTATCGGCAGCATAAAAAGAGCTGTAGTCGCCCGCTAATTCATAGAGGTAGAGACTGAGGAAGTGCGGGCGCAGATTATTAGTGGCGAGCTGGACCGCATCAGAAAATTTAACCAATTTTCGGGCGAGCATGATTTCAGCCGCGGTGGCTGGGGCGGTGGCGCCACTTACCGGTGGTTGCGCCGGATCAAAACCGGCTTTGCGGAAAATGCTGCGGATGCGCGCGACGGCGTATAAGAGATAGGCCGCCGTGTTGCCTTCGAGTGAGATCATTTTTTCCCAGGTGAAGACATAATCGCTGGAGCGATTCTGGGAGAGGTCCGCGTATTGGACTGAGGCGACGCCGACGACATCAGCGATGGCGCGCCGCTCGGCTTCTGGGAAATCGGGATTTTTAGTGCTGACTAACTGGAAGGCTCGCTCGCGCGCCTCGTGCAGCAGATCTTTTAAGCGGATGTTTTCCCCGTTGCGAGTTTTGAGCGGTTTATTGTCTTCGCCAAGTACCGTGCCGAAATCCACATGCTCGAGTTGGGGGAGCGGGCGCCGTGTTTGTTCGAACCATTTTTTGGTGGTGAGAAAGAGCTGATCCATGTGATCGCTCTGGCGAAAATCGATGACGTAGGCCACGCCATCGGCTTGGAAATTTTCGCTGCGATAGAGCGCCGTCGCGAGGTCGCTGGAGGCGTAGTTGGCCGCGCCATCTTTTTTGCGGATCAGGAAGGGTTGGGTTTTGAAGCGAGGATGTTCGGGGTGGAAGACGACGAGCGCGCCTTGGCTCTCGGTGGCGAGGCCGCTGGCGGTGAGCTCTTGGTAGACGCGGGCAACCTTGTCGTTATAAAAACTCTCCCCGAGGGTGTAATCAAATTTGATACCCAGTTGGTCGTAGATGACTTGGAAGGCGGCGAGGGAGACCTCGTTGATTTCCTGCCAGATGGCTAAATTAGTCGCATCGCCCCCCTGAAGTAGCACGAGCTCTTGCTGGGCTTGGGTGAGTACGGCGGGATCAGCTTCGGCGGCATGGTTGCCGAATTTATAGAGCCGCTCAAATTCTTCTAACGGATCAGCGGCGAGGGCCGCGGGATCGAGGTGGCGTTTGTAAGCCCAAATGAGTTTGCCAAATTGGGTGCCCCAGTCGCCAATATGATTATCGCGAATAACTTTTGCGCCGGAGAAAACCAACAGCCGGCAGAGCGCCTCGCCGATCACCGCGGAGCGCAAATGGCCGACGTGCATTTGTTTGGCGGTATTTGGCGAAGAGTAATCCACGATCCAGGTTTGTCCGCGGCGCGCACTAGCTGCGCCCGACTGGAGGTGCTGTTCTGAATCGTAAATTTGTAGCCAGCGGAGGAGGGCCTCCGGCTTCAGGCGGAAATTGATAAAGCCGGGCCCCGCTAGTGTTAATTCGAAATCAGCGGAGAGTTCGCCGAGCAGGTCGACGATCTGTTGGGCCAGCGCGCGTGGATTTTGCTTCTCGCGCTTGGCAAAAGCTAAGGCGCCATTGGCCTGAAAATCTCCATTAGCTGGGTCGGCCACGCGCACCTCAGGCTGGAAGCCACGTTCGCTCAAATTGAGCTTACCGGCGGCCACTCGCAGGGCGGCATCAAGGTGATTGGCAATGTTAAACGGGAGATCCATTAGCGGATTCAGGAATCGCGCTTGGCATTGAGCAAGAAGGATTTTGGCGCCATCATGACCGGCAAAAGGGTCCAATTGCATGACCCCGCCGATCTCTTGATTTAGGCTTAAATGGCTTATTTTAGTCTCGACAAAATCGATAAAACTCTTTGCTTTTTTCCCCCTTGCGCCGCACGGCGTCATCCCCCGCAACACTATGACCTCCATGAGAAAACGTCCAATTCCTACCCGCCGCTTCATTAAGCCTTCGTTTACCTCCTTAATTGAGAAGAAACGTGATGGCCAGGAATTCACGCAGGAGGAAATCCGCTATATTATTGATTCTACCTTAGATGGGGAAATGCCCAAGCACCAACAATCGGCGCTCCTCATGGCGATATACTTCGCTAATATGTCAGCCCAAGAAACCGCTATTCTCACCGAAGAAATGATGCTTTCGGGCGAAGTCATCGACTTATCGCATATCGCCAAGCCGAAAATCGATAAGTACTCCACTGGCGGAGTGGGTGACAAAACGGCGCTCGTCTTAGCTCCTTTGGCCATGGCCAGTGGGGTGGTGGTGCCGATGATGTGCGGCGTAGAACAAGAGTATGTAATTACGACGCTGGATAAACTTTCGGCCGTGCCGGGCTTCAAGAGCCACATGACGATTCCGCATTTCGTCGACCAATTAGCCCGGGTGGGCGGCGCAATCGCGGAGCAGAGTCCTGAACTCGCGCCGGCGGATCAGATTTTCTATGATCTTCGTCTTGAGACTGGCACTATCCCTAGCCTGCCACTGATTACTGGCAGTGTGCTTTCGAAGAAACTCGCGGAGGGGGCCGAGGGCCTCGTGATCGATGTGAAGTGGGGCAATGGCTCTTTCATTCGCGACCTCGAGCAAGCGAAGCAATTGGCCCGTTCCATGACGCGCGTGGGCCGTTCGATGAAGCGCCGCTGCGTTGCATTGGTCACGGATATGAATCAGCCGCTCGGCGACACCGTCGGCACAGCGCTTGAAATTAAGGAAGCTATCGCCCTGCTGAAAGGCGAAGGTCCCGAGGATATGAAAGAGCTCGTGCTGAAACTCGGCATGGAAATCGTTCGTCTCGCCGGCGTGGCTGGCTCGACCCTTTCGGCGAAGCAGACCGTGCAGCGTCACCTCACGGATGGTTCGGCACTCGAAAAATTTAAGGATATGATCAAAGCGCAGGGCGGTGATGTCTCCTACATTGATCATCCTGAAAAATTCCCCACCGCGCGCCATATTCGGAAGCTGCCCGCGCCCAAGCGCGGCTACGTGCACACCATCAATGCGGCCATGATTGCTAAGGGTGTATCGATTCTGGGCGCCGGCAAAGACTCTGCCCACCACGACAAAATCGATTATGCCGTTGGGGTTTCCGAAATCAGAAAAGTCGGCACGCAGGTTAAGCAAGGCGAGCCGCTGATGATGATCCATTACAACGATGAGGCTAAGCTCGAGCAGGCCCTCAATTATTTTAAGGATGCCTATCGGCTCGCGCCCAAGCGGCCGATCCCGCCTCCGCTCATCGTCGAGCGCGTGGCTTAAGTAGCCCTCGTATTTTCAGGCCGATCCGATTTTGTTGGATCGGCCTTTTTCTTTGCGCTCGGGGCTCGAGCGGCTTTGCGTGAACTGGCATGGAAGACCTTGAAGAAAAATCCCCCATTAATCCCGGCCGCGCTGCTCTCGGCGAACCGCTGCCTCCTGAGCAATGGTCGAAGCCGTGGGCGCAGTTAAAGTTTGTTTCCTTTCAGCCCGCGATTTTCCCGCGCATGCTTGGGGAGGTTTCGCGCGATGCGCGGCCTGGCGATCTAGTGTCGGTTTACGATAAATTTGGCCATCGCGTCGGGACGGGATTATTTAATCCGCGGGCTAAAATGCCCTTGCGCGTCGTCGTTCACTCAAGCGAACCCATCGGTGAAGAATATTTCGCGTTAGCGATCCGTCGGGCGATCGCGCTGCGCCAGACGCTGTTTAAACTGGATGCTCAAACGGATGCATACCGAGTGATTAACTCGGATGGAGATGGGCTGAGTGGGCTCACCATTGATCGCTACGCCGATGTTTTGTACTGCGATGTTTATTCACTCGGGATGTTTCAGCGGCTACCGCAATTTCTGCCGCTGCTCCATGAGTTACTCGGGACCAAACACGTGCGCGTGCACGTCGATCACGATCTGGGTAGCCTCGAAGGCATTAAGCCCTCGCAAATGAAAGAGCTCACCGCTTCCGCTCCCGATAAGGTGCGGATCAAGGAAGGCGGCGTGAAGTACGAAGTGGATTTTACCGAAGGCCACAAAACTGGCTTCTTCTGTGATCAGCGCGATAATCGGCGGCGTTTTGGGTCAATGGTCGCGGGCGCTCGAGTGCTCGATCTTTGCAGCTACACCGGTGGCTTCGCCATTAACGCCGCCTTGGGCGGCGCGAGTGAGATCACGGCAGTAGATCTGGACGAAACCGCCATCGCGCAAGGGCGGCGCAATGCTAACCTAAATCAGATTTCTCCCAATAAATTGAAATGGGTGCACACGGATGCTTTTGCTTACGCTCGGCAGATGCAAAAAAATGGGGAGCAGTTT
>Ga0114978_10002519_pt1 | contig 15081 bp, 13 predicted proteins | sample S_140212_EF_Meta_FD_87027 | JGI IMG/M metagenome (GOLD analysis project Ga0114978, IMG submission 87027) | Freshwater microbial communities from Lake Simoncouche, Canada to study carbon cycling - S_140212_EF_MetaG | ecosystem: Environmental > Aquatic > Freshwater > Lake | place: Lake... | reverse complement strand
GCCCAGCAAGTAGTCCAACCCTTCGACAAGGGAAAAACCGTAGTTCAGGGCTCCTACTTTCTTATCGGGGTTCTCTCCGATGTCGTGAACAAAAATTTCGGTCGTTTGGGTCACCTCTTCATACGTGCGACTGTGTAGCCCGGCGTAGTTGCTGGCGACGGCGGCCGTGTCATCTGTCGAGTTGTTCACGACCACGTGGACGACGTCCGGAAGTCGCGTCTGCATCAGGAGGGAATCTAATACGGAGGCGATTGAGTCTGCTTCGTTATAGGCAGGAATCACACATCCAATGGTGGGCCTGTAGTCGGTGAGGCCATCGACGATGTCATCAAATTGTTCGTCGAATGTCGTCAGCTCGGCATTGATCTCAGGGATGGCACGGGAAGGCGTTTCATCATTCATGACTGAACTCTGGCAGGTGAAACCGGCCGGGAACTGAAGTTTCGTGGAGCCTTTTCATAAGATTTGCTGTCCCTCCAGAGATTCCCCCATCTGGTGTATTCGTGCCGCTAACCTCTCAAGATGCCAGTCTTTTGGTGCCACTTTCAATGAATTATTTCTGGAGGCGCAATGCTTCAAACGTCACCTGGCGTCATCACTCTGGGGCGGTTCTTTGCTTCAGCATCACTCGCAGTGTCCGCGATCAGCGTGACCGGCTGCAGCGCAGCCCCCTTCGATGCTTCGGCAGATGCGCAGGTCATCGAGACACCCGAGGTGACAATGACCGCTCCAATAGAAAGCATTGCAAATGATTTGGCCACCGGTTCGGCGGTTCATGCGCTCACTGCGGGTGATGTGAGCCTTGCGGCGAATTACTGGTCCACTTTGAGCATGGACAAATGGACGTCCTCGGCCAATAAGCCAATCAGTTTGTCCGTTGTGGGCTCGTTAGGAACCGATGGCGGGCAGTCCGTTTACCTGTCCCGCATGACAATTGTGACGGCTGTTGACGGGCCACTCGGGCCACTTGCGACACCACCTGTTTTCATAGATTCGGCCTCTGTGGCCCCCGGGTACCTCATTAAGCCTCCCTACAGCTACAGCCAAACGTTCGTCTTGCCTGCAGTAGATTCGACCGCCACCAGTGTCACGTTCTCTCTTACCTATGAGCTTCTTGTTCAGACGACTCCTGGATCACCAGAGTTCGCAAAACAGACGGCCAGCGACCGGGTTGTCGTGGCGATTACTCCCTAGAAAGTGTCGCCCTATTTAGGACGATGTGCCTTGGCTGACAGAATCCTGAGGGGCGTTCCGGAGTCGAGCCTTGGCACTTGCTAATAAGGCCTTCCATTCGTAGCCGTCGGACCGTGTGTCGGCAAAGGACAGCTGGGCGAAGATTTGTTGTCCTTGAGAGAGTCGGGGTGCCGTTTCGTTGAGGTGGTGACTCAAGGTTTTCACGAGTGCTTGCGTGGAATCGATACACGTGGTTTCTGTCATGACGATGAATTCACCATCCAATGATCGGGCAATGAGGGCAAGAGGGGACGTGTTTTTGAGCAAGATGATGTTTATGGCGTTGCGAATTTCTTCCAGACCAACCGTGCCGTAGACGTTCAGTTGGTCTAGGGGGTTCTCTAGCGAAACGGTGATGAGCGCGAGACCGGCTCCTGTTTGACGGGCACGATTCAAAATTGCGGTCGCATTCCGGTCGCCGATCAATGCCTCGCCAGCCTCAGTTGACATGAGCGCGGTTTCTCGGTGTGTTGTCTCGGCCGACAAACAAGCGACGCCAAGGACCAACGCAGACGCGAGAACGAATCGGATGACGGCGAAAAGCACATCTTGACCAGTCGTCTGCACCGACGGGGGAGTCAAGACGCTGGTCCCGTTGACGAGTGAAATCACGAGGGCCGCGCTCAAGGCAATAGCGATCAGAGCAGTTATCGACGCAACCAGACCGGCATAGAAGTTTCGACGAGCAACTCCCAAAAAGCCCTCTATTGCGGTGAAAAGACAGAGGATGATGAAGATCACAAAGGCGAGACGCGGGGTTGAGAGCGAGGGCACGAGAAAACTCCATGCAGTAAGGGACGCACTTGCTAGGGCAGCAAGGGGGGCCCAGAGCCGCGATGTTTTTCGGGAGTTCTGCGCCCTCATACCGAGCCACAGTGAACAAATAGTGATGGTAGCGAAGAACGCTGCGACGACCTGACCGAGCTGCACCATCGATGTCGTGTGAAAGAACATCAGAGACACCCACAGCGCGAAGATTCCGATGGCGAATGAATTCCAGTACGGCGCGGCCGCTGGGCGGTTGCTGCGCAGGGACCCTGCCGCAATAATGACGCAGCCGATGAAAAGAGCGGACCCTTGAATGAGTTCTAGAACCATGGTGTTATCCGGCACGATTTTCTCCTATAACGAGTTGTGAAACCTGAGGACTCAGTGAATGTGGTTCCCGCTGTAAAGGGTGGAGGGGGAACGTGCAGACGGCACTGGTTCCGCTGTTTTCAATCGATTCAATACGAAGGTCGCCCCCCATCCGCCGAATCAAGTCTCTGCTGATGTGGAGCCCCAGACCGGTTCCGTGGATACTCGAACCCCGCACAGACTTTGCCCGATAGAAACGCTGGAAGAGGTTCTTTTGTTCTGAAAATGGAATTCCTCGACCACTGTCAGTGACGCGCAATTCAACATAATTAGATGCAACCGATAACACCGAGGAATCTGATGACGTCTTTGCTGCGACCCTTCGAATGGTCACACGCACGAAGCCACCCTCGACATTGTATTTAACGGCATTAGACATGAGGTTTGAGAAGATCTGGCGAGCTTTGATTTCATCGAGGTCGAGCACAAATGGGTGCTCGTCCGCAACATGGACCGTGATTCCCCTGAGCTCAGCTGCAGGTCTAATAGAATCTGCCGCGGCCTGAACGAGCTCGACGACGTTTGTCGGTTTCATCTCAAGCCGAACCACGGAATTCTCGCTCGAGACGTTGTCGAGGAGCCCCGTTGTCATTTCGAGGATACGGAGAGAATTATCCGAGGCCGTAACGAGCCGGCGACGAAGATCGTCCGCAAGTGAAGCGTCGTCGAGAACGAGGTCGAGATTACCGATGATGGATGTGAGGGGGTTTCGAATTTCGTGAGAAACGGTGACGATAAAATCCTCCCGAAGCTTGCCCGCGCTCATCTCTTCGGTGATTTCTGTTGACGCCAGAATGGCGCCGTCGGGCAGGCCCGCGGTGTCAAAAAAACATCGAACGTTGATGAGCAACGCCCGTTGTTCCGAGTCAGGTGCTCCAACCCAGACAATTTCCCGATCAGCCGAAACCCCACGAAGCGCGCGATTGAGAGGGTGGTCCCAGTCGTCATAGGGCGTCACTCTGTCAAGGTGGTACAGGGATGCGATAACATCGCCGCCCTGATGTGCGCCAAACCGACTAACCAAAGCACGATGGGCGTGATTAGCCAGAATCGTTTGGCCAGTCCGATCGAGGCGAATAATTGCAATGTCTATGGTGTTGAGAACAAAATCCAATGATTGCTGCTGATGACGTTCTCGATCGAGAGCCTGGTGCAGCCTCTCGAGTTGCCGTGCCAGCAAAATGCCTTTCGACTGGATGATCTGTTTGGAATTATTGATGGATATCGTCAACACGAGGCATACCAGGGGAAAAAGATAAAGCCACAGCTGTTGGTCATTCGTTGGGGCGGTGCTGTTGAGGAGCGTTGACATGATCAACAATGCTGTGACGAACACGCTCGACACTGTCGTCACGACAGCGCTTGCCATCGACGCAATCCAGGAAAGGGGAAGGAGATAAAGGATGCTGAGGAGTTGCGATGCGGAATCAAACGACAGTAGGTAGATTGCGATAATATCCACGGCGGGAAACAATATCGACCATCGAGAGATAGCCGCGGATGGCTGCAGGGTTGCGAGTCCTGCCATCGTAAAAATCATGATGACGCCGACAAAAAAAGTGGGTTTGGTAAAAAGGAGGGGATCGAAAATAAAAAGAAAAAGCCCCACAAGAGCGACAGATACCAGCAGAGGAATCTGTCGAGCGAGAGCATGACTACCTTGTCGCGTCGAAAAGGTGCTCAGCGAACTATCCCCGACCAACAAACGCGTCCCCCAATGGACAATTTTGTCGCCAGCGTTCCCCCACGCAATGGCTGAAGTGACTTACATATTTGACTCAATTGTTCCATAAGCGCAACCTTTGCAAGGCATACTTTTAGAAATCCTGAGAAAAATCAGAGCATCTCAAATGGGCATCCCGCAACTCCGCGTTTCAGCTCAACATCGCTGTGTGTCGCGGCCACTGCCCGGGCTCGACTTAGACTCAAGGCGTGACAGATACCAAGCGCAGATTCGTGGACCTCACCCCCCTTCGAACGTCTCCTGCTTTCGCCAGGCTTTGGATCGGGGCCGGGCTCTCCGGCATCGGGGCGCAAATGACAATCATGGCCGTGGGTCTTCAGATCTTTGACATCACGCACAACACGTTCCTCGTTGGTTTGGTCGGTGGTGCTGCCCTGATCCCTATGCTCTTTGCGGGCCCGTGGGGTGGGATGCTGGCCGACAGCATGGATCGCCGAACCGTCATCCTGGGGGCCATCACCGTCATGTGGCTTTCGACGCTGGGCCTCGTCATTCTGTCTCTGGTGGACGCGCACGAGCGATTGCAGGGTGGCAATGTTGAGATTTGGCCGTTCTACGTCTTCACCACGCTCAATGCCATGGCATTCGTTATCAATGGTGCGGCCCGCACTGCCGTCTATCCGCGCATCTTGCCGGTAGAAATGGTGTCCCGCGCCAACGCTCTCAGTGGCATTTCCATGGGAATTCAATACACGGTGGGTCCTGCGCTGGCGGGCATATTGGTCGCAACCTCCGGGTTCTCAACGGCCTTCATCATTGACCTTGCACTCGCACTCGCGGGTCTCTTTGGGGTTTTGACTCTTCCCAGGATTCCTCCCTTGCACGATGCGGTGGCAAAGGGATGGGACGGAATCAAGCAGGGCCTGGCGTTCCTGCGCACGGCGCCCAATATCCGCATGAGCTTCATCGTTGATGTTGTCGCGATGGGCTTGGGGCGGCCCTACGCCGTTCTCCCCGCCGTTGCCGCAATGGTTATTGGTGGGGGGCCGACCACCGTGGGCGTTCTCACCGCCGCTGCCGCGGTAGGAACCTTCTCCACGAGCTTGCTCAGTGGTCCCGTAGCGCACATCAATAGATACGGTGTTGCGATTGGCCGGGCGATCACTGCCTATGGAGCATTCATCACCGCATTCGGTGTTGTCATTTTGGCTGGCACTTTTGGTGCCTTCGGAGACGTCGGCAATGACTGGGCGAACGTCAGCTGGCTCGGGCTGATTCTGGCCGCGGTGTGCTTTTTTGGCATGGGCGCTTCCGATGAGGTCTCCGCCATCTTTAGATCCACCATCCTCTTGACGGCAGCTCCCGATGAGATGCGCGGCCGCCTCCAGGGCGTCTTCTATGCCGTTGTCGCCGGTGGCCCGCGTATCGGAGACTTCTATACCGGCCTGCTCGCGGTATCGATTGCGCTGTGGGCGCCGGCCCTCATCGGTGGCATCGCGATCATGCTGACGATTGCCTATCTCATGCGCACCAACCATGGGTTTAGAAACTACGACAATCGGAATCCACACCTTTAGCAGGAGTTAGCCGGTACTGTCTCACTGAGGCCAACCATGCTCGCGCGTTCCTCTTCGGTCCGTTGTTTCCTCGGCACACGCTAAAATTATTTATTACGGCGATTGTTGGAGGAAGCATTACAGCGTTCGATTCTCTTCCCTCTTGGGAAGAATCCATGAGTCTGTGGAGGCCCTTTGATCGACGAGCTTTTGACAAGCTTGATTCTCGTTCGAAAGGGTGGGTTGCCCAGGAAGTCCAGCGACGGCGGGGGCTCCTTCCGGAGCGATTTTGCTCATCAGTTCTGCTGAGCTACCCCCGCTCGGGAAATCATCTCCTTCGATTCCTTGTCGAGTATGCGACACGTCGCCCAACGCTGGGGGCAATTGACCGTGAGGCCTCTCCGACTCCGCTGGGCCTTCATGACCTGCCAATTTTTCTCCGGGTGAAGGGTATGCGCGCGGCAAACCCCTCGCCGATTTTGGTCAAGCGACACTCGCTCTTGCCCGACGAGAGCTTTGCGACGACAATCCTTCTCGTTCGGGAGCCTGTTGAGGCAATCCTCAGCCATTTGAAGCACGAAAGCGATCTCGATTTTGAAAAGAAAGTTCATCGCGAAGTCGCTGACTTTGCAGAGAATCTTCGGGTGTTCGATCTCGTCCCCTCAGGGTCAAAATTGAGGGTGGAGTATGCGCAACTCATGACAGATCCGGGTCCGTCTTTACATGCCGTTCTTTCCTTTCTCGGCGCCTCCACACTCACGTCGCGAGCCCGTGTAAAGGCCGCTGTTCGAAAACGATCGCTGGCCTACACAAGCCTCGAGCGACCGGACGCGCGGGGGGCACAAAAATACCGGGATTTGTTTCCTGACCGCGCGGACTACCTGCGGAGCATGCTCTAGCCTGTCAAGGGGGCGCTCTTATAGTTTCAGTAGCAAGGCAACGGAATCTTTATAGTTTTTAGAAGGACATCTACGTCGTGAGTAAAATTTTCATCAGCTTTGGGATTCCTAAATCTGCCTCGAGCTTCTTGTGTCAGCTGGCCATCGGCGTGATGGAGAAACTCATCATCGAGCGGGGGCTCGTTGGCAAGGACGCGACATCGTTGTTCCCCGGCATCACCGGCGCTTACCCGGGTTTTATTTATGCCGATTCAGTGCTCGACACCCTCGGACTGCCGCGAACGGGAGCGGGACTCGACGAACTCGTTAAACGGCTGGTGGAGGACATGGCCGACTCCAACGAGGTCATTGTCATTAAAACCCACCAAGCGGCGGGCCCCTTCACTCAGCGTGCGATTGCCGACGGAATTGTCAGTGCGTGCGCCAGCATTCGGCATCCCGCCGACGCCATGCTTTCACTGGGAGATCACTGGACCAGAGATGGTAAGGAGGTCACCGGAATCGAACAGTTCATGGGGGCCAATCGCACAGACGAAATTGAATCCCGCCTTCTCACGTGGGAGGAAGTTCCCCAGCTTCAGATCTTCGACTTCACAGATTTGGTGCAGTTTCCTTACGCTGTTGCGCAACGAATTGGGGGGCTGTTGGAATACGACGGTCCGCTGAGAAGCGTTGTGGATCAGCTTCTGGACAATCCCAAGCGAATCTGGCAATTCAATCAGGGGAGCTTGGATCGTAGCAAGGCCGAGCTGACCGCCGAGCAGCGTGCAGAAGTTGAGAGCTTTTATCCTCACCTCATGAAGCGTCTTGCCAACCATGTACCTGTGCGGGTAAAGCCGACTTTTGCCGTTGTCATTCCCTCGCTGAACTCCGTCGATCACCTTGCTCAAGCGATTCAGAGCATCGCGAGTCAAACCGGCGATTTTGAGATATTGCTCCACATTCAAGACGGTGGCTCGACAGACGGGACGCTCGAGCTCATTCGCCAGTGGCAGGAGTACCTCCTGTCTTTGACACTTCCGTTCTCCCACAACATCACGAGTTTCACCTGGGAATCGGCCCCAGACACAGGCATGTACAACGCGCTCCAGAATGGTTTCAATCATCTGAGCGCGGACTGGTACTCCTGGATTGGCTCGGATAATATTTTTCTCCCTGCCGCATTCCAGACCGTTGCAACGCTGGCGGACGTTGCGACCGAATTTGACTGGGTCATTGGTACTTCGGCCGAACAGCGCGAAGACGGGGTTTTCTTCCGAGCGCCAGCAAGTAACATCAACAATCCAATCTCGCAACGTAGCATCGCTCAGGGTCTCCATGACCAAACCACACTGCCGTTCCTCCAGCAAGAAGGTATTTTCTGGAGGAACAATCTCTGGGAGCAAAGTGGGCGCAAACTTGTGGAGCGCTACAAGTTGGCCGGTGACTTCGCTCTGTGGACCGAATTTGCCCGTCATTCGGAGCCACTCCTGGTGGATTATCCCTTGGCGGCTTTTCGCCGACGAGCCGGTCAGCTCTCAGCCGACCTCGACGGCTACCTGGCCGAAGTTGCCGAGATTCAATCCGGGATTGACCGCGTCGCCGCCGAACTTAACGACCGCCAACTCCAAAAAGCTTCCGTGCGTTATCCACGAGGAAATTGGAAGATTGATCACATCGTAACGACGCCCGAGTCCACTGGGTCTGGTTCTGGTCCAGGCGGAGCCCGTCGAGACGCCCCGTGGGAAGGCTGGGATTTGTTTGGCGCAGGGGAGTGGGAAGATGCCGCCCCAGAAATCGGGCTGAATGAGTCTTTCTGTTGGCTCCTTAAAGAGGGTGCAACCTTGACTCTCAAGGCCCCTCTTGAGGGTCGCCACCGAGTGACACTGTCGATGGCAAATTCGCACCGCAATCAGGTGATTTACGTCATGGGCCCAGGAGTGGACCTTAAGGTGTCTGCGCCAAATGCCAAATTTATCACAGGCATGTTCCAGGTCAGCTTCGACTGCGACGTCGACCCTCTCGGTACGGACTTCCGTGTTGTTCCCAGTGTTGCCGAGCGCACCGCGGGCGACACCCGGGAGATGGGCGTTTTGTTGACGAATGTCACCATCGACCGACGTTAGAAAAGACTTATTTTTTACTAAGATGTAGTGACCCCCTTTGGAAGGATTCACTATGTCGCGCGTTCGTCGCTTCACTCTCACCTCGGTTGCCATCGCCGCACTCTTTGCGGGACCAGCCGCGTTCGCCATCCCCGCGTCGGCAACGACGCTGGACGCTTCCGGAGTTGCGCTGGACTTCAGCAACCCGGTCAATACCGACTATCTCGAAAATGCCACGGCCGGTGACAGTCAGCTCTATTCCGGTGTGGCCACAATCGGTGGATCCGTTGTGGATGCCCTTGTCACCTTTGTTGGCGCATCGAGTTCTTCGGTCGGAGAAGACTTCATTTACTTTGATCAGTCCCAGGTGGACCTCATCAACGGTTTGCTCGGTGCCCCAGGGAACCTCACTCCCGGGTGCTACAGCAACGTCGGTTACCTGACGAATCCTCCCGGTTATGACTACTCCGGCTTCGCGCTCGGGGATCGGCTCGCCGGCGGATCGGTCATGTATGTCGACGGCTACGACAGAAAGGCCGCCTACAACTCCACCATTAGCAGCAGTGTTCACATCTGCCCCGATGCTGGCGGAGAAAACGGTGACATCACGGTTCGCGTTGACTTTCAGGTCGCGGGTGAACCCGTCACATTGAACAACTTGACACTCAATGTCACGGATCTAGACAACCAACAAGAGATGACGTTGTCCTCGCCGAAGCCGACCTCCTGGGTCATCGATAGCGCGTCACTCGTGACTGTTTCTGAGGCGGAGGCCGACGTTCTGACGCTGGTGGGCTCCACCGACCCAAGCCCCGAGACGGCGCCGTACTTTCCTGAGCGCTACACCGCAGAAGCGCACTATGACGCCGTTTCCTCGGTGACCTACTCGTTCAAGATTGTGAATGCGTCCAGTGGCGGCGTGGAGGTCGCTTTTGACTCCTACTTCCCGAGCACCGTTCCGGAGGCGACACTCGCTGAGACGGGAGTCGAGACACTACCCGCCGGCATCCTTGTTCTTGGTGCCGTGGTTCTGGGAGCCGCTTTCGTCGTCGCACGTCGCGTTCGCCGGAGCCGCGCGTAGGAATCCAACCCAAACGAAGATGGCCCGCCCCCTCACGGTGGCGGGCCATCTTCGTTCGTCGTGTCACGGGGTCATCGTGATGATGGCGCGTCCGGTTATTTCACCCCGAGCAAGGGCCTGGTAGGCCTCGTCGGCGTCTTCCAGTGCATAGCGCCTCGTGATGAGGGCGCTCACATCGAAGGCGCCGGAGCTTGCGAGTGTGGTGACGGCGGGAAGGTCAACGCGAGTGCGACCTCCAAAGGAACCGGTGATCGTGTACCCGCGACGCACGAGTGGCGTAATTTCGATATCCGCCGTTGCCGCACCGGCCGCGATTCCGATGGCCACCATGCGCCCGCCATCAGCGAGCATCTGGGAGGTCTGCTTAAAGGTTATGGGGTTGCCCAGGGCTTCGAAGGCGACATCCGCCCCGCCATCCGTCACCTCGCGCACCGCAACAACCGGATCAACCTTGCGAGAGTTGACGGCGTGGGTTGCCCCAAGCTCAAGGGCTCGTTGGAGTTTGTCGTCGGCAATGTCGACGGCGACGATGGTGGTGGCCCCGGCGGCTTTTGCCATGAGGATGACGCTCGAGCCGATTCCACCGACACCGACAATGGCCACGGAGTTTCCTGGTTCCACTTGTCCCGAGCGAACGACCGCTCCATACGAGGTGAGTCCCGCGCAGCCCAAGATACAGGATGTCTCTATATCGACCGTGGCAGCTAAAGGGGCGAGGGCGGAGAGGGGGACGACGGCGAACTCCGCCAAGCCGCCCATGGAGTACATGGCCAGAAAGGAGCCGTCGGGCATGCTCACGCGGCTGGTTCCGTCGTAGAGCGTGCCCTTAAGCCGATTTTGGCCGAAGAAATTTGCGCACAAATCATCGCGACCGCGCAGGCAGGCCGGGCAGTAGGTGCAGGGCATGATGAAGGCGGCGGCGACGACGTCACCGACAGCGAGTCCGTGGGTGTCGTCGGTGCCCGGGCCGAAGGAAACAATGGTGCCGCTAATTTCGTGACCCAGAACGGCCGGCCGGGGAAAAGCGACTTCCCCTTTGATGACGTGGAGGTCGGTGTGGCATACGCCGCACGCGGCGACCCTAACCAGTGCCTCGTTGGGGTGAGGCTGGGGCACCGCGATGGTTTCTATCCGCAGTGTGGGCGAGTCTGCTGAGAGCACGGCGGCCCTCATGGTGGTGGGGAGAGACGTCATCGTCCTTCGTCCTTTCAGCGCGCCGGCGGGCGGCGCTCTCATCGCCTCGGCAGTGAAGCGGTTGTGTCTTAAGATTACTCGGCCCGGTGTCTGACGCGCGGGGCCAGGTGAGAAAGTCCCCGTGACTTTTAGCGACACATAAGGCGCTTTCTCACTCCCGCTCGCTACGGTGAAGGGCGCCCGTGAGGTTTTCTCCGGCCGCTTCCCTACGCAAATCGAGGAATTCCTCCATGTCCGTTCTCCAAGAAATTCTCTCTGCCAACGACACCTACTCGGCCACCTTCGGCACCAAGGGTGATTTGGCGATGCCCCCCGCGCGCGCCTTCGCCATCCTGACCTGCATGGATGCACGCCTCGACCCCGCCAAGTACGCGGGGCTCAGCGAAGGTGATGCTCACGTCATTCGCAATGCCGGCGGGCGGGCATCCGATGATGCCATTCGCTCACTTGTCATCTCGTACAAACTGCTTGGCACGAAGGAGTGGTTCGTCATTCACCACACCAACTGCGGCATGGAATTCTTCACCGACGACGTCATGCGCTCTCTCTTGGCCAACAGCCTTGAGGCTGCAGCTCTCGGCGCCGAAGGCTTCTACGACGTGGGCACCGGTCCCGGGTCTGCCGAAGCGAAGTACATCGATTGGCTGACCATCGCGGATCAGGCAACGAGTGTTCTCGAAGATGTCACGCGGATCAAGGCTCACCCCTTGGTGCCTGCCAGCATTCCCGTGTTCGGGTACATCTATGACGTGGCCAACGGGCGTCTCATCGAGGTGCCCGCAGCCACAACCGCGGGTGCCGCGGTTTAGCCCCAAAAATTACAGAACAGGCGCGGTGTTGATGTCCTTCTCAGGAAGCTGAGGAGGGATTGACACCGCGTTTGCTTTCGCCTCAGCACGCTCCGTAGCAACGCGCATGCGGTCCTTGAACCAGCGCGTATCGGTGAGGCGGGCCAGGAGTGGCCCGACGATGACGGTCACAAGCATGTAGGTAGCGGCAAGCGGCGCAATGAGGGGCTCGACTCCAGCGGACACCGCGAGGGCAGCGATGATGATGGAGAACTCTCCACGCGGGGTGAGCGCGAGGCCGGTGCGCCAGCGACCGGGGCGCCCAATGCCGGCCCGTTTGGCGGCGAAGTAGCCGGTCAAGACCTTGGTGGACATGGTGACGACGGCCAAAATGAGGGCGGGCACGATGACCGCCGGAATGTCGGCCGGATTCGTGGTGAATCCAAAAAAGACAAAGAAGATTGCGGCGAAGAGATCGCGCAGAGGGCGCAGGAGTTTCTCGGCATTTTGGGCCACCTGACCGGAGAGCGCGATCCCCACAAGGAACGCGCCGACGGCGCTGGACACCTGCACCTGAGCTGCGAGGCCGGCCACCAACATGGCAAGGCCTAAAACGCCTAGGAGCAATGATTCCGGATGATTCGGCGTGAAGATGCGCGAGAGCCGCTTGCCGTGGCGCACCGCCAGGTACAGCACCAGGGAGACCGATCCCACGGCAATGGCTACGGTGATGGAACCTTGAAGCAGGGAAGCGCCGATGACGACCGCCGAGAGCACAGGCAGGTAAAACGCCATGGCGAGGTCCTCGATGACGAGCACCGACAGAATCGTGGGGGTCTCACGGTTACCGAGTCGTCCCAAGTCGCGCAGTACTTTGGCGATGACCCCGGAAGAGGAAATCCAGGTCACACCGGCCATGGCGAGTGCGGCCACAGGCCCCCACCCCATCAGCAGGGCAAATGCGGCGCCGGGGAGGGCGTTCAAAATCGCATCCCAGACACCGGCCCGAGCCGAGGACTTCAGGTTTCCCATCAGCTCTTGGGGAGAATATTCCAAGCCCAAGAGAAGCAGCAACAGCACCACACCGAGCTCAGAGCCCGATGCCAGGAAGTCTTCACTGGCGCTCAGGGGAAAGATGCCGCCAGCACCGAAGGCAAGCCCGGCCGTCATGTACAGCGGAATAGGCGACTGTCCGTAACGCGAAGCCAAGCGACCCAGCAGAGAAAGGCCGAGGAGCAATGCCCCGACCTCAATCAGCAGAAGAGTCGCGTGGTCCATCCCCTAGACCTGACTGTGCACGAGAAGTTTGTCGAGCGCGTCTAGGCCGTGGCGGGTGCCAACGGCCACGATGAGGTCATCCTCTTGGAGTTTCTCATCGGGAGTGGGGGAGGCGATGACCGTCTCGCCGCGCAAAATGGCCACAATCGAGACACCGGTTTTTGTGCGTGCCTTCGTGTCGCCCAGAGGGCGGTCGAGGTAGCGAGAGTCTGACGGCAACCGAATGTGCTCGGTGAACAGTCCCACCGCTCCGCCCAGCCCGGAAAGCTGGCTCAGGAGCGCCGCGTGGCCGAGCAGGTCCGAGAGGGCCGCGGCTTCGTCGCCGGTCAGTGGGACCGACGCGAGGATCGCATCCGGATCATGTTTGTCATAAACGGCAAGCTCACGCTCACCACTTCGATAGCTCAGAACGCCAACGTGCCGGCCGCTGGAGGTCACGACATCGTGACGAACTCCAATTCCGGGAAGGTCAATTTTTTCGATGCGTACACCCATGACTCCACGGTACTGCGGGCACTGCGCGACAAGAAATTGAGCGCGTTACGGCCGTGTTACTTTTTTGAGGCCGACTGCGGGAGGATGCTGTCGATGGCGCTTCCCACGGTGGTATCCAGAAAAGTGAAGCCGTCTGCCAGCAAGGCCGTGGGTTGTATGCGTTGGCTGGAGAGCAGAAGTTCGCGCCCGGCTTGTCCCAGCAACGCGGTCAGGGCAAAGCCCGGAGCTGGAAGCCAGAAGGGTCGCTTGAGGCGCCCGGCGAGCACGTGCATAACGGTTCCGGATGTCTCCGGCTGCGGCCCCACAATGTTGACCGGCCCCCATACCTCCGACGTCAGAAGGTGCATGATGGCCCGCACCTCATCGCGCAGACTCACCCACGGCCACCAGGCTTTTCCACCCGCTAACGGGCCGGCGACCCCTAATTTCGTCAGCAATCGCAGAGGCCCCAAGGCTCCGCCGGAAGGGGAGAGCACGAGGCCCGTTCGAAGGAGAACGACACGAACGCCCTCGGGGGCGGCTTTAGCGGCAGCCTCCCAGGCGACGACGACATCGGGTAAGAACCCGGCCCCACGAGGAGAAACCTCCGTGAGGGTTTCGGTTCCGCGATCACCATAGAAGCCGACGGCCGATCCGTTGAGCAAAATCTGTGGGGGGCGGGCGGAGGTCGCCAGCGCCTCGGTGATGGTGTTGGTGGCGGCAAGGCGAGAGTGCAGGATTCCCGCACGGCGCTTGGTCGTCCACGGCATCTGGCTGATGGAGGAACCTGCCAGGTTGATGATGGCGTCGAACGTGCCCAGCGCATCGAGGTTGAGAGGCATTACCCCCGGGTTCCACAGATAGGTGCGTGATTCCGTTGCCGCAATTTCTGCCGAGCGCGTCAGAGTGTGAACCACGTGACCGGCCGCTTCGAGCTCGGCGGTGAGTTCACGGCCAATCAGACCGGTGCCTCCGGCGATGAGTATTGAAAGTGACGAAGCCACGGTTACCTCCCAAATTGGTGGAGGCAACCGTGGCTCGTGAATCGTGAGCCGCGCTCACAAAAAAGGATTAGGCGGTGGCGCTTCCACGTCCGACAATACCGGCGCGAACCAGCAACACATAGATTTGGCAGCCGAGGCAGTAGCCAAACACGGAGTTCAAGAAGGCAGCGACGAAGGCGAAGGCCACCGCGACGAACGCACCGGTGGTCAAGCCAAACAGGGCCAACACGAGACCGACCAGCGTGATGATGAACCCAATGAGTTGGGCAAACGTGGGGGGCTTGGGGTTTTCCAGTTCACCGGGAGCACTCAGGTTCGGGCGAATGAATTTTTTGAAAATAGCGCCGTAGGGGTGCTTGCCGATGCCGGCGAAGGCGCCGATGGCAAACACGATAACGATGAGCAGCAACAAAATGGATGCGGGCGTCGCCAGGTTCGCGAGAATCGAGTTTGTCGAAGAGAGCTGAGGACCTGCCAGCAGAAGAATGATGTCGGCCGTCAAGGTGATCAGCGTCAATGTTGCACCGAAGCGAGGACCACGAGGGTCGATACCCTTCGTGCCGGGGGTGGCAGCGAGGGGGTTGTGCTTGTTTGATGACGATGCTTTAGATGACGATGCGTTAGATGACGATGCTTTAGATGACGTAGTGGCCATGATCTCTCCTGAGG
>Ga0114978_10002518_pt1 | contig 15084 bp, 15 predicted proteins | sample S_140212_EF_Meta_FD_87027 | JGI IMG/M metagenome (GOLD analysis project Ga0114978, IMG submission 87027) | Freshwater microbial communities from Lake Simoncouche, Canada to study carbon cycling - S_140212_EF_MetaG | ecosystem: Environmental > Aquatic > Freshwater > Lake | place: Lake... | reverse complement strand
AGCCCTGATCTTGCTGGATAACGGTGAATTCAACCTGTTTCAAATTGATAGCGAACTCAATCGCTCTCGCCACTCGCTGGCTCCTGGCTCAGCGCGCGCGGTCATTCACCGCTACCTCGCAAGCGTGACCGACCACGTGCGGATCGACCGCATCATGGAGTTGCACCGCCCCGACACTATCTATCACGCGGCGGCGTACAAGCATGTACCCATTGTCGAAGACAATGAGCCCGAAGGTGCGGAAGTCAACGTGTTGGGCACGCTGCGTGTTGCAGAAGCGGCGCTGAAGCACGGCGTGCAGGACATGGTCTTTGTTAGTACTGACAAGGCGGTCCGTCCGACCAGTGTCATGGGCGCGTCAAAGCGCGTCGCGGAGATGACCCTGCAAGCGCTCCATGCCCGGTACGGGGGCAAGGGCAAGACGCGATTCACTATGGTTCGTTTCGGAAACGTCCTCGGCTCAAGCGGCAGTGTGGTGCCAATCTTCAAAGAACAGATCATGACGGGTGGACCGGTCACGGTCACGCACCCGGAGGTCACTCGTTATTTCATGACCATCCCGGAGGCGGTGCAGTTGATCCTGCAGGCGGGCGCGATGGGCGAGGGCGGAGACGTCTTTGTATTGGATATGGGCGATCCAGTCCGTATTTCTGACATGGCGCGCAACATGATTAGGCTCTCAGGGCGCACAGTGCGTGATGCAGCCAATCCGGCGGGCGAGATCGAGATTGTGTTCACGGGTATGCGCCCGGGTGAGAAGCTCTACGAAGAACTAGTGATTGGCGCGGAGCTCATGCCCACGCAACATGCTGGCATACTCCGTGCGCGCGAGGTATTTACACCGTGGGAAGTGTTTGAACACCGCCTGCAGCAATTAGAGGCCGCAGTGAGTCAGCACGACCGGGCGAGGGTGCGGGATTTAGTTATGACGACAGGGCTCGGGGAAATGGCGAAAGACATAAGGAACTAGTCAGTGCGCCACTCCATCTTGCACCACCACTTTAAATGCGGTGCGCCACAGGATCTTCAAGTCAAACCATAGCGAGCGCCGCCGCAAATATTCCGTATCTAGGCGAGCCTTTTCTAGAATTGGCAATTCATCGCGGCCATTGATTTGCGCCCAGCCAGTCAGGCCAGGCAGTAAGTCGCTTACGCCGCTCTCCGTGCGCATCTGAATAAGGTCCGCTTGATTAAATAGCGCGGGGCGGGGGCCAACGAAACTCATGTCGCCTTTCAGAATGCTCCAGATCTGTGGAATCTCATCAAGACTGGATTTACGTAAAAGTGCTCCGATAGGCGTTAAGTACGACGTAGGTTCTGCCAGCAAGTGCGTTGGCTGTGCGGGGGTACCCACGCGCATGGTGCGAAACTTTGGCATACAAAAGATTCGGTTGTTGCGACCAATGCGGTCAGACCAATAGAGCGAGGGGCCGGGTGATGTCATCTTCACAGCGATGGCGATGCACAACCACGGCACGGCAAAGAGCGTGAGCAGTACAAGGGCGAATAGAAAGTCAACGCATCGCTTCAAGATGTTTCTACTTTACCGCTCGGCGAAGTCCTTCGTCTACGGACACGGGGGGATTCCATCCAAGCAGCTCGCGCGATTTAGAGATGTCCACCTGCAGTGAGCCGCAAAGTCGCTGCGCCATGTCGCGCTTGCCAAACATGGAGGCGGCTGCCATAAGCACGGACTTTGGAACAGGCAGTAAACGCGCAGGGCGATTCATGGCACGTGCCATTCTTCGAATCAAATCTGGAGTTGAAAGATCTTCGCCGTCACTCACCAAGAATGTTTCATTTGCTGCGGCGGGGTGCTCAAGACAGGTGTTAATGAAATCAACCAGATTATCGATACCCACCAAACTGCGGCGATTTTGAATGGAAGCAAGCGGGAGGGGGAGGCCGCGGGCAACCAATTGGGTGAGCTTTCCAAAATTGCCAGGTGCTTTACTGCCGTGGACTAAGGTTGGGCGAATGATGACTAGTTCCATTCCCGTTGATTTCGAGATGGCACGAAGTCCCACTTCCGCTTCATGTTTACTCACGCTGTAAGGATCGTGTGGAAGCGAAGCAGAGGTCTCTGTAAAGATCTCTCCATAGTCGGTGGAGTTTCCATTCACTCCAATGGTGCTGAGAAAAATGAATCTCCGAACCCCAGCCGTCGCCGCTTGGCGAGCAAGATTAAGCGTTCCTTGTGTGTTGACGAGGCGAAACTCCGCCAACGGATCGATTGCGGTGTCACGCATGACATGCACGCGCGCGGCGAGGTGAATTACGGCATCTGCGCCGTGGAGTGCAGTGGACCAGTTTGTGGCGGCACTGATATCGCCTATGGCAACCGAGTTCGAAGGGGTGCATCGGTCGCGCGGCGCAGCACGCATTGGCGCGACGATTTCGTGTGAGCGCAAAAAAAGAACAGTGCGCCCGATAAAGCCACTAGCTCCGGTGACAAGGACACGCATTGCTTAAGTGTAGTGACTAGACCATCGCACTCGTAATGAGACTGGTCTGCGCCACTGCGAGAAAGTAGATGCCTTCACATACTTGGAGTTCGTCATCTGCTATGCTTTTGAAGCATAAACTGGCGTGCCAAGGCAATTGTTTTCAGAACGGGATGTTTATTCTTTGGTCACTGCTTCTGTAATGCGACTGAATAAAAATAGAGAGACTTTTTATGAATAAACTCAGCTCCGTTCAAGCACTCAGGGCACTCGCCGCGCTGATGGTTGTCATCTTGCACTCGAAGATTATGTTCAGTGCAGAGGAACGTAAGCTCCTTCTAACGATCCCCGGCTTTACAGACATAGGCTCATACGGCGTTCAGTTGTTTTTTTTGTCATTTCTGGATTCATCATCAGCGCCGTTGTCAGTAAACCAAACTATGACGTCAGGTCATTTGCAATTCGGCGCGTCTTTCGGATCTTTCCGTTGTGGTGGCTTGTGATGAGCGTGGGGCTCGCCATGTATTTCTGGCGGTCATGGTTCCGCGCCGATGTCGAGCTCCTGGGGTGGGTCGGTGTACTAAAGAGTTACGCGCTCTTGCCTCAGAAGCCGTATCCCTTCATCAATCCGGGATGGAGCTTGGAGTACGAAGTCATTTTCTACGCGATCGTCGCGCTTCTGTATCCGCTGACAGGAATCTGGGGAGTCTTCGTGCTCATGCTTGGCCTGTCGACCGCCGCGAATGCGTTCAAGCCGGCAGACGGATACCACCTCGTCGATGGCAGCTATCTGTTCTTCGGCGCTGGCATTGTCGCCTACCTGCTGCGCAATCGCAGTTGGCGCGAGGCGGCGCCGCTTGCCGCGGGTGGCTTCGGCAGGTTCGCCATGTCCTGCGCAAGGGGGCTAGATTAAGGGGATATGATGGGGTGAGAGCCATGGGCGCCCCCCCCGACGCGAGCATTGTTGAACGGCTTCGACCTCGGCAGGCCGCGTCGCGAAATCGTCAGGAATTCCATGACCGTTGCATTCTGGCTGCCTTCTTTCTCGTGTCGGTTTCGTTCGCTCCGCAGGTTGCGTCGTCATACAAACTGCTCGATGTGGGACTTGCGTCCTCGCTTTCCTGGGCTGCCCGCGCGGTGGCGGTGACGTTCGGGGCTTTGGGTTGCGCTCCGCTCGATCTTCGCCGCTTGCGGCTGAGTGATGTTTTGCTGGTGAGTGGCCTGTTGATTGCGATTCTCCAGTTCTTCATGGCGCCATCGATCTCGCCTGAGGACGAAGCGCTCTTCCTGAACGGTCCTGCAGCAGCGCCGTTCTTTATCTTGCTTCCGCTCGCGCACCGGCATGTTCCCTATGCGAGGATCTGGGGTTTGCTGGCCACCTCGGTAGTACTTCAGTTGATGCTGGGTATCGCGTTGTTTTTCGTCGGATCGCCTGAAGGCCCGCAGATCAACGATAAGAACGACGGCATAGTTGGCACGATGGGTGTCTCCAATATGTTCGCGATGCTGTGTCTGCTCGTTGCCGCGCGTTACGCATATTTTGAGGGCCGCAGGGGGTTCTTCGTCGGTTTCGGTGTGCTGGGCGTCGTGCTTTCTGGATCCCTTGCAGCCGCGGGCTGTCTCTGTCTAATCGCGTTGATCGGGTTCGCGGTGGATCGCAGGTCCAGGGCATCGACCGCCAAGGTCGTGTTGCTCGCGGCGTTTGGCTGCGCTCTCTACTTCATACCGTTCTTGCTATTCGGCTTGAATCCTCCCGCGAGCATCGAGCACGTCATGTTCAAGGTTGATTCTTTGTGGAGACTTGCGATCGGTGCAGGATCCGAGGACATCTCCTACAGCGTCACGCTGCGCAGGCAGGTGTGGACGGATGTCATCAACGGCGTAACCTGGGACATGAATGTCGCGTTGTTCGGTGGTCTTGGGGGATATCGCTACTTCCCCGCGGATAGCCAGGTCGTGACCTACGTCGGGAGCTTCGGGCTTCCTGTAGCACTGATGATATTCGCACCGATGCTCGGTTGCGTGCGCGACCTGTTCCGTATGAGGGGCCGGCGCTTCGTCTTTGCGACGCTTGCTTTGGTTTTGTCGCTGTTCCTTCTCAGTAATCGTATGTACGACTATTTCACGGGTGCGGCGCTTGCTGCCTTGGTTATCTCCGAGATTCGTGCGCGATCGCAGGGAGCCCTCGAAAGATGACGGCTTCAAGAACGGCCCATTGCGCCGACGATCTCGTCTCCGTCATCATGCCGGCGTTCAACGCTGCGGCAACGGTTGGCGCATCCGTTCGCAGCGCCCTCGCCCAGGACCATCAAGCCATCGAGGTGCTTGTCGCCGACGATGGTTCGCAGGACCGGACGGCGGAGATTGTCGAACGGCTGGCTGCGGTGGACAACAGGGTGAGGCTGATTCGCACGGCGGGCCGGCTCGGTCCTGCCGATGCGCGCAATGCGGCGATCGCCGCTGCGAGCCCTGGCCGCTGGCTGGCGTTCCTGGACAGTGACGACCTCTGGCACCCCGCCAAGCTCTCGCGCCAGATCGCGCTGTCCCGGGAGTCCGGGGCGCCGCTCGTCTACTCCGCCTACTGGCGCATTTCCGAGGACGGCACGCTCTGCGGCACGCCGACGTTGGTGCCGTCCGCAATTTCCTACCGACAATTCCTCGGGAATTCCGCGATCGCCACCTCCACGGTGCTTTTCGATCGCGAGCGCTTCGGGGCACCGCGACTCGATGCGAGCGTTGGCTACGACGACTACGAACTGTGGTCGCGTCTGCTCTCGGAGGGTGGGGTTGCCCGTGGCATTGCAGAGCCGCTGATGGCCTACCGCGTTCGGCTTGGTTCTGTCAGCCGGCGGCGAGTAAGCATGTCGCGCGAGGTCTGGCGGGTGCTGCGGGACCGGCGCGGGCTTCCGCTTCCGGAGGCGGCCTACCGATTCGGAAGCTATGCGCTGCGTGCAGCACTCAAGCACCGTGCTGGTCGACCGATTCATCCCTCGCAGGCGATGCTGCCTGCGGAATTGCTCGCGTTGCTCGGCCAGTGACGGCCGATCACGGCTTGATGACGGCGATCCGCGCGATGCGGACGTCGCCGCCAGATCGCATGTGAAGCGATATCGGCAAGTGATCGGTCGCTGCACTTTCGACCGGGCATTGCACGCGGAACGGACCGGATGAGATGCGATTTTCGTGGGTGCCGAGCGCCAGGACGGCGTTGCCGTCCGATGTGCCGTGCAGCTCGACGGCGCTTCCCGTGCGACCCGTGACCCAGGCTTCGAGCGGCCAGTCGCCTCGGACCTGGCCCGGCTGCAACAGCCCCCGTGAATCCCACGGCAACGGGCTCGTGATGTACGGCAGGTGCTGAGGATCCGCGAGGTCCAGTTCCGCAGGCGGTGCCCATGTGAGCCGATCGCCGATCCGCCGGGCGGGCGCACCTGCAACGACCGCGTATGGGGATACGTCCCGTGTCACCACTGCGTTCGCGCCGATCACGGCACCCTTGCCGATCCGCACGCCCGGGCAGATGACGGCGTTGGTGCCGATCCAGCAGTCGTCATCGATTCGCACCGGTCGGTCGGGCAGCGGTTGGCCATCCTGTCGCAGGAGCCGTTCCTGGTCGCGTATGGGGAGCCACGGGACGTGTCGGAACGGATGGCTTCCGGATGAGATAAAGACGTTCGGTGCCAGGATGCACTGCGACCCGATGCGGACATCGCCGTTCACGGTGCATCGACGCTGGATCGTGGTGCGGGCTCCGATGGAGACCTCGGCACCCGTCTGCATCTCGACCTGTTCCGAGAGCCAGCTCCCGGGTGCGATTCGGATCGCGCCTGCGGGGGCCGCATCGAGCAGGCAACGCCACCCGACGGAGGCCCTGCTTCCGAGGGTCACGACGCCGTTGAGCCGTACCGACGGCGATACCCGCGCTCCTCGGAGTGCGAATACAGCGCAGTGCCAGGCGCGAGCCGGCAGCGTGTGTGCGACCAGCTTTGTCACGCTTGGCATCGTTTCGATTCCTTCCATGCCATCGCCATCCCCGCAAGGTACGTGGCGCCGGCGAGGCTGAGCGCCAGCCACCCCACCGAGGCGACCGAAGCGGTGGCGGATGATCCACGGAGGAACCACCATGCGCCGACGGCTCCGAGCGCTGCCGCCGCAGTGGTACGAAGCAGCCTGGTTTCCGCCCCGACGATGATGAGGAAACTCGACCAGTAGTCCGAAACCCGGAGCACCCCCACGGCGATGAGCAGTGGCGCAACGGTCGACGACACGGCGTACTGCGGATACCACCGCGACACGGCCAAGTCCCAGCACGCCCATGCTGCCGGGGCGGCGACCAGCCCGGCAGCGGCGAGGGCAGCAGAAATCCAGGCGGCTGACCGAAATGCTGGCGCTGCCCCCGAGGCCGCGTACGTCCTGGCCAACTTCGGGAACAGCGCCGCGTTCATCATCATTTGCGCCGCGGACGCAACGAGGATCGCGTTGGATGCGAAGGCGTAGGAGGCGAACCCGGCGACGTCGAGGCTTCGTTCCGCCATCCAGCGGTCGGCGTTCTGGACGAGCCATGTTGCCATCATGACCGCGAGCAGGGCGGATGCCGCACGCCATCGAATCGCATGGAAGCGCCGTCCGCCCAGGTGCATCGAAGCCGCGAAGGTGGTCGACGCCCGCCGCAGTGAGCCCTCCAACACGCCGGCGCTCACCAGGAGCGTTGCCGCCGCCTCCGCAGCGGCTGCCGCCGATCCGGAGCCGGTCGCCGCGATCATGCCTATGCCTGCAGCGAAGACCGCGATGGAACGCACGACGTACTGCCCGGAGAAGAGCACCGTCAGTCCGCGGCTGCGGCTCTCGACCGTCACGAGGACGAACACCTGCTGGGAAAGTCCGTGCACGAGTCCGACGATGATCGTGGTGCGATCAAGCACCGATCCGGCTGCGCCGCCGGGCAGCGCGAACGCCAAGGCCCCGCCGGCCGCCGCGCATGCCGCTGCCACCACACCGGCCTGGGCAAGCAGCATCATCGCCCTCCGCGAACGCCCCTGGAAGAAGAGCACCGGCATGTCGCGCTGCAGCATCGTCTGCAGCCCCAGGCATCCCAGCATGCAGAACGACCCGGAAACGAGGAGCGCCGCGCTGTAGGTCGCGAACGCGTCGACCTCCAGGAGCCGAGCCGCCACCAGGAGTCGCGCCATCATGACTGCGAGCGCCGACGCCAGCAGCGGTGCGTACGAGGCGTGCCTGGCCAGCCGGAGCGTTCGGGCCGCGCTGCCGCCCGGCGCGCGCTTCACGCCATGCTCCGCAGCTCCGACGGCGCACGACGGTCGTGCATCACGCCGTAGTCAAAGAGCGCGTATTGCACTTGGAGAAGCAGTCGTGGCGTTCTCGTCGGCGTGAGGCCCTTGTGGATGCACAGCGTGTCCTCGGCGAAACCGGTGCCTGCGGGGGCGCAGATCTCCACGACCCGGTTCGCCGGGTATTCCGAGGCGATCTCTTCATCGGTGTAGCGGCGGATGTTCCACCGGTCCCCGGGCTTGCGGATCGGGGGCTGGGCCTGCGACCCGACCACGCAGACGTGGGCGCCGTCGCCCGGCTCGACGTCGGTGATGTAGAAGAACATCTTGAAGAACCGGAAGTCGTCGACGTCCCGGTGGAAGAGGTGTGCGTGGCGGCTCCGGTCGGCCTCGCTCGCCTTCACGGGGAAGGTCCACCACAGGTTTGTGCCGACGAGCGTCGGGAGGGATCCGAGGTAGCGGGTCGCGATCAGTTCCAGGAAGGGATCCTGGAGGAGTCGCGAGACGGCGGGGCAATCGGTGGAGGTATTGAAGTACTGGGCCACGAGGATCGGCTTCCCCAGCGCTCGCTCCGCTTCGTGGCGCTGGTCGAGGCGGAATCCGTGCGTGGGACTGCGATCCGCGTAGCAGGCGTTCTGCTCTGCCCATCGCCGGATCTCCGCCACGTCGGCCGCGGGAAGCTTCAGGCCGAATGCCACACCGTCGCGCTGCAGTTCGCTGACGAATCGCTCTGGGTCGACTCCCGTGAACAAAGTCTGGGGCAGGCGCTCGCGGCAGTCATCGATGCGGCGCCGTGTTGCGGCCGAGTGCAGGAGGGAGCGCGCGCCCGAGACCGCGGAACGAATCGTGCCGAAGCGTCCAAGCCCGCGCATGAGGGTGTAACCCGGCTTGTCACGAAGTCCACGGAGGGCGCCCTGTAGGTTTGGCATTATCCCGAGAGTCTAGCGCTTCGCACTCCGCAAGCGATCACCCTTCGGGAGTCGGCCTCTCACGGAGAGGAGCACTCTTGCGGGAATCGAGAGTCGGAGGCGTCTCCATTCGCCGCCCGAGATGGACGGCTCCCTGCGATGCCTTTGCGCATCTTCGACCAATTTTCCCCAGTGTTCGCCCTGCATCGAATCGATCACGGCGTCCTCCGCGGTCATGTCTGTAGCGACGCGTTCGTCGTCCGCCTGGGTGAATCCAGACACCAAGGCGCGCTCCACCTGCGAAAAGTCGGCATCGCTGCGGTATTCCCATTCGGCGCCCTGGCTGCCCGGAACCGGCCGCATGTAGCGGCAGTACTGCGTACTGCGGTAGGCGTGCGTGTAGATCGCGCGAAGTGCGTGTCGGATCCTCTCCCGCGGCGCAACCTGCCGGATCATGAGCGCGGATTCCGAAGATCCGGGGCCCACCGCATTGCCAACGGCACCGCTGGCTTGGTAGTAGCAGGGCGCGAGCGCAAGCACCGCCCGGCCGGCGCAGGCGGCCTCGATCCCGATCGTCCCCCCGGTGGCCAGAACAACATCGGCCTGCATCATCAGGGAACGCGTGTCGGCCTTGCTGTCCGGCTCGACGAACGCGTACCCGCGCTGGCTGCACCACTCGCGGTAGTACCTGGCCGCAGATTCACCCGTTGCGCCGGCAATGGTCTCGCCCCAGACGGGGTGGCCGCGGACGACCACGGATGCTCCCGGTCCGAGGCGCTCCACAACCTCGTCGACTGCCTCTCGCATGTCGCCGAGTTCCTCCCAGCCCTCCTCGCCACGTACCTCGTACTGGCTGCTGGGTCCAACCAGCACACGCGCGCCGGTTGCCGGATGCGGCCACTCTGCGGCGACTCGGTCGGGGTTGTAGGAGCGCCACTCCGAAACGGGCATGCGCATCACGCGCCTGGCGATGAAGTCCGCAGCGAACGCTGCCTGGTCGGCGAGAAGGGGAACATCGCGAAAGATCGCCTGGAGGCGATGCTCGCTGCGAAGCGAGTTGCAGTCGGTCATCGGCGTGACCCGCACGCCCGTGTCGAAGGAGGCCCGCTCGATTGCCGCGAAGCGAATGCCGCAGTGCTGCGCCGCCCGGATCGCGGCCCTGGTGACATCCATCCGGCCGTTGAAAACGAGCACTGCATCGAGTCGTTCGCGCCGGATCCACTCGCAGCACTTCGCGTACATCTGTGCGGCAGGGGCAGCGAGACGCGACATGAGCGCGGTCGCCTCGGGTCCCTCGAGGCGCAGGTCGTCTTCCTCCCGCAGGATCGTTCGGACACTCGACAGCACCTCGGCGTCCCTCCATCCGCCCGGAGTGCTCGATCCCGTGAGCGCGCGCGCGCTCTGGATCTCGACGCCGGGATAGGCGCGCAGCCCTGCCAGGCTGCAGGGGATGCAGCCCATCCTGCTCCGGCCGAGCAGCGCCCTGCCGTAACAGTCCGACACGGCTCCGTCGCAGGACAGCCCCACGACCCGGTGGCCACCGGCCTTGGCCAATTGCCCGAGCCAGGAGACGTGCTCCGGATGGGGCCTGAACGTCGGCCCGGCGAAGAGTCCGATGTTCATTGAGCGACCTCCCGATGCTTCGCGGGCCGCGGGGTCATGCGTTCGAATTCCAGTCAGGGCATGCCGGCCACGCGTTCGCTAGGTCCTTCTGCAGGATCACGGTCGATGTCCGGTGATCCGGTGCCAGGCTGCTCGATCCCCCATGGCCGTACACCTTTAGCGAGCGCTCAAAGTAGGCAGGATTCCAGAGGAACATCCTCCTGCAGTCGAACTTGTAGCTGTACACCCCGTCCATGTGGCAGTATGGGTTCCGGTACTGCGTCGGGGGCATGAAGTCCGTGATTGCGAGCATCCCTCCATCGGACAGGCAGCGGTCGGCTTCAGCCGCGATCCTGAAGAGATCCTGCCTGTCGCACAAGTAAAGGCAGAATCCGAAGATCACCAGATCGAACTCGCCGTCGGCGAACGGCAGGGATTCCGCGGTTCCGACCGCCAGGCGAAGCTTCGGATGCCTTGCGCGCCCGTCCTCGATGGCGCGGACGGACGGATCAATCCCGGTGCCGGCACACCCGAACGCGGCACACAGCCGAGCGAGCTTGCTTCCATTGCTGCACCCGATCTCGAGTACCGAGCGGGGGCGCCCGCCGATGTCGGTCAAGATCGATGCGACATGGTCGTGCGAAGCATCCTCTCCAGCAGGCCAATTCCGGCTGAACCATGCATCGCCCTCGCCGGCGAGGAATGAAGATCTTTGCGTCATGGCCACAGTCTAACGTATGACGCCGCGCGCTTTACGTGGGATGCCCGTTGCGCTACCTTTGCGTCATGAGTGTTCCCATATCGCCGAAGGTACTGCTTCACCGCTCCGGCGACGCTGTACGCGTGAGGCCGGTCACGGTGGATGACTGCACACGGCGGTACGAGGCTTGGCTCGCTGATCCGCGGGTGAATCGGTTTCTCGAGACACGATGGCAGCCGCAGACCGGTCAGGCGATCCTCGAATTCGTGCGTCAGGCGATCGCCTCCGACAGCGGCCACCTGCTGGCCATTGTTGAATTGTCGAGCGGCCGGCATATCGGCAACATCAAGATCGGCGCCATCAACGAGAGGCACCGTTCCGCCGATGTGAGCTACTTCATCGGTGAGGTCGATTGCTGGGGAAAGGGATACGGCTCGGAAGCGGTCGGCCTTGCAGTTCGCCTGGCCTTCGAGGAATTGGGTCTCTTCCGGCTGCAGGCCGGTGTCTATTCATCGAATGTCGCCAGCATCAGGGTGCTTGTCCGCAACGGCTTCGTCCAGGAAGGCTGCTGGCGACAGGCGTTGGTGACGCAGGAGCCGATGCGCGATGACCATCTCTGGTTTGGGCTCATGCGCGACGAATGGGCGAGGCTCTCGCAGCAGGCGCAAAGCGACGGTCGGTAAGGTGTCGTCACAAGCACTTCCACGACACAGGCATGCCGCGGCGTGCCGATGCCCGCAGCGCGCGCCCGACGACCATGTCCGCAACCGATGGTGGAAGGCCATGGCCGGGGCGGATTGCTCGGATGTCGTCGTGCTTCAGTACATGTCCGGCAGGCAGATCGCGCACGAAGTACAGCGAGCGCCTGAACACCTTGCTGCCCGACTCGCTTTCCCCGGTGCCGAAGGCGACAGCCCCCAGGCCCTGCCACGCGCGCTCCGTCTCTTGGACCAGTGAGCGCATCTCCGCAGGCTCGAGCGAGAATGCCGCGTCCACCCCGCCGTCCGCGCGGGAAAGCGTGAAGTGCTTCTCTATCACCGTTGCGCCGAGCGCGACCGACGCCACCGCCACCCCGACACCGAGCGTGTGGTCGGAAAGTCCCGCCTCGCACCTGAACGCCTCGCGCAGCATCGGGATCGTGCGGATGTTGGAGTTCACGGGGCTTGCGGGATATGAACTGGTGCACTTGAGAAGCACGATGTCATTGCAGCCACTCTCGCGCGCTGTGCGCACCAGTGCGTCGATCTCCGCGAGCGAAGCCATTCCCGTCGAGACGATCAGCGGCTTCCCCGTCGCTGCCACCCGGCGGATCAGCGGAAGGTCGGTGTTCTCGAAGCTCGCGATCTTGTAGCAGGGCACATCCAGCGACTCGAGGAAGTCGACCGCCGTGTGGTCGAAGGGAGTGCTGAAGGCGATCATGCCGCGCGCGCGGGCGCGTTCGAAGATGGGCCCGTGCCAGTCCCACGGTGTGTGGGCTTCCTGATAGAGGTCGTATAGGGTGCGTCCGGCCCACGGGCTCTTCGGGTCCGAGATGAGGAAGTCGCCGTCGCGGATGTCGAGGGTCATCGTGTCCGCGGTGTAGGTCTGGATCTTGAGCGCGTGCGCTCCTGAATCGGCAGCGGCGTCCACGATCTCCAGCGCGCGCGCGAGCGACCCGTTATGGTTGCCGGAGAGCTCGGCGATGACGAAGGGAGGGTGGTCGGTCCCGATGCGGCGGCCGGCGACAGTCATCCCTTGGGTTGCTTCGTGACGTCTCATGCAATTGGCTCGATGGCGATCCTGAATTTCCGGCCGTGCAGTGTGAAATAGGCGGGATATCGTTCCGGATCCGCCACGCGGATGAGGTCGAAGCACTCCGCGAGTGAACGGGAGGGGTCGATCTCGCTATCAGCGGGAACCCTCCGTCGATGCTTGGTCGGAGTTCCGCGCTGTGGGTAGGGCGAAGTACGGTCGCAGTGGTCGATAGCCCAAGTCATCAGTTCTGTCTCGGCCGAGAATACCGCTGCATTGATTTCGGCAAACGTGGCGGAGCGCGGGACCCGAAACCGTACCTGGTGCCAGATGTCGCCCGAATCCACCGAGTCTTCGGCATTGATAAGCGACATCGTCAGATCTGTTCGTCCTTCTAGGATCTGCCAGACGTGAGGTGACATCCCGCGACCCTCCGGAAGCGCACTCGCATGGATCACCAGCACGTACCGGTACCGGCGCCGGACGTTATCCCGCACGATGTCATGGCAGGACACCAGGAACAAGAAGTCCCCACCTTCCGCCTCTGCGGTTGTGCGCACCACCCGGACGGCAGCGCGCATCGCCACCCGTTCTTTCCACCGAGCGAGCTCGTCGTTGACGGGATGCTTGGGATCCGAGCAAAGGACCGTCACTTGCAGCATGCCACCATGGTATCCGCAACGCGTTGTGCGCCGCGGCCGTCGACGGCGCTCCGGCCCGCCGCCGACATGAAACGAAGTCGGTCTTCGCTTCTGCGCAATTCGAGTGCCGCCGTGACCGCGTGCACAGGCGAGCTGGCGATCATGGCAGCCCCGCACGTGGCGGCAACCTCGGCGATTCGTAACTGGTTGTCCGCAAGGGGAATCAACACCCCAGGAATTCCGTCGCGCATGCGCTCGTACAGGGACACACCTGAAGCCCCGATTGCGATCGTCACTCTGCGGCGCGAGGCGTCGATCGCCTCCTGCGGGTTGAGCATCCGCGCCCAGCCGAGTCCTTCTGTCTGGTATTGGACCTGGCTGCGGTGCGGCGCACCAGACCCCAGCTGCACCCACGCCTCAAACGCCCCGCCTTCATCCGCGCGTGCAGCTGCAAGAGCCTGCAGCACCCGTGCGCTCATGTTCGAAAGATCTGAGGCGCCGAAGGCAATCAACAGATTGCCGTCGGCAACCGGCGGTGGCGGCAGGCTCGGTTGAGACGAAGTCACCGCGAACTCGAGTCCACAGAGCGCGCGTGCGCCCGGTGCGAGCGTCCGATACTGCTGGGCCGAGCCCGCGGCGTTCACCACGACATCGGCATCGACTGCGCGATCCATCATGTCGTCAAAGGCGAAGACATGCAGGCCCCGATTACGAAGCGCGCGTTGCCATGGCGCGCCCAGCAAGTAGGTATCGATAAGTACCGCCGAGATACGGAGTTTTGCCGCAAGCTTGATCGTCGCAATGGAGTCCCTTTGCTGGTCCGGGATGGGCAGTTCCCGTTCTCCTGACCGTCCTTCAGTTGCTGCAGATGCAAGGACGTGAATCACCGTCCGTCCTACGTTTCGCGCCTCCAGGTATGGCAGGGTTGATGCGTCGCATGCCCAGTGGACTTCGATGCCCCTGTCGATGAATTCGCGTGCAACCGCCCACGTCCGGGCGACGTGTCCCGCACCGACTCCCTGCGACGCTACTGCGCGAATGAGGATTCGCACTTCGCCGCGCGCGCTCAACCGACAGCCTCCCGCAATGCGGCCACCACCGCGTCCTGCTCCGCGTCCGTGAGCAGCGGGTGGAGCGGCAGCGTGATCGCACACCGGTAGTAGCGTTCAGCCGCGGGGAAGTTGCCGACCTGGAATCCGCGGTCCCGGTAGTAGGGCTGGAGATGCACCGGGATGTAATGGACATTGACTCCGATGCCCGCGGCCCGCATCGACTCGAAGACCGTGCGCCTCCGCGACTCAAGCGCGTCGGCGAGCTGCACCACGTAGAGATGCCAGGCGGATCGCGCTCCCACCCGGCGCGGCGCCGATGTCACCGGCAGGCCATGGAGGAGCGCGTCGTAGCGATCCGCCAATTCGGTGCGACGGCGGACGAACTCCTGCAGGCGCCGCATCTGGCTGGCGCCGAGGGCGGCCTGCAGGTCGGTCATGCGGTAGTTCAGGCCGAGCGCGACCTGCTCGTAGTACCAGGGTCCTTCGCTCTGCCCGCGCATCCTGGCGGGGTCGCGGGTGATCCCGTGCGTCCGGGTGAGTTCCATCGCATGCGCCAGCGCCGGGTCATCGGTCAGTGCCGCGCCGCCCTCCGCGGTCGTGACGATCTTCACCGGATGAAAGCTGAGAACCGTGATGTCGGCGCTGCGGCCGCTCCCGACGCGGCGATCCCCGTCGGTTGCGCCGATCGCGTGCGATGCATCCTCGATGATCCGGAACCCGT
>Ga0114978_10002517_pt1 | contig 15086 bp, 15 predicted proteins | sample S_140212_EF_Meta_FD_87027 | JGI IMG/M metagenome (GOLD analysis project Ga0114978, IMG submission 87027) | Freshwater microbial communities from Lake Simoncouche, Canada to study carbon cycling - S_140212_EF_MetaG | ecosystem: Environmental > Aquatic > Freshwater > Lake | place: Lake... | reverse complement strand
TATTTCAGTCAAATTTATACAAACATCGTATACTCCATTTTGATGGAATGACTTATCAGGCATACAAGTTTACTTTTTTGAAAAGAACCTATACTCCTTTAGAATTGGAGGAATTACAGTTAATGTTTTCACCTCCAAATTATGAGGCGCGTAGAAATGGAAAGAGAGATGAATAATATAGTAAAAGTTGCTGTTATTATCCCTTGTTATAACGAGCAGGACAATGTTTTGACAATGTTTAGCGAGATAAAAAACGCTAAATACGACAGCGCATATTTTGTTGAGCCCATTTTTATAAATGATTGTTCAACGGATAATACGAAGCAAATTTTAGTCTCAAACAACATTCATCATTTAAGTTTACCAGTAAATCTTGGAATTGGTGGCGCTGTTCAAACGGGTTTCAAATATGCTTTACGAAACGGTTTTGATGTTGCGATACAGATGGATGGTGATGGTCAACATCCTCCTTGTGAATTAGAAAAAATCATTTCTCCATTATTAAATAATCAAGCAGATGTCGTTATTGGTTCGCGTTATATTTCTAATGAAGGTTTCCAATCTTCTTGGCTTAGACGTGTTGGTATAAATTATTTTAAATGGTTAAACAAAAAGTTAGTTGGAGTTATTATTACTGATAGCACATCCGGGTATAGAGCCATTAATCATAAAGCTCTGCAAATAGTGTCGGAGTATTATCCTGATGAGTATCCAGAACCTGAGGCTATTGTTTTATTTGTATTAAATAATTTAAAGATAATTGAAGTTCCCGTAATAATGCGCGAAAGACAAGGTGGTAAATCCTCAATAAGAGCCTACAAAACAGTTTACTATATGTTTAAAGTAACATTAGGAACAATTTTTTTATATATTCGTCTAAAATTTAATGGAAAACGTCATACCATATAGGCTTCAAATTATTGCAATTATACTTGCTGTAATTTTTATGTTTTTTATTTTTCGATTAATCTCTAAAGGAAAATTGCGAGAAGAATATTCATTTATTTGGATTACTTGTACGGCTTTTTTATTATTGTTTTCGATCTGGAGAAATGGCTTAGACGTTATTGCTAAATTATTGGGGATTTATTATGCGCCTTCTTTAATATTTATTGGGGCATTGTTTGCAATCATCATCTTTTTGGTTCATCTATCAGTTGTTAATTCAAAGCAACATAAACAAATAAAAGATTTAAGTCAAGAGATGGCTTTGCTTAAAGAAAAGCTTGAGTCTGATAAGAAAAAAGACTAATTAAAAGTTTATAAAATAAAAAAAGCCAAACATCTGTTTCGCTTTTTTTATTTCACTTAATTAATTTTCAATTATTTTTTTGTAGCTTCATATAGTTCAGAAACCTTGTCCCAATTAATAACATTAAAAAATGCTAACATGTAATCAGGACGACGATTTTGGTAATGCAAATAATAAGCATGTTCCCAAACATCCATACCTAAAATTGGAGTTCCTTTGCAATCTGCAATATCCATTAATGGATTATCTTGGTTTGGTGTAGAACAAACAGCTAATTTACCATCAGCTTTTACGCATAACCAAGCCCAACCTGAACCAAAACGAGTTGCACCAGCTTGTGTGAAATCTGTTTTAAATTTTTCGAAACCACCTAAATCACTTTCAATTGCCGCAGCTAAAGCGCCTTTTGGTGTTCCGCCAGCGTTTGGAGCCATTATAGTCCAAAATAAAGAGTGATTGTAATGTCCACCACCATTATTTCTAACAGCCATTGGGTATTTAGAAATGTTTTTGCAAATTTCTTCGATGCTTAATTTTTCAGCATCTGTTCCTGCAAGTGCGTTATTTAAATTTGTAACGTACGCTTGGTGGTGTTTACCATGGTGTATTTCCATAGTTTTTGTATCAATATGTGGCTCAAGCGCAGCGTGTGCGTAGGCCAATTGTGGTAATTCAAATGCCATAATGTTTAGGTTTTAATGATTAGTAAATTTATAATTGTTTTAATTGTTTGATTGCTTCTGTAGGATTTGCATTCCCAAAAACGGTGTTGCCTGCAACCAAAACATCAGCACCGCAAGATAGTAGTTTTTTATAATTATTGAAATCAACTCCACCATCAATTTCTATCAGAGCCTTCGATTTTTTTTCAGTAATTAATTTTTTCAAAGCCATTACTTTGGTATAGGTATTTTCAATAAATTTTTGTCCGCCAAATCCTGGGTTCACACTCATTACACAAACGAGGTCAATATCAGCAATGATATCCTCCAACAAATGCACTGGAGTATGAGGATTAAGAGCAACACCGGCTTTCATACCAGCGTTTTTTATGTTTTGAATAGAGCGATGTAAATGAGTACAAGCTTCAATATGAAACGTTAAGATATCTGCACCAGCATCTTTAAATGCTTGCGTGTATTTATCAGGGTCAACAATCATTAAATGAACATCAATTGGTTTTTTAGCATGTTTTTGTATAGCTTTTATTACTGGAAAACCAAATGAAATATTAGGAACAAAAACGCCATCCATGATATCAACATGAAACCAATCTGCTTCCGAATTATTTATTAATTCAATGTCTCGCTGTAAATTTCCGAAATCGGCAGATAATACTGATGGTGCTATAAGGTGTGCCATTTTTTGTTTTTATAAGAACTAAAATTATATATAATTAATCATGAAAACAGATTTTGTTTTTAACAACTCATCAAAAAACTAAATCTTATTTGCTGCATTATAGCAATCTCGGCAAAGTGGTTCGTAGCTATCGGTTTCACCTAGTAACACCAAGTTTGTTTCAGTAGTTTTTCTGTGAGAAATATGGGCTAAGCTGCCGCAATTCATACAAATGGCATGAACTTTTGTTACGTATTCGGCACAGGCAAGTAAATCTGGCATCGGGCCAAATGGATTGCCTTTAAAGTCCATGTCTAAGCCGGCAACAATTACTCTTACGCCACTATTTGCTAATTGTTTGCAAACATTTACCAATTCCATATCAAAAAATTGAGCTTCGTCTATGCCAATTACGTCAACATCATTTGCAAGTAATAGAATGTTAGAACTTGCTGGCACAGGCGTACTCATGATTTCATTTCCTTGGTGGGAAACCACTTTTTCTTCATGGTAACGCGTGTCAATTTGAGGTTTAAATATTTCAACTTTTTGTTTAGCAAACTGCGCGCGCCTCAATCTGCGAATCAATTCTTCTGTTTTACCTGAAAACATAGAACCGCAAACTACTTCTATCCAACCTCGTTTATGAGCGCTTTGTTTTATGTTTTCTAAAAACATGGTTAATTACTAATTATATATAATCGTTAAAAATAATCTAAGTAAAATTAAAATACTGTATTTTTAATTCTTAATTATTCACAATATATGCAAACTGACCTTTTATTTAAACAATTAACTTCTTCGTTAGCCGAATTGAAAGAGGCAATAGAGAAATTTGAAAAACATACTCCTCCCAGTAAAGCGTATGCTGAGCAACTTCATATTTCAATTACACAAACTAATAAATTAGTTTCTGCTTATTTGGTGTTAAAAGAACAAAATGAAGTTTCGCCCGAATTAAATTTACATTTAAAATTAATGGAAGTTGTTCCTCCTGCCGAAATTGTAGAAGTTGTTAAAGCGAAACTAGAAGAACCAATTGAAGTAGTTGAGGAGAAAATAATAATACCACAATCAGTTAAAATGGTTGACCCAATTTTAGAAGTTTCTTTGGAGCAAAATATTTATCCAAAACTTAATATTAATATAAACGATAAATTTCGCTTCATTAACGAATTGTTTTCGGCAAATTCTAATGAATATAATATTGCTATTGAGCATTTAAATTCAGCAAATAAAAAAGAAGATGCATTGGCGTATGTTAATGGATTAAAAGGCATTTATTTATGGAAAGATGACAATGAATTAGCGAAAACTTTAATTGCTTTAATTGAAAAACGATTTTCTTAAAACCAACAAATGATATTTAAATATATACTAGGTTTTGTTTTTTATTTGGTTACTTTTTTGTCCCAAGGCCAAGACACCACTTATGCTCGCTCCGTAATTAAAAAACTAACTTCGAAAGAGTTTTTAGGCAGAGGTTATGTGAATGATGGCGTAAACAAAGCTGCTAAATATTTAATTAGCGAATTTAAAACAATTGGATTATTGCCAATTGGAAAATCATATTCTCAGCCCTATAATTTTAATGTGAACACCTTTCCTGGTAAAATTTCTGTTACCATAGATGGCAAACAACTTGAAGCCGGGAAACATTTTTTAATAGATCCGTCCTCTAAAACACTTAAATCAGGCTTTCAATTATTTAAAACTGATAGCGTTACTTATAAGGCATTTGATGCGCGAAAAGAAGCTCCATTAGAGATTAAGTTGAGAAAAAAATTAACTTATACAGTAGCAACTAAACTTGGCGATAAATCAGTTGTAGAATTGCTTATTGACTCATTCCCGAATGAAATAAAAAACATTGATATTATTTTTGAAAATAAATTTCTTCCAAATTTTAAATGTCAAAATATAATTGGGTATATAAAAGGAACTGAACAACCAGATAGTTTTTTAGTTTATTCGGCACATTATGATCATTTAGGTGCAATGGGCACAACGGCTTATTTTCCAGGAGCTAACGATAATGCAAGCGGAGTAAGTGTATTGCTTAATTTGGCAAAATATTATAAAAAAAATCCATCAAAATATTCAATTGCATTCATTATGTTTAGTGGAGAAGAAGCTGGATTATTAGGCTCAAAATATTATAGTGAGCATCCTTTATTCCCTTTATCTAAAATTAAATTTTTGACTAACTTGGATTTATTAGGCACTGGAAGCGAAGGGATAATGGCGGTTAATGCAACAGTTTATAAAACTCAATTCGAGAAATTGGATTCAATTAATAATCAAAAAAAATATGTTACACAAATAAAGCAAAGAGGAAAAGCTGCAAATAGCGACCATTATTGGTTTTCAGAAAAAGGGGTCCCATGTTTTTTTATTTATACGCTCGGAGGAGTTACTTTCTATCATGATATTTATGATCTTGAAAAAACATTGCCATTAACCGATTATGTGGATGTTTGTAAACTATTGATTGATTTTAACAATGCACTTTAGGTGTTATTTAAGTGTTGTTTAAATTATGAGGATGACAATTTGCTTAATCCTAATATAAACGTATTTTTGTAGCCTACTTTTGCAAATGAATAATCTACAAAACCCCATAGTAAATTCTGATACCATTTTAGATTATATTCCGCAACGCGAACCTATGGTTTTAATTAGTAGAATTTATAAATGTGATGAGAGTTTAATCGTTACTGGATTCGACATTACTGATAGCCATATTTTAACTCAGAATAATAAGCTGACTGAATCTGGAATAGTTGAAAACATGGCTCAAACCGCTGCTAGTATGGCTGGATATTCTGCATTTAAAAATGGGACAAAACCTGTTTTAGGATTTATTGGAAATATAAAAAACCTAGCCATTAATTTTTTACCGCCATCCGGAACAGAAATATACACGGAAGTTATTACAAAAACTCAAGTCATGAATGTTTCTATTATTGAAGCAAATTCTTATTCAAATAATGAATTAGTCGCAACTTGTGAAATGAAAATATTCTTACAAGAAAACGCATAAATGGAAGCACTAGTTGAAATAAAAAATTTAAGCAAAAAGTATAAAGATGCACCGCGTCCTGCTGTAAACAATGTTTCAATTACTATCGAAAAAGGCTGTGTCTTTGGTTTATTAGGCCCGAATGGTGCTGGAAAAACAACTTTAATTTCAATGTTGTGTGGATTATTCTCTCCAAATGAAGGAATAATTACAATTAATAGAAAAACGCATCAATCAAATAGTAGAGAGTGTAAGCAGATGATTGGTGTTGTTCCGCAAGAAATTGCCTTATATTCAAAACTGACAGCCTGGGAAAACCTTATGTTTTTGGGACATATGTATGGTATAAAAACGGCAGAACTGAAAGAACGAATTACTAAAAACTTATCTATTCTTGGTTTAGAAGAAAATACGCATCAAAAAATTAGCACTTATTCTGGCGGGATGAAAAGGCGTGTAAATTTAATAGCCGGTCTTCTGCATAATCCACAACTTCTTATTTTAGATGAACCAACTGTTTGTGTTGACGTTCAGTCGAAACAAGCCATTATCGAGTATTTAAAAAATTTAAATACCGAATTAGGAATGACAATTTTATACACATCACATCATTTAGAAGAAGCTGAAGATTTTTGTAGTCACATTGCAATTATTGATGACGGAAAATTAATTACCCAAGGAAAAACCAAACAGCTTATAAGTGAGAATGATTGTAAAAGTATTGAAGAGGTTTATTTAAAAATAACAGGAAGTAAGTTTAGAGATAAGTAAATGAAATTATTATACAGCATATATAAAGAATATAAAGTTTTAACGCGCGATAGAGCAGGGCTAGCGATTACTTTTATAATGCCTACTGTTTTAATTTTAATTATCACACTTATTCAAGATACCACATTTCGTTCGGTAAGCGAGGCTTCTGTTCCTTTATTAATTGTAGATAGAGACAATGATTCATTGGCATCTTCCTTAGAAAAATCATTAGCTGGTTCAAAGTTTTTTGTAATCACAAAAAAAAACATAACTAATGAGCAAGCAAAAAATGAAGTTGCTCATGGTAGTTATTTAATAGGAATTGTTATACCAGAAAACACAAGTAAAAATTTAAGAAAAAAGTCAACCCAACGTATCTCTAAATTATTAAATAGCTTTACAGGGGATACTATTACTAAGGATGAGCCCATTGATACCAATCGTTTACAGCTCCAATTATTTTTTGACCCAATTACGAAATTGTCTTTTAAAACAACCATTAGTAATTCCATTTCAAGTATTATTTCGCAAATAGAAATGCAAAGTATGGCAACTTCGCTTAACCAAAAAATGCAAGAAAATTTCCCATACGCTTCGCCTCAAAAAGTAGAAACTGCTCCTTTAGTTATAACAACTGAAGAATATGCTTCGTATAATAATTCAACCATCATCCCAAACTCTGTGCAACATAACGTGCCAGCATGGACACTCTTTGCCATGTTTTTTATATGTATTCCATTGGCGGGAAACATTATTAAAGAAAGGGAAGACGGGAGTGCATTTCGTTTATTAACGATGCCAGGCTCTTATATGATTGTTATATTAGGAAAAATGTTAACCTATATCTCTGTTAGTTTAATTCAGTTTGGATTAATGTTATGTGTTGGTTTATATATTTTGCCACTAATGGGTTTACCACAACTAAACGTTGGTGATAATGTGTTGCTGTTATTTTTAGTCGCTTTTTCAGCTGGTTTAGCAGCTACTGGATTTGGATTATTAGTAGGAACTATTTCAAATTCTCACGATCAGGCTTCTTTGTTTGGAGCCGTGTTTGTTATTATTTTAGCTGCAATTGGTGGTATTTGGGTCCCAACGTTTGTTATGCCAGAAATAATGAAACAGATAAGTGTTATTTCTCCACTTAATTGGGGATTGGAAGCATTCTATGGAATTTTCCTTAGGAATTTTGGATTGAAAGAAATTTATCCAGAATTAATTCGCTTATGGTTTTTCTTTTTAGCAACATTAAGCACTTCTTTTTTATATCAGAAGTATGTAAGGATGAGGTAATTTATTGCATTTCATTTATTGTCATCCATGCCATTAAACCTGTCGAAATCTCTAAAGCTTTTTCATCAATATCAAATGTAGAAGTGTGCACACCGTTAGTAATTCCTTTTTGCTTATTACCTGTTCCTAACCTATAAAAACAACTAGGTACTTTTTGTGTGATATATGAAAAGTCTTCAGCAGTCATGCGAAGCGGTAAATCTTCTACATTTTCTTTACCTAAATAATCAATTGCTAAAGCCTTGCAACGTGCTGTTAACTCGATATCATTTACCAAAAAAGGATAACCCTTTTCAATATTAATATCGGCTGTTGCTTTGTGTTTTTCACAAACAGATAGTATAATCGATTTTATTTTTTCTTTTACTTCAGCGCGCCAAGTTTCATCCATCGTTCTAAAAGTGCCACCCATATAAACACTTGCAGGGATTATGTTTGTCGCTCCTTTTCCTTCAATTTTTCCGAATGCAACAACTGTTGGAATATGGTTATGACTATTTTTTGAAACACCATCTTCATCAAAATAAAAAGGAAATTCTTTTTCAATTTCTTGAATTATTGCAGATGCCGCATTTAAAGGATTGATATATTCTGCTGGCATTGCCGCATGTCCACCTTTGCCATTAATTGTTATGTGTAGCTCGTCAGTACTGGCCATATACATGCCACTTCTAAAACCAACTTTGCCTACTTCCATACTTGGAAAAACATGTTGAGCAATTGCTAAATCAACTCTTGGGTTTTGCAATACACCAGCTTCAATCATTAACGATGCTCCGCCAGGCAAAACCTCTTCACCTGGTTGAAACATAATTTTTATTGTCCCATTAAATGTGGTTTTTAATTTATTTAAAATCATGGCAGTTCCTAATACTGAAGCAGAATGCACATCGTGTCCACATGCGTGCATTATGCCTAAATTTATTGATTTATAATCTGCATTATTTTCTTCTTCAATAGGAAGAGCATCTAAATCGGCGCGCAATAAAATCGTTTTTGTTGTAGGATTATTTCCTTCAATAATTGCGATAATACCTGTTTCAACAATGTTTTTAGTGTATGTTATTTTATGTTTATCTAAAATGGAACAAATAAATTCAGATGTTTTATATTCTTTAAAAGATAACTCAGGATGCTTATGAATGTGTCGTCTAACAGAAATTATTTCGTTAAAAATTTCTTTTGATAATAATTTTATTTCTGAAATTTCATGTATCATAATTTCCCTTTTGCACCTGTTTTATTGAGTTGTTCTAATACGTCGTTGTATATTTGTTTTAGTATTAGTGGGTGTTTAGAGTAAAATAAAATTGAGGAATCAAATTTTGCTTTTTGACAATTATTATCTTTCAGCGGATTGAATAAATAAACAGAATCGATGTTTTGTCCATTTACTGTTTTTACGTTAATTCCAGATGCTCCTTCCGCTAAATAGCAGTCGGTAATTATTTTTATTGTTTCTTCTTTTGATAAAATATTTTTAGGAATTAATACATCATCATTCTTTACCGAACAAGAAATTAATACAATTGAGGTAATAGTAAAATATTTAAATACGCTTGATGTCATTAATAGTAAAATTAACACTTGAAAGTATATTTTTTAATTCTTCAAAAGAATTTAATAAACAAACGTTGTTTGGAAAGTCAATTACTTGATTGCTATGCTGAATTAATCTTCCCGAAACTAGGATCAATTTATTTTTAAACGTTACTGAGATTGTGTTTAAATAGTCTTGTATTACTTTTTCCTCAATTGGATTTGTAAACGAGGTTAAAATTACATCTGGAGAAACAAGTTTGTTTACTTTTATTAAATCTTCATGAGGTACCGATTGACCAATATAAAAACATTTATGCCCTTTAGATTTTATTAAAAAATAACTGTATAAAAGACCTAATTCATGGAGTTCTTTATTAGGTAAATAAAGCAAAAATGTTTTTGGTTTTACTAATTTTTCTTCAAATAATCCATCAATTCCAACAATTAATTTTTGCCGAATTAAATGAGAAATAAAATGTTCTTGTACAGTATTTATTAGGCCCATTTGCCACATATTACCTACTTGTTTTAAAAACGGAAACACTACTTTTTCTATAGTGTTTTCAAAACCAAAATGAATAACACAATTCGAAATAATTTTTTCAAATTTCAACTCGTCCATCTCCATCATACTAAAAACCAAATTATCTATTTGGTCACGTTCACTACTGTAGTTGTTTAGTATTATTTGAGCTTGATTTAAGATTTCATCGTCGGGCAAAGTTGCTATTTTAGAAATTTTAAATCCGTTACTGTTTAATAATGAAATGTTTAAAATTCTTTTTAAGTCTTCTGAAGAATAATATCTAATATTAGTATCAGAACGTTTCGGTTTAAGTATGCCATAGCGTTGCTCCCAAACTCTTAAAGTATGAGCTTTTACTCCCGAAAGCCTCTCTAAATCTTTTATAGCGTATTGCGTCTCCATTTTAATTTTTGTAAATATAAACAACTAAGCTAGTTTTATGTTTAAACAATTCGTTATGACTAAATAATTCAATAAACTTAGTCTAAATTTTTTTAGAATCTATGAATCGAAGTTTTTTTTTAAAACGCAAACCTTATTTAGAATCAATATAAATTATGAAAATTGTTAATAAAATACAAAAATTCCTATTTAGTTATATAACATTCTGTTATTTTTGCACGGACATTTTTGTCATAATAATGTCATTAAATTGCTTAAACACATACAAAATTAGATATAATTCTATGCATAACAATTTGTCTCATTTCTCTCTAAAACCCTTTATTTCTGCGGTTTTTCTGTTATTTGCTTTTTCTTTTAATGTTAAAGCACAAGATGGCGCTAAAATTTTCAAACAAAACTGTGCTGTTTGCCATGCGCTTACCGATCAAAAATTAACAGGCCCTGGTTTGTTAGGTGTTGCGGGCCGCGTTCCAAAGCCTGAGGCAGAATGGTTAACAAAATGGATTAAAAACAATAATAAGGTTATTGCTTCTGGAGATGCTTATGCAAAAACACTAGTTGCAAACAACGGTGGTACGGATGCCATGAGTGAATTTGAGTTTTTAACTGACGATGAATTAAAAGCTTTAGTTGCTTATGTAATTGCTCCTCCTGTTGATGTTACCCCTTTAACTACAACTACCGGTGGAAATGCTGGCGAAGTAGTTGAAGAAGCAAAAGGTGCAATTGACCCATTATATTTATTATTAGGATCTATTGTTTTATTAGCAATTATAGTTGGTGCTTTAAGAAGTGTTCGTCATTCATTAGCAAATTCATTCAATAAAACAGAAGGAAAACCAGAAGTTCCTGAAATGACTTTCGGTCAAGAAATAAAACATTGGATGAGCGGTCACCGTCGTTTAGTTGGTGTTTTCGGAATCATTATTTTATTTGTTGGAATGAAATCTTGTTGGAACGCTTGTTACAATTTAGGTGTGTATTATGATTATACAACTCAAAAAGGTTACAAGCCTGAACAACCAATTAAATTTTCACATAAGATTCACGCTGGTGATAATGAAATAGCTTGTCAATATTGCCATAACACAGTTGAAAAATCTCGTCACGCAGGTATTCCTTCTGTTAACGTTTGTATGAATTGCCATAAGGGAATTCAAAAAGGACCTCAATATGGTGAAACAGAAATTCAAAAAATTTATGATGCTTCTGGATTTAATCCAAAAACAGGAACTTATGATAAACCTGAAAATCCTTTAAAATGGATTAAAGTTCACACATTGCCTGATCACGTTTATTTTAATCACTCACAACACGTTGTTGTAGGTAAACAAGAATGTGCTACTTGCCACGGAGATTTAAAGAAAATGACAGTTGCTGAACAAAAAACTCCATTAACAATGAAATGGTGTATTGAGTGTCACAGAAAAACAGAAGTTTCAATGGAAGGTAACGCCTACTACGACAAAATTCATAAAGCATTAAAAGAGAAATACAAAGGGCAATTTGGTGTTAAGTTTACGGTTGAATCAATCGGAGGACTTGAATGCGCTAAATGTCACTATTAATTGTTAAAAACCGGTAATTACAAGAAATATAAAACATGTCAATGTCAAAAAAATACTGGAAAGGCTTACCTGAACTAAACAACAGCGAAGACTTTGTACAAAGCAAAAACAATGAGTTTGCAGAAACGTTACCAATGGAAGATTTTCTTACTGGTGATGATGCAAAAACAAATGGCACTAGCCGTAGAGATTTCTTAAAAGTAATGGGTTTTAGTACTGCTGCTGTTGCATTAGCTGCTTGCGAAACGCCTGTTAATAAAGCAATTCCTTACGTTGTTAAGCCAGAAGAAGTTACACCTGGTGTAGCAAATTTTTATGCTTCCACTTTTTATGATGGACATGATTACGCATCAATTTTAGTTAAGACGCGCGAAGGCCGTCCCATTAAGATCGAAGGAAATGAGTTGTCTAAAGTAAGTAATGGTGCAACAAGTGCTCGTGTTCAATCTTCTGTATTGAGTTTGTACGATGGCGCTCGTTTAAACGGTCCATTAGCAAAAGGAAATCCTACTACTTGGAAAAATGTTGATGATGCTGTTTCAAATTCTTTATCTGTTGGTCAAGCTGTATTATTAAGTTCTACAATTATCAGCCCTTCTACAAAAGCTGTTATTGCTGAATTTATTTCAAAATATCCAAATGCTAAGCATGTAACATACGATGCAATTTCTTATTCAGCATTAATTAATGCAAATAAAAATGTATTCGGAAAATCAGTTGTTTCTTCTTATGATTTTTCAAAAGCAAAAACTATAGTTGGTATTGCTTGTGATTTTTTAGGAACTTGGTTAAACCCAATCGAATTTGCAAATCAATATAGCAAAACTCGTAAGGTAAATCGTGAAAATTTAGAAATGAGTAAACATTACCATTTCGAAGCTACATTATCTTTAACTGGTGCTAATGCAGATGAGCGTTACATGGTTAAACCATCTGAGTTTGGAAAAGTTATAGCTGCATTATATAATCAAGTAGCAAGTGCTACAGGAAACGCAAAAGTATCTGAAGGGAAAATTGGAAATGCTGAGGCGTCTAAAGCAATTGCTAAAGCAGCAAAAGAATTAGTTGAAAACAAAGGAAATTCAATTGTTGTTTGTGGTTATAACGACGAGGCTTGTCAAACTTTAGTTAATGGTATTAATAAAATGCTTAATAACTATGGCAAAACAGTTGATGTTGAATTACATTTTAATTTAAAACAAGGCAACGATAAAGAATTTATTGACCTAGTTGCTGATATGAATGCTGGTAAGGTTGGTACTTTAATGACTTACAACTGTAATCCAATTTATACTGCACCTGAATCAATGAAATTCGAAGCAGCATATAAAAAAATTGCAACAAAAGTTTCCTTCTCTCAATATTTAGATGAAACTTCAATGCTTGCTGATTATGTTTGTCCAGATAATAATTATTTAGAATCTTGGGGCGATGCAAATCCAAAACGTGGTCACTATTCATTACAACAACCTACAATTAACCAAATATTTAGAGCTCCTAGTTATGAAGGAACTCGTCAAGTACAAGATACATTATTGAAATGGTCGGGTGTTAAAACTGATTATTTAGCATATTTGCAAGGATATTGGCATAATCACGTATTTCCTCAACAAGGTAAATATTTAGATTTTGCTTCTTTTTGGGCTCATACTTTACACGATGGTGTTTTAAAAGTTACTGTGGTTAAGGATATTCCTTTTGCTCCAGTAAAATTAGATTCTACTGGCAAAATTGAAGCTACAGGTGTAGCTGCAATTGTTGCTGATTTAGTTGATACTGTTGCTCCACAAACTGTCCTTAGTCAAATAAAACATGTGGAATTAATTCCAGCTGTTGAAACAACTTATCCAACTGCAGATTATAGTAAAGCGGCAACACTTGCTACTTCTTCTAAAGGTGGTGAGTTTGAGTTAGTAGTTTACGAAAAAGTAGGTTTGGGAAATGGAAATCAAAGTAATAATCCATGGTTAATGGAATTACCAGATCCTATATCTAAAGTAACTTGGGATAATTACATTACAATGAGCCCTGCTGATGTAGCTAAAATGGGTTTAAATGAAATGAAACGTCAAGATATTATTGGTTCTATTGCAGAATTAACAGTAAACGGTGTTACTATAAAAATTCCTGTTTATCCTCAACCTGGTCAAATGGAAGGAACCATTGGTTTAGCAGTTGGCTATGGTAGAACAGGAAAAAACATGAAAGTTGCATTAGGTGTAGGGCAAAATGCTTATCCTTTTGTAACAGTTGCAAACGATACATTAACAAGTTCTAATTTATCAGTTTCTGTTAAAAAAACATCTGAAGAGCATAAATTTGCAGCAACTCAAATTCACCACACTATCATGGGTCGTGAAGAATATTTATTACGTGAAGTTTCTTTAAAAGAATATAAAAACAAAGAGAAAGAAATTTGGAATCCAATTGCTGCATTACCTGCACATGGCGGAGGAAAAACACCAATTGCAGCAGTTGATTTATGGGATGAATTTCCAAGAATGAATCACAAATGGGGTTTAACAATTGATATGACTTCTTGTATTGGATGCGCAGCTTGTGTTGTGGCTTGTACTGTTGAAAATAATGTTCACGTGGTTGGTAAAGAAGAAGTTGGTAAAACTCGTGAAATGCATTGGTTACGTATTGATCGTTATTATACATCTGATATGACTAAAGACAAAGCTCAAGAAGAGCATGTTGGCGGAAAACAAATGTATTTAGATATGGAAAATCCTTCAAATAATCCGAAGGTTACTTTCCAACCAATGATGTGTCAACATTGTAATCACGCTCCTTGCGAAACAGTTTGTCCGGTTTTAGCAACTAGTCATAGTTCTGAAGGATTAAACATGATGACTTATAACCGTTGTATCGGTACTCGTTACTGTGCTAACAACTGTCCATTTAAAGTACGTCGTTTCAACTGGTTTAATTATATCGCTAACGATATGTTTACTGACATTAATCCTGCACAACAAGATTTAGGACGTATGGTATTAAATCCAGATGTTGTAGTTCGTAGCCGCGGTGTGATGGAAAAATGTTCTATGTGTCAACAACGTTTACAAGCTGGTAAATTAGTTGCTAAGGCTGCTAAAATGCCAATCGTAGATGGTTCTATTAAAACTGCTTGTCAACAAGCCTGCCCTACAAACGCAATTATGTTTGGAGATGCAAATGATGAAACTGCAGAAATTACAAAGTGGAGAGGTGATGATAAAAACTACGTTCTTTTAGAAGAAGTAGGTATTAAACCAACGGTTTCTTATTTGTTAAAAGTAAGAAATCAAGAAGAGGAAATGCACACTCACGCTGCTCATGCTGCAACTAAACATGAAGAAAAAGCAGAAGGACACAAAGAAGAACACCATTCTTAAAAAT
>Ga0114978_10002516_pt1 | contig 15086 bp, 15 predicted proteins | sample S_140212_EF_Meta_FD_87027 | JGI IMG/M metagenome (GOLD analysis project Ga0114978, IMG submission 87027) | Freshwater microbial communities from Lake Simoncouche, Canada to study carbon cycling - S_140212_EF_MetaG | ecosystem: Environmental > Aquatic > Freshwater > Lake | place: Lake... | reverse complement strand
TGGATTAACGCTACAATAATTCTTCCAGAAGAATACTTGGGATCAATTATGAAATTATGTGAAGAAAAAAGAGGAAAACAAAAGAGTTTAAGTTATTCAGGAAATCGTGCCGTTCTATCTTATGAGTTACCATTAAATGAAGTTGTTTTTGATTTTTACGATAAGATAAAATCTATTTCTAGTGGTTATGCGAGCTTCGATTATGAACTGAACGATTATAGAGAAGGTGATTTAATTAAATTATCCATATTAGTAAACGAGGAGATGGTTGATGCATTGTCTATGGTTATTCATAAAGATTTTGCTGTAAGACAAGGAAGGTTAATGTGCGAAAGGTTAAAAGATTTAATACCAAGACATCAATTTCAAATACCAATCCAAGCAGCTATTGGTGGAAAAGTTATAGCAAGAGAAACAATATCTGGTTATAGAAAGGATGTTATCAGTAGAATTCATGGTGGTGGAGCAAGAGACAGAAAGAAAAAGCTTTTAGAAAAGCAAAAAAAGGGAAAAGCTAGAATGAGACAGTTTGGTAGCGTTGATATTCCTCAAGAAGCTTTCATCGAGGTTTTAAAAATAAATAAGAATGAATAAAAATTTCACAAATACTTACAAAGTGTAGGTTTTTCATCATAATGATAAGCAAAGAAATAAGTAAAAATTATAATTTTCTTAAACCTAAAATTCTTTTTAACTTAATAAGATTAGGAAAAAATTTTGATGGAGGTTATGTCGTTTCTGAAGAATTAATAAAAAAATCAGATGGCTTGATTAGTTTTGGATATGGAAATGACTCTTCCTTTGAGCTCGATTATATTAGAATAACTCATAAGCAGGTACATATTTATGATTATACATTCAGTGCAATTTTTTTAACTAAAGCATTATTAAAATATTTAAGACGATTTTTAACTTTTAGAAAAAAATTTAAAGACGTTATTTACCATTATAAAATATTAAAAGCTTACCTTGAACTTTTACAAAATAAAAAAATTTCTTTTTTTCAAAAAAAAATAACAAAATTAAAAAAAAAAAAAATTGATACCAACGTTCAAGAGGTTTTTAATAAATTTACAGATAATAATTTAATTTTAAAATGCGATATCGAAGGTGGTGAGTATGAAATAATAGAAGATCTATTATTATTTAAAAACCAAATTTGTATGGTCATTTTTGAGTTTCATTGGATAGATAAAAAAAAAGAATTATTTTTAGAAAAAATAAAAAAAATACAAAAACACTTTTCAATTATTCATATACATGGAAACAATCATTTTAATTTTATAGAAGACGGAAGCAATATTCCAATAATTTTAGAGATAACTTTTGCAAATAACAAACATTGTATATTTGATAAAGAGAATAACTCTTTACCTTTATTTTTTCCAATCCAAAATTTAGATCAGCCTTGCTCTTCAACAAAAGACGATCTTTATTTCCACTTTAATTGAAGAACCATTTTTTTTTATTAATTATATTACTATTAATAACTTTCCAATTAAATTTAGTTCCAACTAGTTCTCCAGTTTTTTTATTATTAAGAGGAATGGCGTGATATCCATCTCTTCCTTTGTATAAGAATAATTTTTTTGTCTTGATGTTTAGCGTTTCCATTAATTGTCTAAAAGAACTTTCCATAACATGAATTTCATCAGCATTTTCTAACAAGAATCCATAATTAAATATAAGTTCAGTATTGTTATTTCTTATAACTTTTAAATTTTTACTAATATTTTTCTCATCAATAGTTAAACCTCTGCTAACATCGTCATGTACAAATGCATATTTTTTCTTACCTGTTAATTTAATAAAAAGTTTTTTCTCATAAGCTAAATCTCTTTTCCAGAAGCTTTTCGTATATCTAAATTTAAAAGGAATATTGAATTGTTTATAAAAAACGATGTCACATGGCCATCGGCTAGCTTTGCTATTGATATTTAAAAACTCAGTCGGCACATAAAATTCATGACCAATTTTTATATAATTTACTTCTTTATTTATAAATTCTTTTAAAAAAAAATTAACTTCTTTTTTTTCATCTTTTTTTTCATTTATGCCTATTATTTTGAGATTTTTAATATCTCGATACATAAATTTTGTAGATTTTAAATTAGAATTTTTACAAATAAGAAAAATCTTTTTTGAATTGTTTTCTGTAGAAATTAAATGTCTAACTAAGCCATTGCAAAGAATTATATCTCCCAAGCCTAAATGCTGATAAATAATTGTAAACATTGATTATTAAGGTATTATTATTTTAAAATGTTAGGAATTGGTAGATATATAAAAAAAAAAATATTAGATAAATTTTTTTTTGTTATATTTGGTGTTTATTTTATAAATCGCCAAATTTTAAAAAAATTTAGAAAAAAATTATATTCAAAAATAAGTTATTCTAAATATGCTAATAATTTAGATAAAATTAATGAATTTGAATATAAGATTTCATCACAAAATAATGAAGATGGAATTATTAATCATATCATCAATAAGATTTCCGTTAATAAGTTTTTTGTAGAAATTGGTGTTGAATTTTCAGAGTTTAATTCAATGCAGTTAATTAAAAATGGTTGGAGTGGCGTTATCATTGAGGAAAAATCTGAGGAATGTAAAAAATTGAAAATGTGTGTGGATTATTTTTTTCCAAATAATGAAGTTAATATTTTAAATAGTTTTGTAACAAAAGATAACTTAAATCAAATTCTAATTTTAAATGCTAAAAATAAAATTATTGATTTTTTGTCTATAGATATTGATGGCATTGATTATTATGTTTTAAAAAATTTAGATTTGGAAAATATTAATTTTATTTGCTGCGAATATAATTCCTTTTTGGGAAAACATAAAAAACTAACTGTGCCTTATAACGAAAATTTCTTTCATAAAGGAGATTATTATTTTGGAGCCTCGCTAAATGCTTTTAATGACTTATTAAGTAAAAAAGGATTTTTTCTTGTTGCTGTCGATTCAGCAGGGGTTAATGCATTTTTTTTAAAGAATAAATTCAAAGATATTTTTGAAGAACTTTCTCCATTATTGAGTTTTAGAGAGCAATCAAGAATGGAAATAGATACTAAAAATAGAATTTATAGTAATTTAAAAAAATTTAATTTTATTGAATTATAAACTTCACTAGGAGAGATGGCCGAGTGGTTGAAGGCGCCCGCTTGGAAAGCGTGTATACTGTTAAAGGTATCAAGGGTTCGAATCCCTTTCTCTCCGCCATATTAAAATTATTTCTATTTGAGGCAGAGGAAATATTAATTTTCCTCTGGTTTCTAAATATTTTTTTTATTTTTAAATTTTTACAAGATCTACATTTAGATATTTTCATAGCTTGATATCTAAATTAAATTACAATTATTTCAATAATGATATTATAAATTTAGATGAATAAAGTACTTATAACAGGGGCTCACGGTCAGGATGGTATTATATTATCAAAAATACTATTAAAAAAAAAATATAAAGTTTTCGGAATAATTAAAAAAAAAAAAATAAAATTTAATTTACCAAACGTATCTTATTTTGTTAATGACCTATTAAATTACAATAAAATTTCTAATCTAGTCAAAAAAATTAAGCCCAATATTATTATCCATTTTGCATCAAATAATTATCCATTTTCTAAAGAAAAAAAAATCAATTACCTAAATCATTATCTAGAGAATTTCATTGGAATAAAAAATTTACTTGAATCAGTAAAAAAAAATAAAAAAATGTTTTTTGTGTTTGCTGGATCTTCAAGAATGTATGGAAAAAATACAATCGGCTACGTCAATGAAGAGTCACAATTTAAAAAGACTGGTTTTTATGAATCATATAAAATTGATGCACATAAACTATTGATGCAATATAAATATAAATATTCTTTTAAAGCGACAACTGCAATTTTTTTTAATCATGACTCAATTTATAGAAATAATTATTATATTATTCCAAAATTAGTTAATTCAGTAATTAATAAAAAGTATATTTTCTTAAAAAAAATCTATAATTTTAATCTAACAGGAGATTTTTCGCATGCGGAAGATATATGTTATGCAATTTATTTGCTTATTAAATCAAAGAAAAATCTTGATAAAGTTATACTTTCATCTGGAAAAAGAACAAAAATTAATGACATAATTTTATATCTTATTAGAATGTTTAATTTAAAAAATATAAAATTCGAAAAGCCAAAAAAACTAAAAAAAACTTTGATAGGTAATAATAGTTTAGCTGTTAAATTATTAACATGGATTCCAAAAAAATCTGTTTATGATGTCGTTCAAGAAATTATCTTAAAAAAATGAGTAAAATATTAAAGAAATTCTGTGGAATATTTGGGTATAAACTTTTAACTAAAAATTACATTAAAAATAAAAATTATTTAACGGAACATTCGTCTCTAAATATAAAAAAGATTATATCAAACCTTGTTGAAAAAAAAAATATTAGCTCATTAATTCAAATTGGTGCTAATGACGGTGTTGCCCATGATCATTTGCATAATATTATAAAAAAACATAGATTAAAAAGTTTACTTTTAGAGCCTATAGAAAGTTATTATTTAGATCTTCAAAAAAATTATCTAAATTTTGCTAATGTAATAATAGAAAATTCAGCACTTAGTGTAAATAATGATATTTCTTTTTTATATAAGGTGAATCCTGAATACTTGAAAATATACGGGACATTATCATGCGGTATTTCATCTTTTGATAAGGATCATTTAATTAAGCACGGAATAAAAGCTAAACACATTGTTAAAGAAAATGTAAATCAGATAAGTTTTGATCAGCTTTTAAATAAACATAATATTAATAATTTTGATTTATTATTAATTGATACCGAAGGATATGATTGTAATATAGTTAGTAATTTCTTTATCAAAATAAAAAATATAAGACCTTTCGTGGTATTTGAATGGTCTCATATTAAAAATATTGAACTTCGTAATACTTTAGATTTATTAATTAAAAATAATTATTCATTTTTTTCAGTCGGAGATGATATTTTTTGTTTTCCAATAGAAAAAAATGTTTCATTTCAACAAAATATTTAACATGAAAATTTTTGATTGTTGTATTTATTTAGATGAAGATTTTCTTTTAGATTTAAGGTTTAATATTTTAAATAATTTTGTAGATTATTTTGTAATAGTTGAGTCTAATAAAACTTGGCAGAATAATAAAAAAAATTTTAATTTTAATGTAAATAAATTTCATAAATTTTCTAATAAAATTATTTATATTAAAGTTGAAGATATGCCAGAAGGAGAAAATCCATGGCTTAGAGAAAATTTTCAAAGAGATTGCATTATAAGAGGACTTGAAAAAGCAAACTATGAAGATTTAATCATTATTTCTGATGCTGACGAAATACCAAATCCCGAAAAAATCGTAAATTTTGATCTCAAAAAAAAATATGGTGTTTTTGAGCAAAAACAATTTTACTATAAACTTAATCTTTTTAATGAATCAAATCCTGTATGGAGAGGTTCTAAAGCATGCATTAAGAAATATCTTAAATCACCACAATGGCTAAGAGAGTTAAAAATAAAGACAAGACCATTCTGGAGACTAGATAAAATTAATTTAAATTATGCGATTGAGAATGGTGGATGGCACTTTTGTAATTTAAAAACTCCAGATCAACTTTTGTTTAAATATAAAAACTTATGTGAATATAAGGACAATTATGTATTTTTTAATTCGATTGAAGAGAGGTTCTTAAACAAAAAAACTATAGAGGAAAATATCAAAAATCAAAAAGATATTATAGGCAGGAATGATGTTTTTAAAAAACACGATATAAATAGCAGTTACCCAAAATATATTTTTGAAAATATTAGTAAATTTCAAGACTGGATTATTTAATAAGTTAAATTTACTATATTTAATAATAAATGTTAGATAGCAAAACTCATTTAAATGTTTGTCAAGTAACATTAGCTCGCGACCTCCCAATTCTAATAGAAAATATTACAGAATTTAAAAAATATTATACTAACGTAAATTTTTTTATTATTTGTCCTTTAAAAGAAATAGAATCTTTTATTAAAATTAAAGAAAAAAATATTAAAATTATTAATGAAGAATCGATTATATTTTTTGAGGATTTTAAGAAGATTTTTTTAAATAATTTAAAAAGCACTTCATATTTCAACGATATACAATTAAGATTAAATTGGTATTACCAGCAGGTTCTTAAAATATCCTTCATTATAGACTTTGTAGAAAAAAATAATGAAAGAATGATAATTTGGGATTCAGATACTGTTATACTAAAAAAAATTGATTTTTTCGAAAAAGATTTTTCAATTAAATATGCAACAATTAATGAATTTTTTAAGGCTTATTATTTAACAAATAAAACTATCTTTGGTTATTTGCCTAATTTTTTTCTTTCCAGTCTTTTGCAGTTTGTCTCTTTAACTAAATTAGAAAATGAATTTCTTATAAAAAGTTTAAATAAATTTAATATAAAAAATAATTTAACAACTGCTCAGTGGATTTCTAATATTATTTCATTAGCAATTTTTAAGACTCACAAAGATTATAATGGATCAATGTTTTCAGAGTATGAATTAATCGGATTATCTAATATATATTTGACTAATAATATTCAAAAAATTATTCCAACTTTAAGAAACAATTTAAACGGAAAATTCACAGAACTACAAAAGAATATTGCACGAATTATGGGTTTCTATCATATTACTTATGAACACAGTTATCAAAATATGAATAGTTCTGGCATGTTATTAAGAAATCAATCTTGGGGTTCTTATTTTAAAATATTGGTTAAATATCTAGTAAAATTTTTACCTTATTTATTTTTTTATCATATATTACGTTCATTTTATTCTTTAAAAGAAAAGAAAAATAAAATTGATTACATTTATAAATAAAATTTTTGAGAAAGTGAATTCATTGAATAATTTAGAAGTATATTGTGTCACAGACAAGAATCTTCTTTATTTGAAAAGTTTGCCTTGTAAGTTAGCTGGAGTTGGCAAGTCTAGTTTCTCAAAAGAGTATTATTTAGCAAATACTAATTACAACATTCATTATAAAGAAAAATACTATTCTGAACTTACTTTTCATTATTGGTTTTGGAAAAATGAGACGAAAAATTTAGATAAGAACACTTGGATAGGTTTTTGCCAAAAAAGAAGGTTCTGGATAAAAAAAAATATTTTAAAAAAAGATATTAATACAGATAATTTAAAGAATTTTATTTTATCGGAGCTGCCAGTGGAATGGAAAGATTATAACTCTGTAATCTGCGATCCTATTTATGTAAATGGAGTAAATAAAGTTAAATTATTAAAAAGAGGGTTTAAATCTATAATTCGGGATCCTTCGATTTTTTTTAACAATAAAAAACAAACTGTCAAATTACATTTTGATATGCATCATGGTCATGGAAACTTAGATAAAGCTATTAATCTTCTTCATGATGATGATAGGGAGGAATTTAGAATATATGTTAATAATCAAATTTGTTTTAATCCTCATATTATGTTCATTGCAAAAGCTTACATAGCGGACAGATGGTTCGGTGCATTATTTCCATGGTTATTTAGATGTGAAAAAATATTTGGATTCAACAGTCTCAAGGGGTATGACACACAAAGATTCTATGCTTACTTAGCCGAAAGATATTTGTCTTTTTGGTTTAAAAAATATACTAAATTTATTGAATGGCCAGTTGTAACGCTGCCACTATAATTTATTTAAAATATTGGACTTAATGAAAAAAATAATTTTTTTTTGTACGTCTCATAAAAATATAGATTATTTAGATAAGTTTTTTCCAACGGTTCAGATGATTGGACTTGGAGATGCCCAATTCCCTAAATCATGGATTAATAGCAATAAAGAAATAAATATCTCAAATAAATTTTTTAGTTATGCTGATTTGGTAGCTCATTACTACGTATGGAAAAATTTACTGCACAAATATAATGATAATCAATTGATAGGATTCTCTCAATATAGGAGATTTTGGTTAAAGCATAAAATAACAAAAGAGTACCCATTGGATTCAATTAATAATTTGATGCTTACAGAGCCAGACTTATCGTGGAAAGATTATGATGCAATTATTCCAGCTCCATTTTTTTTTAAAAAAAAAATTAAAGAATTATTTACAAATTTTTTTTTATTAAAATTTTTAAATGATTATGATTTAATTAAATATTATACAAAAGTTCAAAAGCAATTTGAAGATTCCCTAGGTTCATCTGGTCATCAAATTATAACAGACGCAATTAAAATGCTGCCTGATTCTGATAGAATAGGATTTAATGATTTTTTAAATAATAGAACTTATTTAAGTGCGCATGGGATGTATATTTCTAAAAAAAAAATTATCAATTCTTATTCAGAAGTTTTGTTTTCATGGTTAGAAAAATGTGAGAATATAATTAGTAGAAACAATAATTTACCATTATTAAAAAAACAAAGAATATTTCAATATATTAACGAAAGATTTTTAGATTATTGGATGAGTAGAAATGTAAGAACTCTTCGCTGGCCAATTGCTATGTATAATATAGAAAAATCTGTAATAACGCAAATAGGTAAGATTTAGTTATAAAGATTAACTTTTTTAAATTTTAGAAATTTAATAAAAGTTTTACAAATATAATCTAAATCTTGAACGTTCATTCCGTGATGACAACCTAATAAGATTCCATTTTTCATAACATTATTACTTATTATTGCTGAATCTTTTTTAGATTTATATTTTAAATTATTCATAGCAGGCTGTCTTAGTATATTACCTGTAAAAATAGTTCGTGTCTGAATATTATTTTTCTCAAAAAATATCTGCATATCTCTTCTATTAAATTTTTTATTCTCTTTTATTGTTAGTGGAAAAGCTAACCATCCAGTTCTTGCGTTTAAATTGGTTATTGGCAGGTTGATAAAATTATTAAATTTAGAAAAAAAGTTAGCTAAATATTTAAAATTACTTACTCTAGTATCAATATTTTTTTTAAGTTTTTTAAGTTGTTCTAGTCCAAAAGCAGCTGATATTTCAGAGGGAAGAAAATTATAACCCATTCTTAAGAAAATATACTTACCATCATATTGTATTCCAGAGACTTTAGCTGAGAATCTTTTTTTTATATCTTCACTCTCATTGAAGGTTGCTGATGATCTTCCCCAACCTCTTAATATTTTAGCTTCTTCATAAAGTTTTTTGTCATTAAAACAAACCATTCCTCCAAAGCCAGCGCCCGTTACTATATGGGATGCATAAAAACTAGTGGTACTAATATCTGAGAATTTTCCAAAATTTCTTCCATTTACAGAGTAGCCAATTGTATCTGCCGAATCTTCAATTACTTTTAGAGAGTATTTTTTAGCAATATACATTATTTTTTTATAGTCTGGAATATTGCCTAATAAATTTGGTATTATTATTGCTTTAGTGTTTTTGTTTATACTTTTTTTAATTTTTTCAACGTTAACTATAAATTTATTAATTTCCACATCAACGAAATTAGGTATTAATCCAAGTTGATATATAGGTGCAACAGTAGTAGAAAAAGTTAAAGTCGGTGTAATTATTTCACTATTTTTCTTAAGTTTTAAAGATGCGAGCGCTAAAAGATTAGCAGACGATCCAGAGTTAACCATAAGTGCGTATTTTTTACCAAAAAGTTTTGCAACCTCTTTTTCAAATTCTTTTACTAAAGGTCCATCAATGAGCGTTAATTTTTTATTTTTTAAAACATTATTTACAGCATTAATCTCTTTTTTGTCATAAACAGCCAGTCCATAATATATTTTTTTTTTCATAATGACTTAAACCTATTTTTAAAAAAATCTAAATCTTGTAGATCTTTGTCTTTGCTTGATATAATTTTTTTACCTAAAGGCCAATTTATTTTAATTTTTTTATCGTCCCATTTAATTCCACTTTCAAATTGCGGTTTATAATAATTAGATAGTTTGTAATAAATTATATTCAGTTTTTCATAGCAAAAATAACCGTGTGCAAATCCTTCTGGAACATACAATGCCTTACAGTTCTTATCAGATAGAATGATCGAGTAGTATTTTCCAAAAGTCGTACTATTTTTCCTTAAATCTATAACAACATCAAGTATTTTTCCTTTTAAAACATATACTAATTTAGCCTGTTGAAACTTATATTGAAAATGCAAACCTCTAATAACATTTTTTTTTGAAGTTACAGAATATTCAAATACAAATTTATTAAGATTTATAATTTTATTGTGGAATGTAATTTTAAGGAAACCTCTATTATCAACAAATTTATTATGCTGAATAATTTTAAGATCTTTTATTTTTGTATTAAATATTTTCATTAAATAGGTTTAATATTTCTTTTTTGGTATCATTTTTTTTATTAAAATTAATTGTTTTAAAATTAATAATTTTTTCATTCATTAATTTGTTTTTCATCCAGTTTATTTTAATTTTTATTTTAAGTTTTTGATTTAAATAATTGATTAAGTCAAATATTTTAAGATTTTTTTTGTCCTTTATCACGTAAGTGTCTGGCTTAATATTTTTATTAATAATATTTTCGATGACGTTTGTTATATATTTAACATTTACAAGATTCATAGATAAATTTTTCGGAATTTTAATAGTATTTTTTTTATTATGATTTTTTATTATAATTGAAATTAATTTTTTTCTTTTATCATTTTTTCCAAATGTATCACTAATTAATAGATTATAAAATTTTGTTTTTGGAAACTGATTTCTATAATAATTAAAGATTTTATTAAAAGACTGCTTAGATGATGCGTAAAGATTATAAGCATGGTTTTTTTTATTATTATAGTGCTCCCAAACGGTTCCGAGGTTAATAAATTTTTTTATTTTTTTATTGCAAAGCAGATCAATAATTATGGTTGGGAACAGAATATTTGATTCAATTATTTTGTTAATATCTGAAGATTTGTGTTTTTTTACATAATGGGTTGCAGCATGAACTACATAATCAATTTTATAATTTAATAATTTTTTCTTTAAATCATAAATATCTGAAAAAATTATACTTTTAAAATTTTTATTTATTTTAAGTTCTTTAGCAAATTTAATATTTTTTTTTGATTTTCTTAATATTGCATGTATAAAGTATTTTTTCTTCAAAAAATAATCTAATAAATTTTTCCCAATAAAGCCTGTTGAGCCAGTAATTAATATTTTTTCCATTAATAATTTAAATAATTAATTAAATTAATTTTTTTAAATATTCTGAGTAACTGCACTTTCCATAAAATTTAATTCTTTTATATATTTTTTCTTTAGATATCCATTTATTAGATAAAGCTATTTCTTCTAAGCAGGCAATTTTTAATCCCTGTCTTTTTTCTATGCTTTGTATGAATTGAGAAGTTTCAAAAAGACTTTCTGGATTTCCAGTGTCAAGCCAAGCGCTTCCTCTGCCCATAAGTTCTACTTTTAGTTTATTTTTTCTTAAATAAGCTTTAATTAAATCTACTATTTCCAACTCATTTCTTCTAGAAGGCTTAAGCTTTTTTGCCAACAGAGAGGCATTTTTGTCAAAAAAATATAATCCAGTAATCGCAAGTCGAGATTTTGTTTTTTTTGGCTTTTCCTTAATGCTTACTACTTTTTTATTATTTAGTTCAACAACTCCGTATTCTTGTGGATTAACTACAGGATAAGCGAAAATTGTAGATCCATCTTTATTTTTTATTACTTCTCTTAACCTTTTGGTAAAACCTTGCCCATAAAAAAAATTATCACCAAGAATTAACGCAACACTTTTGCTGTGTATAAATTTTTCACCTAATATAAATGCCTCTGGTAATCCGTTTGGGTTTTCTTGTTCTAAATAAGTAAGTTTAATTCCAAAGTCTTCTCCGTTATTAAGTATTTTTTTAAAATTACTTATTTGATTAGTATTTGTAATAATCAAAATATCTTGAATCCCAGCTAGCATTAATATTGATAGTGGATAGAATATCATTGGCTTGTCGTACACTGGTAGCAATTGTTTGTTAGTAGATTTAGTTAAAGGCCCAAGTCTTGAGCCCATTCCACCAGCTAATATAATTCCTTTTTTTATCATTTAATTAATCCTATTCTTTCTCCATAATTTTTTTTATTAAAAAAAGATGTATCAAATTTTTCAATATACCATTCTATAGTTTTTTTTATTCCAATATCAAAACTATTTTTTGTTTTCCATTTTATTTTTTGTTTAATTTTAGATGAATTTAGAGAATAGCAAACGTCATGACCAGGTCTATCTTTTACAAAAATAATTTTGGAATTGCAGTGTTTGTTATTTATTTTTTTGAATAGATAAATAATTTTTTTAGCAACTTCTATGTTATTTAATTTAATTCCGGATCCAACATTGTATTGCTCTCCTAATATTCCTTGATCTGAAACTTTTATTAGTGCGTCACAATGATCATCTACATATATCCATTCCCTTATATTTTTTCCTCTTCCATAAATTGGAATGTTATTATTTTTAATTAAATTGTAAATAATAGTAGGTATAAGTTTTTCTGGAAATTGCCCTGGACCGTAATTGTTGCAGCAATTAGTAATGATAGCAGGAATTTTATAAGTTCTAATATATGAGTATATTAGCAAATCAGAACTTGCTTTAGATGCTGCGTAGGGTGAACTAGGATTATATCGATCTGTTTCAACTGATTTTTTACCTAGCTTTATGTCCCCGTACACTTCATCTGTAGATATATGAATTAGCTTAATTTTTTTTTTATTCGATTTTTTATATTCTCTTAAAGATTCTAAAATACAAAAGACACCCAAAATATTAGATTTAATGAAAATTTTTGGACTTTCAATTGATCTATCAACATGAGTTTCGGCCGCAAGATTAAAAATTTTATCAGGGTTATATTTTTTTACTATATCTATGAATTTGTCTTTTTGATTAATATCTAGTTTGTAAAATTTATAATTCTTTATATCAGAAGATATATTTTTAATGTTAGAAGCGTATGAAATCTTATCAATATTTATTATAAAATAATTATTTCGTGTTAAGGCTCTTATTAGATTGCTGCCAATAAATCCCAGTCCACCAGTAATAATAGCAGTTTTCATATAAAATTTTATTAATTTACTATTCTGTATATATTAACTTTTATACTAAATTTATGGATAAATTTAAGAAAAATGTAACTTTTATTATAGTTACATATCGTAGTAAGAATGTAATTCATAGATGTATTAAATCTATAGATTCTAAGATTAAAATTATTGTTATCGAAAATTCTAATAATTTTTCTATTAAGAAAGATTTGGAGAAAAAATACTCGAACGTTAAAGTTGTGCTCTCTGGAAAAAATCTGGGTTACGGAAGAGGCAATAATTTAGGTTTGAAAAAAGTTACAACTCAATACGCATTTATTATTAATCCTGACGCTTATTTAGATAAAAATACTTTACCTGAGATAAAAAAATCAATGCAATTACTAAATGATAATTTTTCTATTATTGCACCAAATTTAAAAACAAACTTTGGTTATTTTTCAAAAAAGCAAAAAAATCAAATAATAAATAAAAATTTTTTTCAAGTGGATTACACAGAGGGATTTGCAATGCTTTTAAATTTAAAAAAAATAAAATTTAATAATTTTTTTGACAAAAAAATATTTTTATTTCTCGAAGAAATAGATTTATGCAAAAGAATCGTAGATTCAGGTGGCAAAATTTATGTAATCAATAATGCTAAAATATATCATTCAGCAAGAAAAGGTTCTGGAGAGGATTTGGAAATTGATTTGTGCAGAAATTGGCATTGGATGTGGTCTCTATTTTATTATAATAAAAAACATTTTGGATCATTTAAGGCTTATTGTTTAACTTTAAATAAACTAATTTCTTCTTTTTATAAATTTATTTTAGCTATATTATTCTATAATTCTAAAAAAAGAAAAATAAACTTTTATAGAATTTTAGGGCTCATAAATGCTTATCAAGGAAATAGTTCCTGGCTTAGGCCGTATATAAAAAAATAATTTTAGATGATTTCATAAAATTTCTTTAACAAATTTATTACTCTTTGGTCTGATGCCATAGTAGGATTAATTTTATTTGTAGTATAAGCAACTCCTATTCCTAATACTGGATCAGCAAAACCCAAAGATCCGCCCCAACCATTGTGACCGAAAGATTCTTTATTTTTTCCAAACAACCAACCACCACGAAGTATCAAACCAACCTGAGACCATCGAATTGGCAGCATTAAACTTTCATCGACTCTACTATTGCTCTCTGTTAAGCATTTTTTAATTGATGATTTTGATAATAAAATATTTTTTTCTAATATCAGGTCATTTACAAAAATATCATAAATTTTAGCAATAGATCTTGCATTCCCATGCCCATTCATTGAAGGAACTTCAGCAGTTTGCCAATTTTCTTTGTTATAAAAATTTATTTCATGTTCAGGATTGTTAAATGCATTAAATTCTGATGATATTTTAGTTTCAGTTTTATCCTCGTAGAGAAAAGCAATATTTGACAGTTGATTTTTTGGGGTTCCAATAAAAAAATCTAAACTTAGTTTTTTTGATAGTAATTCGGAGACTAATTCTCCTAAACTTTTTTTTGTTGTCTTCTTTATGATTTCACCAATTAAAAATCCATGTGTTTTTGCGTGATAATAAGTTTTTTCACCACACTGATGATCTGGTTCCTGATTTTCTATAATAGCTATTATTTTATTCCAATCTAAAAGATCTTGTTGTGTAATCTTTTCTTTAAATCTATAGAGTCCAGATTGATGAGACAGAATATGTTTTAGTTTTATTTCTCTTTTGTTGCTTTGTTTAAAAGCATCCCAATAATAAGAAACAGATTTTTCTAAATCTAAAATGTTTTGATCAATTAGAATAGAAACGATAATTTCATAAATACCTTTTGTCGCTGAAAATACATTTACAATTGTATTTTCTTCCCAATTCTTATTATTATTATTTTTAAAACCACCATGTAGATCTATTAATGGTTTTCCTTCTTTGTAAATTGCAAAAGAGGCTCCAATTTCCTCTTGTTTTAAGAAGTAACTTTCAAATATTTTTTTTACAGGATTAT
>Ga0114978_10002515_pt1 | contig 15087 bp, 12 predicted proteins | sample S_140212_EF_Meta_FD_87027 | JGI IMG/M metagenome (GOLD analysis project Ga0114978, IMG submission 87027) | Freshwater microbial communities from Lake Simoncouche, Canada to study carbon cycling - S_140212_EF_MetaG | ecosystem: Environmental > Aquatic > Freshwater > Lake | place: Lake... | reverse complement strand
AACTAGCAGTATCTATTCGTAAATTATCGAGCATGTAAACTACATTGTTTCCACCAGGTTAGCATCTCTGGAAATGTCTTTTCAAAATCTGTGCCTCTACGGCGATCATGTTCCGTAAAAAATTTATAAAAGTCTGCCAGATCTCGGGTACTTACGTTTACCGTTGATCGCATCCATGCTATATCACGCTCAAGTCTTTGCACCTCATAGTCCTTAAATCCATGGAACGGGTCTTCCGCAGTTTCAAGATTTGCCAACATAAAGTCTTGTGCTTGTTCCAGTTTTGCAGCATAGCTTTCTGGCAAAGTCTTCAGACTTTGCCATGCAGGCTGTCGTAGCACAGGCGTATCGAACCACACACGCTGATATGTTTTGCTATGACGGCGGCGTAGATCTAATATCCATTGCATCAATGGTAAGAAGCCAGTCACTGATAAATTGTTCATTGTAACAATAAACGTGAGACTATTGCGATACGGAATATCTCTGAGATACGTTTCTACATTGGTCTGCAATCGATCAAAGTCTAATCCATGCCGGATATATTCTGCTTGTGGTCCGATTCCTGAGTCAAGACTTACATACTGCATGAAATGTTCAATATCAGTATTGCATAGCTGTTGAACATAGTCAAAATATTTTCGTGATAGTTCGGGTTCTACACTAAAGTTTGATGTGACTGCCAGATGTAAATCGCTCTTGGGATGATCCAGCACATAGTCAAACACTCGATAGGTGTTGCGATCCATGAGTGGTTCGCCGCCGGTCATGCGGAAGTGTTTAAGTTCAGGATATAGATCGGGCCACCAGGCCCAAAATGCTTCTACATAAGGGTTGTGATCACGGGCAGGGATAGGCCTTCGATTGCCGCTAAAATGCTCAGGAGCGTTATGAGGCACCAAAGTAGGAAATGCCCCATGACGTTCCACTTCTTGTTGCCAGCTAGAGCTAAACTGCGGGCTACAATAGCTGCATTTAAGATTGCAAGCATTGTTAAAATTAACTTCCACATACGACGGTACAACATCTTCTTCTCCAGTTGAGTTTTTTATCTTTTCAAAGTCCACGGCGGCCCAGGGTTCACCAGATCTGTAATGTCGATCGCTGAGCTTGCCTAGGTCCTCCATGTTCCAGCAGTAAGAGCATTCCGTAGGACGTTGCTGCTGTAGCATTATTTTGCGTTGTTCTTTTTTATGCTGTGTGTTATGCAGAGCTGACGGGTTGATTTTTATTACATCCGGATCTATCGGATGCAGAGGTGGATGGTAGCATGAGTTATTTAACCCTGTGGTAAGATGCAAGCTGACCTGTTTCCATTTGGCTAAACATAGTGCTGGTCCTAGGTCACGATGCATCTGTTCAGCACTAGATAAAAAATTACTTTTACTCATGATATTTTTGTTATAGATGTATTGTATTTTTGATTGATTAATAAATTGTAATTGTGATCCAAAATAGGCTGCATGCTTTGATACATATCCTCCAATACATCCTTAGGTTGTGTTGCAATATAATCAATGAGTTCTAGTATTGTTTGATAACGATTCTGTTCGGCAAGTCCATCATAGTGTTCATTCCAGAATTGGTTAAAGGTTTTAAATCCCATCTGATGTAGATAGTTTAGAAAATTTTTAGAACCCATTATAATCATTGGTTTTTTTAACAGCATGGGTCTTGTTGTTTTTTCAGTAATAAAAAAACAGTTTCCGGTGGTGAATGTTTCTGCCACTATATCTATTAGGAAATTTTTATAAACTCTTTCAGTTTGTTTAATAAATCCATCTGTTGACGGTAGATTCGGGATATACTGATCTATCTCTGCGTGTCCACAAGGATATTGAGATAATACGTTAGCAAATTTAACCAAGCTATTAGGTGCATGCTCCCACAATTGAGATATCTCGAATAATTGTCTCAAATCTGGATCGGTTGGATTCCACATTCCACCAACTTCGCTAATGTCCGGATGTACGGATAATAGATGTGATGCTATTCCTAGCCTATGCCATAGTGGTCGACCGTATAGTGTGCCAAATACTGATTTTTGATTCCACACATGATGAACCGGATCAATCGTCCTGGTTACTTTTAAACATTTCCATGGAGATGTATAAGAAACTGTATATCGATCATGATTTTCTAATATATTGCCAGTTTCTATAGTGACGCTATTAAATGAAAACTTATCTAACCATTGATATAGACCAATGGTTCTGGCACAGCATCCTTCTGTGCCATTTTGTATCACTATATCCTGATTCTGATGTGCATTGAGGAAATCACCCAGCTCAGACTGATTCCATATAAAAGTGTCAGCCGGAACGATTCTGAATATCATTCTAGCAAAAATCCCGATACTTGTAAGGTGTATTTGTATTCCATACCTGCGTTTGCGGATAGATGTAAATGACTCGAATCCCACATGAATCCTTCGCCTGCTTGCCATTTAACACTAATTTCATTGTCATATTGAATGAATTGTCCTAGCTTCCAATCTTCAAGATATATATTGGCTCGTACTTTAAGTTCTGTTCTTTCGTAGTGACGTTGATTGATTTGATAAAATGTATCACGATGCAACGGAACTATGCATCCTGGTGGTTGGCATATACTGCTTACAGTAATCACTTCTATACCCAATTGCCTTCCAAGTTCGACAAAGTCAATATCATTTTGAGTCCACCATAACTGATGTATTATGGTATTTTCATAACAATAGGTTTTTGGAAACTCGCCATACTGTTTGTGGATATCAGTTAGTTCATGAACCTGGTGGCTGATACAACTACCCGAATGTTGTGTGTAATCTGCAGACAAGATTTTTGAAAAATCATAATCTAAATAAATTGATTTAAGCATAAGTTGTTATCTTCCTTGTTGTGCAGCATCTATTTCTCTTATCATGATACCACGATTGTGCCAGTTTGATCGGTAATGATATTTAAAAAATGTACTGGCCTCTACCGTGAGCATGTGCATGGGTAGATCCAATTGTGCATGCAGTTCATTGGCAATATTGTTGCTCACATGCTCGGGCTGTTCATCTTTTACCGTGTTCCACAATTCACGTAGTGCATCAAAGTTTTGTACCTGTAGATAATCCCAATTTGTGAGCATGGTCATATATGTACCCTGCCGAGCACCAGCCATGGCCCAGTATCCGTAGTCTACATCTGCACCTACATTGTGCCAGATGGTGAGATGATCAAGATTGCGTTGATGCACACGAGTCTGGAATTCTGCTACTGTTGGACGACGTCCACGATCCAAACACATCTTTACTCCTTCTCGGAATCCAGCTCGCCAGGCGTGAAAGGCAGAGCCATTGGGGTGTGTTGTGCTATAACAATCATGCATGGCCCAATACAATGGATCAAAACAAAATTCAACTTGTGTTTCTGTGCGACCGTCGGTATTTTCATGTGTGTGCATGTTTTGCACATAGTTTTTAGTCCATGAACTTATACCACCATTGCCGTACATGAGTCCATTTACATGATTTCTTGCTCTCCATCTAAACACAGCATGTTCGTAATCATCTGTGGGAAATGTTAATGTTTGATTGAAAAACTCAGGGTCAGGAAGATTATCACCATCGATTAAAATAAATCTTTCAGTGGTGCTGGCTGCTGCGGCTGCTTTATGTGCTGCGTCTGATCCTTTGACTCCGTCAACTCTTGTGGCCCATGGAACTAGATTACGGATTTTAATCCAGAATTCTTCTTTGGCTGGCTCATCGTAGCTGAGATAGATACAATCTAGGTCAGCTATATCAATTTGTTTCAATGACATTTTGTTTTTTCTTCCAGTATCGCCCTGGTTGATCATTTACCACAATGGTTACATCTTTTATGCAGCATAGGGTACCCGAATCAGCAAGTACAAGTTTAGTTATTGGAATTAGTCTACGACGTACAAACTTTCCGTTAACCACGTGTGCTGACATATCATGTAGTGCAAACTGTTCGGGTGTGATATCAATATATTCACCGGGTAAATCTTCCTGACTGTAACACAATGGAAGTCCATTATTATCGTGATACAGTCTGTAAAAAACAGGATGAGATTCAGGCCACTCAATTGTTTTCCAAAAATCTAAGAATTCTTGGTCAGTCATTTCGCCAGTCCTTTTGATGATAATGAACTGCGCCCCATTGTGCCACAGTGTGTATCCTTAATGGATCAGATTCCCAAGTTAATTCTTGCGTCCAATTTGTTGAACTTATTGGAATGATACCACGTTTCATATGTACGATCCGAGGATATGTCACAAAAGGCATGGTCACACGCTCTGGACCAACGATCTGAGCTGCCATGGCATAGACTAAATCAGTTGATGGTACTTCATCAGAAAATTTTATCAAGGTCCGATATTGTTCCCAATTTTCAAAGATCTTTCTTACCAGTTGAAAAAACTCTTGTGCAGTTTGACTCAGTCTCCAATAAGTTATGGCATTGTACACATCCGGCAAATTGTTAGCATCAAAAACTTTTCTATAGAATCTATTGGTAGTTTTCTGATCATAAAAATCTCTAGCACCGGTAGAGATCACAACATCTCTATGCTCTAACATGGTCCACCAATGATCTATCTCACTGGAAATGATCATGTCTGCTTCAAGTTTGATAGTTTGTCTAAACGGGCTGGTGCCAAATACCTGCCAATCACCAGCATATGGGTTATCACCAAGTGGATAAGGAAAAGTTTTATGATAGTTAAACAGATCAGTATCTTGTGTTTCTGTATTAGATAACAAACAAATTTCAGCATCAGGATGGAAGTGTCGGATAGATCGAGCCAATTGATACGCACAGTCAACGTAGTCAACTGATTCAGAATTCTGAGCCATTATCAAATAGCCGCGTTCAGACTGTATTGGCAACGATATCTCCTAATTGTCTTTTACACATGGCATGGAAATCCATGTTCTGCCAATCAATTGTTTTTAGCTTATCTTGATCAAAATATTCAATTTTAAAATGATCCTGGTCTAGTTGTGTTAGATTGTAGCTAGAAATGATACTGGCTAGATTCCATGGTATATTATCCACGTTCAATGTATGTCCGCTTTCTATGCCCAATGCAATACTGAGTGCATAGTCATTGCGAAAATTACTTCCACTAATATGATACAGGTCTTTGTAATGCATCCAATTTTCTTTGACCATTTTCATACAATCAAAAATATGTTCAGCTGTGGAACTTTTACGAAACATCATCACAGTTGCCCACCACATGGGCATATGGGTATTACCAAACCAGTTCAACCCTTTAAAATTATTGATTCCTGTTATATCCCAGGCCATACGATGACATAGAAAATCTTGTGTACTATCGATCACCCTGGTCAACTGATCGCTGCAAATCACATAGTCGGCATCTAATAATAGTGTTTGATCCCAAGGAGTCAAAGTGTATGCATCAACCCTTCCGGCATTGTACCATGTTAATGTTTTTTGGTAGTCATCAAAAAATCTTACTCCGCCTGCAACAGGATCCGCTGGTATCACCTGATCAAACTTGGTCAGTCGTGACAGATCCGTGCAGTCAGTTATTATAGCGACGGGTATGCTTAAATGACGACGTATGCGATCTGCACTCCACGCAGCCATACCAATATAGTCAGTTTGCTCGTTGTCAAATGCAAATATCAACGCACCTGTGGTCATCGTTTTTTATTCAATTGTTCGTACTCCACTAACCAAGCATTCATTTGTTCTTGCCAATGGCTGTGAGCTAATAATTGTAAATCTGTAACATTTACTCTGACAGGAGTTTCGTAAAGATCAAGTAGCACCACTTGTTCTTCAGGGCAAGAATGTAACAGTGCGATCAGTTCAGGACCGGCACGCCACATGCCTCCACTGTGTGCAAACAACATTCGGGCTTCGTATTTTTCTTTTAACACACGGCGTGCAGCCACATGGTCAAATCGTGCTCTTGCATGAGCAAGTAGATTATCTGTATTCATTGAGATATTATAAACGAAAAAAGGGCAAAAGTCTACCTTTTGCCCTGGTTGAGGTTGGCCTATTAGGCTACTGAGCTTGCCACGGCTGGGGTTCCCCATGTGTTGGTTAAATATGTGCTCGATGGTGGATAATAACGACACAATACAGTTGGTGCTGTTCCAAATCCAGTAAAAGGGCTTGCAGTGGTGGTTCCGCCAGAAATAACGGTACTATAGCTTTGAACACTTTGGCTCCAAGTTGTGACTAGAGTCAATATTGTTGAAGTAGCATCCTTGGCTGCTGTTACTCTTATAAAATCACTGGTGTAAGGATACACTGTACTATTCAATTGAAACATTGTGGAGGCAGCAGCACCTGCTGTGAGTGAATACCATCCAGTGGTTGACAAGTTTATGCTCGGGGTTCCGCTTCCACCAATTCTGGTAAATCCTGTGTAGCTTGTACCCGCGATAGTTTGGGCAGCACCATTAACTCTACCACTCATATACAATGCACCTACTGTTCCTACAAAGGTATTCCAATCGGCATCAATATCCAGACCTGTACTGGTTTTACTCATGTCTAGTCGTACTAAGCCGCCGGCATTCCAGAAATATCTAGCTTGATTAGCACTAGGAAAAGTTACGGTCTGTGTCCAGGTAATGGTCCATGCTGCGGTACCACTACCAGTTGTAGTGGTTTTGTCAACACTGCCAGTCCAGGTTGAGCTGATGGCGCCTTGGACAAACGCATTACCTCGATTGGAAGTACAACTATTGATATCTGTAGACACATTAGCCAGGATAGCAATAACATTACCCGTAACTGGTACTGTTCTCGCTGTTAACGGAGTATTAGTTTGAGCACCCGATGAGGACAGATTGTTGATCAGTGTGCCCCAATTGGTGGCAGTCACGATCCCTGAGATTGCCACAGTCGATATTGCCGTTTGTCCCCAACCACTGTCAACTGAACCTGTACTCCAGGTATTGTTAAGTGAGTTTACAAAAGTGTTATAGTCTGATGCCTGTATTAATCCGCCTACTGAATATGTCATGTCGGTTTCCTATTATTTTATTGTAACAATGGCTTCTACAGTGCCCGCACCAGTAGTTGTCTTGCCAGATAATGCACGTCCAATCACATTAAATGCTGTTGCCTCGCCCATCAGTGCAGCACGAGCTACACCTTCGCCTGCAGAGATCAATCTGTCACCTTTGTTTACTATACCTGTTACTATCACAGGCACACGCCCAGTCATGGCCACTGGTGGGTGGGTATCATTGTCACCTGCACCACCGTTCATGGTAAATGCAGGACGAGTAGAAATAACACCAAAAACCTTGTCGCTGGCATCCAATAACACTCTTGTGATTTCAGCTGACCCGCCCAGCTCAACCACAGTACCTGGTTCGTAGATCTCATCAGCAGCAAAACGTTCTGCAACGTCAGCATACAGTGCTGTGGTAGCTTGTGCAAACACAGTGTTGAAGTAACCGGTGCTGTTTCCGATATTACCAACGCCGTTACCATTGGAATTAGTAATGTTGCCAACTGCAATATTTCCACCTGTACCGATAGATATCGAAGGAATACTAACTACACCAGTGGAACCGTTGATACTGATAGCATTGGTTGTGACTCCGCCATCGTTGACTTGGATTGTCAAGTTACCATTAGTGGTTTGATTACGCAAAAATACATCTGATCCAGTCACCGAGGCCTTGAAATCAGAATTTAAACCAACTGCCAGTCCAGTGTTGTTCAAGATACCCAGTGTGCCAGTCATGGTTTGATTAGTGGTGGTAGCTAAAAATCCTGTAGCTGCTATTCCACCTAAGAAATTGGCGTTGTTAGCTGTGCCCTGGAACAACGGTGTCACACCCGAAATTGGTCCGGACATGGTGAGTCCAGGTTGTACTGTCTTGCTACCAGTCCATCCACCGCCTGCTGGGGGGACTGCTGGAGTATACGAAGCATCCTTGCTGAAAATACCCACAACTGCATCAGACACATACATTTCCACTGCCACATGACTTACGGCATTGGTGTCTGTGATGGTTGCAACAATTGCCCCAGTTACACCAGTACCACCGGTATAAGCCGGACCTACCAAGATCCATGTAGATCCGCTATAAACATTCAGTTGAGAATTAACGCTGTCATACCACAAATCGCCGGCCACAGTTGACACAGAAGGTGCAGTTGAGCTGGCAGTTGCGCCCGAAATAACTTTAAAAGTTGAACCAGTATACACTTTCATTGTGCCTGTGGTCTGGTCGTACCATAGTTGACCTTGCAGCGGTGCGCCGGGTGCTGTGGTATTTGCTCCGTTTTGCAGTAAACGGATGATGTTATCATTGATGAACTGTCCGTAACCGGCATAGTTTTTACCCACCAGGGTCATGCTTGAGCTGGTGTTGATGGTACCGTCGGGTATTGTTGCGAACGTTGTACCATTGGTAAGAGTGATTGTATATGACATATTGCTTGCTCCGAATCTTATAGGTATTTATTACCGTTTAATCTACACATATTTATGCTGTGCTTAGGTTAGTTAGCGTCTGAATTCGCACAGTATAATCGATTTGTATCTGGCGGTTCAGACTTTTCTGTACTGGGTGAAAAATTACATGTGTGAGCAGTCGAAGATTTGTGGTATTTCCATTCACAGCTTTGAGTCCTAGCTCATCAAACACATATTCACCATTGAAATTGGTTGAATTGTCAAAAGGTTGTTGCCCTGGTGGTTCGCCGTAGTCCAGCAAACAACTCACAAGAATATCAGTATACACTTGTCCGGATGTGTGCAACACTTGCAAGTAATTATTAGTTACATCGGTATCGGCTGCCGAATTGTCATTTACTACTTTGACAAAAGTTTCATTATACAAATCTGCGTTGATGCCCGTGGTATTGGGCGGCAAATATGTGATCACGCCAGTGGGGTCGACGGAACTTCCTCCGTTACCAAATGCCATGGCGTAAATCCACCCGCCACCTTGCGCTAGAGTTCTATAGCTTAATGTTTGCGCTAACGAAATACTCATATTTTCATAGTGTATTGCGTTCTTTTTGTCTACAAAAACTTCACCAGATTTTGGATCAAAAATCTTTACAAAGCCTTGTATTTGAACTGGTATCATCATGCTCGTGTCTCCACAAATACTTGTTTGGTCACAGGATCAGAGATCTTTAAAAATCCTGAAACTGCAATAGCACCGCGCTCGTCTGGGCGAGCTGTGGGTGCTGGTCTGGGCGTCTGTGGTGGAATCTGCTGATTTTGCTGCATGATTTATTTACCTTAATTTTGTTCTCGGAAGAACCTTGCGGCGTCAGTTTGGGTAATTTGTAATGCTACACCATCTGACGGTTCACCGTTTGCTGGTTGATACCATCCAAATCCTTGACGTACTAGTATGGACACCTCATACCCGGCAGTGGGTGCTGTGTCAAATGTCACCGTAGCAGGTGCTACAGAATCCACAGTGTATCCAGTGTACACACGTATTCCTGCCACGTACACCAAGATAGCTTGTTCGGCAAAACTCAATGTCAACGCACTCAAATCAATGTTTGGTGCAGAGAATGTTGTGGTACTACCATCGGCTAGAGTATTGGTATACACCACACGATCTTGATATTCGGCTGGTGCTAAATTACCTCTACCGGTGTTGTACACTATAGAATCTACCTCGTGCTCGGCAACTGCGGTACCTGCTGTACCGCGCAACAAACTGCTGACTGTGTTGTTGTTGGGGTCAAGCTCACGATACATGATGCGTTCACCATTGATAGTGATAACACCCCAGATGTTTGCTTGCAAATCAGGTTGTGTCAATGCCGTAGCATTCGCAACATAGATAGTGTCCTGATCTTTGTACAATTTTTGTGTCAAGGTGGTTGTGGTGTCTGGTGTCATTCTGTAAGTAGCTTGTACACCTCTCATGTCTTGGAAGATTCTAAATTCCATTGCTTCCGGTACCACTGAATCAGTAAACAACTCAGCCACAATAACTGTGGTTGTGCCGATTGGTCCGCCATGCACTATCAATTCTTCACCGGAGATCAGATAGTCATCGCCGTAGAAAATACGACTGCCGTTCTTGGTAACCCACATTCTGGTCGGATCTGTAACTACTCTGCCTAGTTGGAAATCATTCACAACAACTTGAACTCCTTCGGTGTAATCAAAGCTACCTGGGTCGTTAGATACATCACCTGTGTCGAATCCTGTGCTGTCAAACGGCTCGTTAACAACTGCACCTTCTGTTACCGGGCCTTGCCAGAGCAGAGTCACTATACTTTGCTGTGCAGTATCGTTCCAGGATGTCACACTCACAATGTCACCCGTTATAGGAATGAAGCCGCCTGCTGCGCGGAATACCAATTGGTAATTGTCTATACTGCTGCCATCGTCATATATCACATAATCAGCTTCGGTAGTAACACTGATCAATACTTCTGATTTGATCGATGGAGCCGTGGTAAAATCTACATATCTAGTATTGCTGCCAGTATAAGGTTCCACAATGTAATCGGTGCCTAAATTCAGCTTTTGATTATCCACATAAACCAGCACATCGTTGTCGCTTACCAGTGCCAGACTGTATCCTCCACGATTGGGCAATGCATATCCAGAGCTGCCATCTGCAATATAGAATGCTCCCTCGGGCGGTCTTGCTCGAATGCCGTTGACCTCTACTACTAGGTTAGGAATGTTTGTGCCCGACATAGAATTGTCAAGCTGGTAATCCAACTGCCCGTAACTGCTAAAGTATTGTGTCTGCGGAGTAGACCAAGTGTAAGGTAATGAATCATCAGTGTCTCCAATGGCGGTTACATTGATTTCGTCAGTTGATGTAAATGTATCCGCAAACACAATGTCTGTACTGCGATTGATGCCTGCACTATATGTGTAGTTGGTTATTAGTGTACCGTTGACAAAGATTGCCATGTCAAATATTTCAGCATCGGCAACTGGAATATTCAAGAAGTTACCAACATCGGCACCATTGAATACGTTCCTGTACAGTTGATTACCGCCACCAATACCAAACACTGAAATTACCAATGTGTCGCCGTTGGCTGCTGGTGGTGCGCTGACGCTGGGCACAATGGTCACAATATTGGTGACCCAATTGATAGTGTATGCTACATCTTGCACAAGGTCACGGCCTTGTGTTTGATTGGTCACACGCACTTGCACAGGAGCGTTAACTATGTTGTCAAAACTCTGTGTGTCGGCTGTGCTGCTGTTGTACACCCATTTTGTAATCTTCCAAGCAAACCCATGACCGTTGTTGTCCCAGTCTGATCCAGGACGAGTATAAACACGGAAGTCCAAAGTATCAAATTCTGATCCAGGTACTAGTTCTTCGGGTGCATGACTTTCGTAAGGGCCAACAAACTCGCCACCGTTGACATTGATATCTGTAGGGCGTGTACCTAAATAGGTATCTAAAAATCTGCTTTCGTAGATAGCATCCAAGATGCCCGGGTCGTATGTAGGCAAGCCTTCGGGACTATATGCGATGTTATCAAATGGGTTTACATCAAAATTGCCCACATCAAAGCCGGTATTTTGACCAAACGTTGGTGCAGATACTTGCACACCAGGATAAGTTATACCATCAATCAACAAGCCCAGATCCAATCCAGGTTCATTTACCGTGGGCACATACAGGCCCATGGTACGATCTACACCACTTAGTGTGGCAGCATTGACTAGCAACCAATCTGCAGGATCAAATGTAGCTGTATCTACCGGGAAGCTATCTCCACTGTCGGCTTGCCACACACGGTTATCGTAACGTACCTGTGTTCCGTTGTCGTATGATACGTTGGGTTCCCAATCCACAATGGTTGATACATATTGATATCTATCATATTTCATTGTGATATTGAAACTGCGTACTAGGTTGTAATACTGTGTATCACCGTAGGTTGCCAGTGTTGGGTTTTGATCTTCTCCCACTCCAGGCCCGGCCATTATGGCCACCAACTGCCCGCCAGTACCGTTACCACCACTGAGAGTAATCAATGCTGTTGTGGTATATCCTACTCCAGGATTGTTTACTACAACTCCAGTTAATTTTCCAAGACTATTAATAGTCACGGTTAGTTCAGCAGGAGTGACACAATCACCAGTGACTATGGCCACTGGAGGAACAGTATATCCTGATCCGGCTGCTGCTACAGAAGCGCCTACCACAGCCAGAGTGTAATTCTGATACCAGAAATTCCAAGGCTGTGTTTGCCATATCAAACTGTCCGATGCTGCATCGCTGGCATCATCTGGTGTACCAGTACCCACGGCTGTGCTCACAGTGTACGGAGTCAGTATAGGACTCACAAACTGATTAGGAATTACATCAGTGTCATAATACGCCGGCACATCAAAGTCAGTCATTGATCCTTGGTAGTCATCCAACCCGTTGTAGATCAAGTTGAATTCGCGTATTTGCACATGGTAAGGTTTGACTTCTTGGATATAGTCCAACACAAAATCTTGATTGTCACGACGATATGTTTGGAATGCAATCAACTCACGAATAGTGTGATCCACATCAATCAATGAAGTTTTGCTCAACCAATCGGGTGCTTCAAACTCGCTTAGTGCAAAATTAAACATCAAGATCAATGCACGATTGCGGTCGATCAACAGTTCATCAACTAACAGTTCTTGATTAATTGCTTGAATGATTCGTCGAGTTTCAATCACAGGCTCTTGGTCAAAGTATTGTGCATCAAACACTTCCACATCGAATCCAAAACGTCCCAGTTGGTAATCCCATAATACAGCAGAGATTTGTATAGTACCATCTTGCAGAGCCACACGATCCCATTGGTCAGTGGCCACACGCAGATATATCTCCCACTTGTTTTGTGAGTTAGCAGTGACTCGTACACTGGAACCCACCGGTGCTTGATACAAACTTAACTTGCTGAGATCACTGTATACACCCACTGTGGCAACAACCAATTTGCTAGGATTGTAGCCCGGTAGATACCAGTTGATATGGCTCCAGTATCTACGAGTATCGTAGTTTTGTACTCGCACTAGATCTAATGTAGCAAATGTTTTTGTTGCAGTGACTTGGTAGATAGTCCATAAGCCATTCTGAACAGAATCACTTGCCACAAGATACAAATATCCAACCGGCACTTGTACAAGATCTTGATAACTCAACTCTTCAAGGTTGGCCACTCGCTTGTTCCATGCACCTGTTCCTGCTGGCGGCTCGGGTTCTCTGCTGTTTAACAATGCAAAACTGCGAATCTCTGTGATGGGATACTGTGCCAGTACTGAGTTCACCCGGCCAAAATAGTTCTTTAGGGCCAGGAATCTATCCTCAAACATACTTTGTCGCGGACGGAATTGCACACCATAACGATTAGCCGGGCTCAAAGTAACATCAGGCACTGCTGCACCAGTGGAGTTGGTTCCACAAAGACTGTCTATAAATTTAAGATACAGATTGTCGGGTAGGAAACCATCAGCACGATCTTGAGGAATCAAACTGTATTGAGTGTGAACATTGTCACTGGTTAATTCTTGATCAAACTCAATACTGAGTATGGTATCTTGTGCAGAAATATCATTCACTGCATTGTAGATACCAGTTGCACTGGAACTAAGGAATGCCACGTAAGGAATACCCGAGCTACGTGGATCTGCAATGTATGTTGAGATACCAGTGATGCTGAGTGTTTTGCCAGCTGCGGTATCGATTGTTGTAATACCTTTTACCCAGAAATAATAAGTGATAGTAAAAATGCCATTGGCGTTTATTCCATTGGTTGCATTGTAACTAATAGTGTCTCGCGGCGTGCCTGGTCCGATATATGCAGCTGGTGGTACTGTACTGCTGACCCATTGATATACATCAATGCTTGATCCTGGGAATACTTGTGCCCAGCGGCGAGCTGCATAAGTGATGTTGTCTTGATTAGGATCAATAAATCTCACGCTGTTGGTATCCCACCAAATTTCTCCCACATGTGCGTCAGCCCAGATTCTACCAAAGTTGTTTACCGGACCCACATTGTATGCAGCAGGATCTACCACACTGGTGTAATTGATATTCTCAGCGGCTGCTCCTAGTATTTTTCCTTGCAACGGATCAATAAAATCAAAGAAAGTGGTCTTGGCACCTGTGTTGGCGCTGTAACTGTACACTGAATTGATCAATTTAATATCAACCACAGGCAGTTGTTCGTGTATCACTGCCCAAGCTGGTGTAAGATTGTCATTTTTAAATATTGCCACGCGACCATAATTAAGTTCACTCTGGGTGCTGTCATCAACATCGCTGCCCGGGCTACCTATCATTAGTACACCATTGGTGTAATCTATTGCAGTACCAAACTGATCTAGTTCTCTCACACGTTGATCATATATTTGTTGTCCAAATGCAAACTTGCCTGGATCTCTAACAGAATCAGATGCACTACGCAGATAATCGTATGTGTAAACCACTCCACTTTGATACAATGGTCCATTGAATGTGGTAGTACGGCCATCAAAGTATGTGGTACCTTGATCGAATGTGTTAGGACGATACAAGTTTCCGCCAGGCGCACCCACAGTCAATGTGTTAGCTGATGTATCGATATTCAGTGCTGAGCCAAAATTAGCATCAATTGACGGCGCCGGGCTGGTGATAGTCTGTGTGTATGGGTATGTGTTGAATCCCAGTACATAGAACATATTTCCAATCAGGCCAGGCAATACAGTAAGACGATTGGTAGGGTCAGCAGCCAACACATTTTTCACGCTCAGTGTCAGCAATCCATATGATGTTGTGCCAAGAACACCGGTACTGGCTATCACGTTAGCAATGCCTGATGTGTTGATACTATTGACCAACGCAGTCATCCAATTGCTTTGTTTCCAATAGTACGTATCATTGAGTGTTATGCCCACTGGAACAGGTCGAATGGCCTGATATATCAGTTCACTATCTTGAACCACGCTGTTGATAGGCCAACTCACATTGCTGGCCCACTGATCAGGATCTCCAAATACAAATTCCTGATTGTTGATTCTAAGACTTTGTCCGGGTGTTAATACAGGATCAACATTGAGACTAGTGGTGGTACCATACAAGCGGCTTTGATTTACATTGCGTT
>Ga0114978_10002514_pt1 | contig 15087 bp, 12 predicted proteins | sample S_140212_EF_Meta_FD_87027 | JGI IMG/M metagenome (GOLD analysis project Ga0114978, IMG submission 87027) | Freshwater microbial communities from Lake Simoncouche, Canada to study carbon cycling - S_140212_EF_MetaG | ecosystem: Environmental > Aquatic > Freshwater > Lake | place: Lake... | reverse complement strand
ATATAAATCACACTATAAATCATATACATATATATTATATCACATATCCACTAACGCCAGTTCTTTGGATTCTTTTTGTCGCAACTTTTACATACCAACGCCATCGCATACATACCATCTGCCTTTACCTTTTTGGGACGCCAGTCCGTCATTTGTCTATCCAGTATCCTACCACAAGCATCGTAGCAAAAGTAAGTGTTCGGTTTGTCTGGGTCGTCGCATTCATCTTCCTTCTCGTTTCTGTCGTATTCGTCCCTACAACATTCGCAGTAATTATCGCCGTCTCGCTCCCAGTATTCCTCGTCCGCCTTGTCTCTTTGGATTTCCTCATCACAAGCAAAGCATCTCACATATTCGTAGTCGTAGCATTCGTCGCAGTAGTGGTCTCCGTTCGCATCATCAAAGATGTCGGTCTCCCTAAACATTTCATTACACCCACAGCACTCTACTTTGGGTTTCCTTACCTTCTTTGGTTTGGGGGGGAATAGCACATTCACATCTGGGAGGTCTGTGGGAACTCCGTTGGGGAAGTTGTGTTTATCCAACTCCTCGTTTATTTTTTCGTTTTCTTTGAAGCACCTCTCACAGAACCTTAAATCCATAGGGTCTTCTTGTTTTACGCAAGGCATATTTCCGCAACCATAGCATTCGGCATCATCTTCGTTCATTATTTCAGTATTCATTGTATTTGTATTATTTGTATTCTCAACTTGGATTTGAGATTCAATCAATTTTATGGCGATTTGTTCGGCAGACATTTTGTTTTAATATTTTATAAATAGTTGTTTGGAGTTTTTAATCAATTCAATTTTTTTTAGAAATATAATAAATTGTAATTCACTACGAAAAGATTTCAATTTTATGGATTTTTTTAGTCAAGGAGGTAGTCAGCAAACTCCTTCTTGTAGTCAGCAGTTTCTATCACACCACACACCATATTGTAGGTGTCTTTCAGTTGTTCGTATTTGTCTTCTGTTATTTCTGTTGTTTTTTTATTCACAAACTTTTTGTGTTTATTGCTCCACACCTTCGCAAGGTAGTTTAGATTGTTTCCAAACAACCCATATTTACACCATTCGTCAATCATCGTTTTTGTTGGGGTGTTTTTGTATTGACTGCTTTTTGTGTTCGCCCACTTTTCTGTGAGTTGGTTAGACCACCATTTATTTATCATCTTTACAAGATGCTGTTTCTTCCACTTTGAGATTGCCTCTCTAAACTGGATTTCCTTACCTTCTATTTTATCTGCTGGGTGGATTTTCTTGGGGATTGCGTATGACTTTATCAAATCCCATACGCCATCTGGGAACATTACATTTACATCTACGAGGACATAGGTGTCGCCTCGCTTTACGATTCTGGCGGACTGGGATACAACTTGTTCGGTTCTTTGGAGAGCAGACATTTTATTTATTTTATACGACTTTATTTGTTAGTTCAAAATATTTCAATTTATTTTAAATGCGGTTTTTGGTATTTTATGCTTCCAGATAATTTTACAAAAAAGATTTCAATTTTACAGATTTTTGAAACTGGAAAATATTTTGGAAGTCAATCAATTTTATGAACCAAATTGGTAGGGGGGTAATATACTTCTCTGTATGTTTTGATTTTATAAAGATATTTTTAAGCGTAAAGTCCAGAACCCATTGTTCTAATACCCTTCTGTCCGCCTAACATATGAACTCCCCTTCCCTTTGGAGGTATGACTTTCATTAGTGCTGGGGCAATAACTTTTTCACCTAAATCCATACCCAATTCAAATGGATTAATTCCAACACTTTTCTTAAATGGGTCTCCCAACTTTTTACCAGCAGGAATTATATATTTAAACAAATCAAACCCAGACCCTTCTATATTGCTTCCCAAAGCAAGACGATGGGGCAAACCACTTCTGGTGCTAATACCTAAACTTCTTGGGTCTTCTACACTCGGCATACGAGACGGAGGCGATGGAACATAATGACTACGAGACATATTATACTCTACAAATAGAAAATAATTTGGTGATACAATCTATTTCATTCTATAAAACTCTTTTCAAAATCAAAACATACAGAGAAGTATTTTAGGTAGGGGGTAATCTTATTTCTTCTTGGGAAGTAATACATTGATATAAAATCTTGCTCTTTTGAGTGTCCTCTTTTGAAACTTACTGGGGTCGGCAATTATCATTCTTGCGAACCCTTCTAAATCAAAATCCTTGCTATGTGATGCGTTGTATGCCTTCATCTGTTCTGTAAGACTCCCCCAGTTAATATCTTCAAAGTCTATCTTGCTGGTAGGCAAACCCTTACCCACCTTTGCTGGTGCTATATGTGCTGGTAAATCTACCTCTTCACCTTTAATAATCCTTAAAGTTCTTGGAGCAACCGCATTCCATAATGGTATGTTCCAATTGATTGAGTGATAATCGTCATCTATATCAAATGGAGAATCGTTTGATACTTTATCATAGATGTCGTCTTTTGTTTTTTCGTCTGTAATGTCTGCCTCTATTTCATCTACCCACTTCTCAATATCAGCATCAATCTTCTCCAAAGTTGTTATGATTTTTGCTCTCGTAGCATTATACTGCTTTTCATTACCCTTATTCCAAAAATCTTTTATTTGTCCTATTCTTGCTCCCAAAGCATCTTTCTGTTTTACTTTATTGTCCGTCCAGTATGCGTCCTTGTATGCTCTCTTTACATACCCTCGCTCTGCTTCTCGTTTTTCTATTCTACCTACATCTTCACTCACATCTAATACTGGTTGTGCTTTTGTTTTCTTCACTAAATCCCTACTAAAATATTTGGACTCCGCCAAACCCATTGGGAAGGATTCCCCAGTGTCTATCCCCAATCTATTGCCTCTTTTTTGAAATGGGTTCGTTTCTTTTTTGCTTAATAAATATTGAATATAACCCTCCAACGCCATTTGTATAGCGTCATCTGGAAGCGTTTTGTTTGATATACCACCCTTTATCATTTCTGGGACATTTGGGTCTATATAATTCTCCCTATCTTCGTAGTCGGTATATGCTGGTAAAAAATCTTGTAATTTATAACTCTTAATTGAATTACTAATCTCATCTTTACTATCTATTGAATGAACGATTGAATGGAGCAATCCTTTTAATCTAAACCAAGCATTATCTTTTACTCTATCCCTATCCCTATCTTTTGTTGGGTCATAAGGTAATGATGGGTCAAGAAACGGAGCAACATTGCTCGTTATTCTACTTCTCAAAAATCCAGCAATGTTGCGTTGCTGTGGCGTTGCTCCTCCCTCCATCATTCTGCGTATGCCTTCGCCTATCATTTGATTCTCATTAAGTCTATCCAAAACATCACCACTATGCTCTGCTAATGGGTTGTAGGACTCTCCTTCTATTTCTATGTTCTTGGACGACTTCTTTTCAAATGGGTTAAGAGCAGACACCACATCTCTACCACTTCTCACATCATACTGGTTCTTGTTGGTATTGCTTTCAAAGGGTCTGGTTGCCTTGTTGAGTGTTATGATTTCCTTACTCTTACCACCCAAAAGTTCTGCTTGGAGTCCGCCTTGTGAATGCCCTATTGTTGATACATTTTGCCTACCATATTTCTTCTCCGCTTGTTTCTGGACTTTTTCTGCTTCCTTGTAGCGAGGAGTGAGTTTGTATGCTGTCTTGCCTCCCAAAGCATAAACGGCGTTGTTGCCCCAATCCAAAATACCTTCTGTGCCTTTGTGTGCTACGACTGTTTGACCGCTATTGGGGTTATGATAAACCTTACTTGTCTTGGTTGATAATTTACTATCCAAAATAAAGTCCCCTACCTTGTCTATCTTGGGGTCATATGACGCTCCAAGCAAACCTTTCAGTTCCTTTGCGGACAATGCTCCTCCATCTATTCCACTTCCGTCCATACCATAATTCATTTCTTTCCTTTTATCGTCAGCAATCTCCCTTTTCGTCATTCCTTCGTTGGATTTTATACCCATAAAAGCATTCGCATTTCTCATATACATCGCTTCTTGTTTTTCTCTTTCTGCTTTTAATCTTGCTTCTTCTGCTCTTTTTTCTCTTGCTATTTGTCTTGCGGTTTCAGCATCAATTTCTTTCTGTTTAATAGGACTAACAACTTTGGAATCTAATAATTCATCTTCATTACCAGACGCTATTTTTGAAGAACCTCCACCCCTTCCTTTTATCAGTTTCGCCTCTCTTGCTTTCACCAGTCTTGCGAGTAGTATTGCCCTTTTGTCGCTCATTATATTTTATATAGACAAAATAAAATGCTAAACATTACAATAGACAATTCTTAATTAAATTAGTAGGGGGGTAATATTCTTCTCTGTATGTTTTGATTTTGAAAAGAGTTTTATGGATTAACATTCTCTATGTCGCCCAACTCTCTCAACTCCAAACCAAAGTTCTCTTTGGAACTCGTCGGTGTATCTATCGGTTTTATATTTATTGGAAGGGGTGCTAATTGGTCTTGGTATTTCTTGTCTCGGCATATCTTTGAGTTCTCTATTAACTTAACATAGGTATTGTATTTCTCGTCAAGGAATTGCCTACCATTCTCTACCCTATGTCCCCTATCCAATTGCGTTGTCTTATAAATATCGTAGGACAAAATCAAGTAGTTCTTGGAAGCATTTAGTTCCATCTCCATTGACTTTTGAATCCCCAAATAAAGTTCTATTGACGCTATGAGTGCCGACCCCAAAGACAGCAAACAAGTCAGTAAGGAAATGTCGTTCTGCTTCATATAGTTCGTCAGTCCCATTGACGCTATGCTCGTTATGGAAGCAAGGACTATCATCGGCAACTTAAAGTATTTCAAGTATCCCTTGTATTCGTAATATTTCTTCTTGTGGAATGTAGTAAGCAAAACACTATTTTGGCGGATTAATTCTAAAACCCTTTCCACATCGTCCGTCCATTCTTGACCGCTCATTATATATTACCAAAGAAGATTATAGGACAACCAAGACGGCGACCATTTTGGAGCATTCGCCCACTTTGCGTTTCGCTGTCTAAACCGCCTTCTGCGTTCTTCGTCCTTATGCTTACTGAAATCCTCCATTCCAAAATAACCAAAATGTATCATCTTACCATCTGGGTTCTCCACCATATATTTTTTGGTTGCTCTTGTTGATGGGAAAACCTTACCCACATCATACTTGTTCGCAAGTCGTTGAACCACCTTAATATTACTATAATCACTCAAACTCATTATAATATTAACAAACATAATAACGCTACTGCTCCTACCAACAAAACCAGTAAGCAAATCCCTATCACCTTGTTTTGAAACTTGATTTGTTCTTCTATTGGAACTCTATTCACCTTTGGATAATCTGGGTGTAGAAAACTTTCGTAAAGGGTGTTTGACGATTGTTCGCTCTTCATCATTTACTATATGGTAAGATTTAATTTAAGGCGATACAATTTGAGCGGATAAAGACCACTTATAATAACCCATCCAACCAAGACTCGTTCCAAAAAATAAATCCAACGCTAATTCACCACTACCACCAGCAACAAATATAATCGTATCTTGGATAGTAAATTGAGTGCTACTGCCGTAAGGATGAACGCCAACTGCGGTTGTATTAGGGCAAGGAGTTCCAGTATCATATAAACCAGTAAAACTACCATTAATATTATTATAACTAATATAACAAGAAGAAGTAGTATCCACACTATCAACCCAGCAATTAAATTGTATCGCAATCGTATAACTACCATATGGGGTCATTCCACTTAAATATTGAATAGGACTTGACCCAATACCGACATTCGTATAACCGCCACTTGAAGCACTAAACGATTGACCGCCATTTTGATAATAACCCCAACGCAGAGGAGGAGGTGGTGGAACAGAATAAGCGACACCATTAATAATTAAACTACTACAATTTAGATTTAATGCTTGTGCTCCACTATTTCCAGCAGTAATCGTAAAATCCGTTCCGTTAGTGTTGTTAATGCTATTTGAGGCGTATGTGGTTGAAGTAGAAGAATTATTATCTACAAATACAAGTGAATTAGAACCCAAAGAGGATGTTTGATTAGCATTAGCATCAAAAACGGTGAAACTGCCGTTGCTTTGAGTTGATGTATAAGGATAAGAATAAACTTGATATGCTTGATTTGGTAAATTAGAGTAAGCATTAGAACCAGTAAAATCACCCCAAGTTAAACCGAGAACAACTGGACTATACCCATTAATAGTATTTACATTTTGAATGTCCCAATTATCCATATTTAAATTAGTAGAAGCGACATTATTAACAGTCATTACAGAACCCAAAGAAGGAGTAGGAGGAGGATAAGATGTTGAATTGATTGAAGAACAAGCAATATCATTCACACCAGTAATAGATTGACCGAAAGCATTATTACCAGTGAGGAGAACAGCATTTAAATCTGGATAAGATACTACTGGTGTGAGTATATTTGTATTAGTTCCATCTGTTATAGTGATAGTAGCACTTGAAGAGTTTAAAATAATTTGGTTTGTGCCTCCCCCTCCTTGTTTTACATTTAAAATAGTATCTTGAACTACCAAATCCGTAGCGTCCAAAGTTTCCATTACAAAAGGTAGGGTATTCCCTACCCAAGCAACTCCAAAATGAGTTCCACCAGTTCCATCTTCGGCACTCGTATTTATTACCCTCGTTGGTGCTGTGTCGGCATTTTGAACCGAAATTGTATTATTAACCACTAAAAGTGTGGCGTTCAAAGCGTTTGGAGCGACTGCCGACAATGATGCTATTCTATTAGATAAATCGTCCCAACTTGTAGATGTGGTAGTTGTTCCATTATTGTATGCTAAACCAGTTGGGTTCATCGCTATTCCATTGGGAGTAGTAGTTATATCCTTTACCAAAGAAATTGATGGTTCTGTTGTGCTTCGTAAGAACGATAATGCTGTTCCAGTATTGTCGTAGTTTTGTAAAGACAAATCCATAGTTATTCCAGTTCTGCTTCCGTCAGTGTTATACGCCATTATATTATACCAATACATTATATTTTTAATAATTCAACCTCCAATTATTCGTCATTCCAAAAGTTTCAATATAAGCACCGCCACCAGTCGGCATATTACCAGTGTTTATTAAGTCCAAAGAGTAGTTTATCTCCAAATCGCCAACTGGCGTTCCTCCTAACCAATATGGGGTCATACATTTAAAAAACAAAGAAGGTTCTCCATTCGCATCATTCGCACCTATAACACCACAGAAAAGACCCATCTCATCTCCTCCCATACCATTTGAAGTAGCATTATATAACCAATATGCTCGTCCCAAGTTCATATTCGCATTACTGGGTGCGACTGCTCCATATGCGGACGAGTAGTTATTATTGGCGGTTGTAGCAAAACTATTAAGAAGAAGATGCTGACTACAATGTGCTGTTTCAGTCAAAGTTCCACCATACCCAGTATTCCAGCGGTAAGGAAAGAATTGTATATCACCACCATAGGAAGCAAATCCTTCCCTTCCAGAACCTCCTCCATTTGGTTTCCACATCATAGTGAATGAAATACGGCAAGTAAAATAACTATCTACTGTTGTCGCCCCAGTTGCGTATCTTGTTAATCCAAATGGTAAGTGTATGGTTTGCGATGCTGGTGCGGTATAGTTTCCACTTGCTAATACTTGGGTTGATACTGATACTACTGGTGTGTAAGTCGGCACATTATAGATTACCATTGTAATAGGACTACTGGCGTTATTCATTCCCCAACAAAAACCACCATTCGCACTTAAACAAGCGTTTCGGTAAGGTTTGTTAGTTCCAAGAGCATTCCAAGTTTGTCCGTAATTATATGAAACATAAGCACCAGTAGTAGTATTGTTTCCAACTATTATTGTTTGCCCCATTCCACAACACTCTATTGTAGCGACACTATCAGTATTGAAAGATGGAATAGTAGGTAATGACGACCAAGATGCTCCGTAATCTCTTGATATATAAAAATAAGCGAGATTAGATGCTGGGTAATTAGTGTTAAAACCACCAGCAATTAAAATATCTCCTATCATATTCATACAAATACCAGACATAACGAAACCCAAAGTAGCGGAGGCAACTGTCGTAAAAGACGCTCCGTAATTTGTGCTTCTTTTATATCGGCAGTCATTTGTTCCATAACTATACTGATACGAAACATATTTACCACTCGCACTTACCGCTATTTGAGATTGAGGATATGTTTCATATTGTTGAACCGCACCACTATTTTCAACTTGCGTCCAAGTCTGTCCGTAATTAGATGATTTATAAATTATTGATATATTTGCCCCAGTTAGATAAGAACACCAAGCATATTTTCCAGTTGCCGATGTTCTAACATAACCACTCAAACAAGTCTGTCCGCTCGGTAATGCTGTTGAATAAGAAAACCCACCTTGACCGAACTTATCATCAACATACATCGTAATTCCATCACTATAAAACTGGTATTGTCCGTTTGGAGAAACACCAATTATATAACTACTTGCTAATGTTGAAACGATTTCCCAAGTGCTTGTTGTTCCATCAACATTTTTAGGATTTGCGTAGTTGCTATTTCTTCTAACATACCCCCCAACAACATTTTGAGAGACCAAACAATATTGTCCGTTTGCGGACATCGCCAATGCCCTTATACTACTGAAAGATACTGGTGCTTGGGTATTTGTAAAGTTCCAAGTCGGCACTTGTGCGAGTTGTTTCGTCATCAAGTCCAAAGGATAGACTATTGATAGGTCATCATCATAACTTCCTCCGCCACTTCCATTCGCAAGAGCAGTAATCTTACCATTCGCATCTACCGTCAAATTGGCGCTGGTATAAGAACCAGCAAGAGCACCAGCACCAGTATAAGCACTTGTCTGTGATGTGCTGTCGCCAGAAAAAGTAGCAGTCGTCATAGTTGTGGTAAGGGTAAAATTATTCGTCCCAGTCCAAGTGTTATTTAACGGCAACAAATTAGTTCCAGCACTCCCATTCGCAAGGGCAGTTATTTTTCCATTCGCATCTATCGTCATATTGGTATTTGTGTATGACCCAGTCAAAGCACCAGCACCAGTAAAAGCACTTGTCTGTGATGTGCCGTCAGTAGAATATACTACACTATCAGCATTGAGGTCTTGGACTTCCGTTGTATCAGCAATCAATTGAATTACACTTGCCGTTTCATTGTTGGTGATAGTGAAATCACTACCGCTTTGAGTTATGGTTGTAGTATTGGTTGCTACTACTGGGTCTTCAATTGTGATTGAATTAAAGGTAGGGTTTAAACTACCACTACCATTGCTAATTGCCGTAATCTTACCATCTGTATCCAAAGTAATATTTGCCGATGTGTAAGCACCGCTCAATGCCCCAGCACCAGTGTAAGCAGAAGTTTGCTCTGTTGAATCCAAAAAATTAATAGAACCATTGATTCCATCAAAAACGATGTCGCCAGAAAGATTTATATTATTGTTAATGTCGCTTGTTCCATTAACTACTAAATTGGTTATTGACGCTGTTCCGCTTGAATTAAAACCAACAAGATTCAAAACTCCTTGTGCGTTGGGGTAATTTACATATGTTCCACCGCCACCGCCTCCACCTTGCGAGGTAGATGTAGTGCCGATGAACTCATTCACATTGAATATGGGAAGTGTCTCTGTGGGTGGTGGATATGCCGACATTAATATATATTGTATCAACATTATATTTTAATACTATTAACCCTTTTTAAAGGTGAGATGGGAATACCTTACTGGTTGCTTTTTGGGAAAATCCTTTGTGTTAAAGATAGGTGTGGGGCGGTCATAGGTCGGCGGTGAGTATTCCATTATATAATTAAGCAAAGATAATTATTTGGATTAAATGCCGAAATTATTATATCGCCATACAATATAATCCTAAATGCCTCGTAAGAAGAAAGAACCAGAACAAGAACCAGACGGAAAAATTGTAAATATGTATGAAAGGATTCCAAAAGAACTATTAGACAAAGCAGAAAATCCCAACTTCAATCTCCATAAACTCAAAGTCCCATTCCGTATGTGTGTGGTTGCTCCTTCTGGGAGCGGAAAGACCAATTTTGTAGTCAATCTCATAGGACTATTTAGCAAAGGCAAAGGCACTTTTGCCGACATTACAATCATTACCAGAAACAAGGACGAACCCCTTTACAAATGGTTAGGACAAAAAAGCGATAGTATCCAAATCAAGGAGGGTCTGGAAAACACTCCCCAGTTAGACAAGTTTGATAAAGAGGAAAACCACTTGGTAATTTTTGATGATTTAGTTTTAGCAAAGGATTTATCCAAAGTAGAGAATTACTACATTAGAGCAAGAAAACTCAACTGCTCCGTCATCTTCCTTTCCCAGTCCTATTTCAAAATACCCAAAATAGTCCGTAATAACTGCTCCTATCTGGTATTGCTAAAATTGAGCGGTCATAGAGAAATCAATATGATTTTAAGCGAAGGCGGTCTGGGCGTTGATAAAGAAGACCTTATGAAAATCTACGAATACGCCACATTGGAAAAGTTCAGTCCCCTCATCATTGACTATGAAGAAGAAATCCACAACCGATACAGAAAGGGTTTGCTGGAAATAATTGACCCCAACCGATTTATGAATACAAGAAATATGAGAGTTGAAAATACAATGGAATTGAATCCAAAGTAAATTAGTAGGGGGGTAAAATACTTCTCTGTATGTTTTTGTTTTATAACTCTTTTTACAAAACAAAATATTAGATTACATTCCCAAACTCGCCATCTCTATGAGTATCTCATTCACCTCCCTTCTTGGAATACGACCATCTTTGGCGAACTTCAAAAGCGTCAATTTGAACTTCTTCAATAAATCCTTATTATCATTACCAGCAAGGATTTGACCTCTCATCTTCTCAAAATCCTCCATATCCTTCGTTTCAGCATCTTTGTCTGGCGAAGGGATTTGAGCGTCCATCTTCGCAAGTTTTTGAATATTATACAAATACCTTCTGTCGTCTTGGTTAAGGGCATTGATGTCGTCATAGGAAGGCAAACCCCCACCAGCAATTTTCGTCAAAACATTCTGGACTTCCTTACCTATACGCCTCGCTGGGATTTTATGGATACAAGCACCACTATCAAAACGGACTACACACTGACCGTCCTTTAACTTTTGCTTATCAATCACATAACGACCAAACTTGGCGAAGCGTTCCATAGGAGGGATTCCGCCTTCTGCTTTAATGGTAGGGGAACTCTTACTCTTAACAAGTCCTCGTCCTTTGATGCCTTTTCCACTAATACCAGCACCAGCAATACCTCCAAGTATCTCGTTCAACATTGCTAATTTTTCTGGGTATTTGGCGAAATATGAAATGAATGACCCATATGTTTTGCCTTTGGTTTCTGGGTCGCTACTTCCATCTAACCATCTCAAAACTCTTTTTCTGTCTTTTACTTGACCCTATTGTAGCGGTTCTTCAACAAGTTGTCTCCTTATTTCCCTTACCATTGCTCTTCTTACGGTCGCCCAGTCTCCCTTTGGAACATTAGACATATTTGCTAATAAAGGCAAATCACTTTCACCATACTGGGTTGTATATTCGCCAGTTGCTCCTTCTGTTTCTTGTGCCTTCTGTGCGGATTCAGTTGCGATTACTTGCTCTGCGATTTCTGCTGGGGTTGCTTGGAAACCACCAGTAGTCAAATAACTCTCCTTAAACTTCTCAAAGAACGGCATAAAAATACCCTTCGTAAAACCAAACTTGAATCTCCTACTTGCTTCACTACTAATTGCTCCAAACTGCTCTAACAAAAATCGCTTGTCTTCATCGTCCATATTAATCACAATGTCGTTTGCTGAACCCATATCAGTGATTTTACTCAACTCCCTAATAAGTAATTGAGAAAGTCTTGCTATGTCGGCAGATTTTTCAGTAATGGAGCGGTTGTCCTCTATTTGTGATGGTTGAGCGGTCTCCTTAAACAGTTGGTTTGCTTGTAGATTTTTGGAATCTATCGCAATCTGGGTTCTCAAAGATGCTAAATAACGCTTCTTGAACTCTTCGGCAGATATTCTGGGTGCGGACATTATATACTTACCAGTAGATAAAAATTATTACAAAAATACTCTTTATCTTAACACCCCAAATTAAAATTATTCCTCCACTAATTCTTCGGTCGGTTTCACAAACTCCTTCAATCCCCAGAATCCTTTCTTGTTGCTATACTCCCCCTTGATGCGACCCATCGCCTTCAATTCCTTATTAACCTTCTGCGAACTTGTCCCAGCAAATCCATTATTCGCTAAAATACTCTTGATTTTCTCGGCACTACAAAACCACTCTCCTTCACCCTTGCCTTTCCTTACCTCTGGCGTTCCCTCAAATATAAAGCAATCCAAAAGACCTTTCCTCAATTCCGTAGTCCCCTCTTCGTTTTCATTCTCCTTGTCTTCCTCCGCCTTCACCAACTCTACTGGTTTCGCAAATGCTTCATACAAAATCATAATGAAGGCATTCGCCCACTCTTCGCTTCTTGCCTTGTCTTTAATGGTTGGGTCTGCTGGTAAGTATAGTTTCAACAGAAAGTCTGGTTCTCCGTCCTTCTTGCGTTTGTCTATTTCTGCTTGGGATTTGAATTGAATACTACTGCTAAACTGGTAAGCAGTTTCCAAACAATCTGGACTACTAAATGGGGGCAAGTCATTACACATCATCATTGCCCTTGCTTGAATACAAAACTCTACTGGGTCTTGATACAACCCTCTTGCCCTATGACTATCACCTCCACTACATAGGCGTTTGAAAATCTCACCATTTACTTTAACAGCATTTCCACTACTATTTTCTGGGACTTCTTGTGAAACCGCCAGTCTCGCAAATTGTAGGGGCAGAATCCAATAGTTCTCCTTCTCTACATCACCAGAGGGGCGTTGTTTCATCAATAAATTAGCAGATTGGATAATAGCGTAGTATCCACCAATCGCATTCTTACTCAATACTTCCAGAACACCCTTACCACAATTTCGGTTTCCCATATAGGTCGCCCAACTCTTATCCTCTACACACCCAGCAACACCTCTCGCCAAGAAACGCATTGCTGTATCATATTTCGTATTGAATAAATGTTTCAACAAATCCTTTTCTATGGTTTCCATTGTTGTTTTGTTGGGGGTAGTAAAATACTTACCAAAAGAGCGATGTATAATGACTGGTGTATAAACTTCTATCTTCTGTTGTTTCAATTGCTCCCAAGTCTTAAACCACCGCTCATTGAAATCCAAAACGCCATCGGTGAAGCATAGGCGGTATTTGGTTGTGCTATGAAACTTCTTATACAATTCTGGGTCTTCGTTTTCCTCCTTGACTTTATCCATCAATGCTCTCGTCAATGCTCTTGCTCCTCCTTCCATTTTTGAATGAGGCAGTCTATCCCCTTTTTTACTTACCCTATACAAATCACATTTCATAAAATAACAAAAACAAGAGGACGCTACATTCTTCTCGCCAACTACCCAAACATTTCCCTTTTTCATAAAATACTGACCCTCGTAGTATTTCACAAACTTTTTCACATCTCCCCAGATTTTTCCAATCGCATCATCATCATCTAATATTTCACCCTTGTAGTAAGTTTCTTCCATCTCCTCACTTTCAATTATCGCAGACAAGGGCGATATTTGCTCCGTCTTGCGACGCTCAATTACATTATCCAAAACACCTTCCAGTCCCTTGACTACAAATGTAATGTTCTTGAATCCAGTCTTGGTGCGGACATATTCATTCATTTGCGACAAAGACATCTCAAAATTGATTTCTGGCGATGGGGGTGGTATGGTAAATCCGTCATATCCCCAATCCACTATGCCTTTGGGAATGACCTTTGCTTCTATCAAATATTTATACGCCTTGTAAGTAATTTCATTCTCAATCACTCCACAGAAATACGACATCACCCTATTCTTCCTACTCCAAAGTGTAGTGCTATACTCCGCCGAACCTTCAATTAAGGCAAGTTCTTTTCCACATAATATTTTTTGTAGGTCTTCGTTGTGTAAATAAACCAACTCTATAATTTTCTTCGTAGTATCCAAAAAGGCGGAGTAGTATGGGTGAGGTAGGGTAGTATTACGCAACGCCTTCGGTCTGCGGATTTCCACATCTTTGCCTTCCAAGTTGCGTTTCTTCCCTTGCTCTATGTCTTTCGCCCAAGCACTAAATCCCCCACCATAGATGGTCTTGTTAAACAACCATTTTATATCACCCTTCTCCAAAGGTTCTTCCTCCTCTACACTATGGTATTTAATTAAGCATTCGCACACATCGTCAAAATCCGTTATGACCTTGTTGTATGCCTTCATATCTACTCCATTCTTCTCCCCCAATTCGCTCAAAATCGTCATATGTCCCTTCCGTTGGTCTATATCTATCCAATTTTGATATTTATAAATTGTGTTCTTGATTACTCTCGGCATTGCGATTAAAGCGGAGTAGTAGCGTTTAAACAGCGGATTAGGGGTAGGCATTTCCCCTTGCTCGTTGGCGACCATTTCGTCCGTAGTCCAACCATTCTTGTATTTATACTTCTTGGGGATTTCGGCATATCTCCGTCCCAAATTACCCTTCCTCGCCTTCAAAACATACTTCAATTGATTGTCCGTAATTCTATCTATCAGTTTTCCAAACTCCACCCTACTCTCCGTAGCAACCACTTCGTTTCCAAACTCATCTTTGGTTCGGTCGTCCAAAATAAGTCTCGCCAATTGTAGGTCTATATGCTCTATCATCTCCCCTTCTATCAATGTGTATTTTTGCGTTGATAGGGCAGTTGTGTTGATTTTCCAGTCTTCAATAAACTTCATATTGTATGCTTGATATAATATGAGGGTTGTTTTTAAGTATGTTTCAATTTTATTTATATTATATTTCCTCTAATTTTGGCGTAGGTTCGGCAATCTCCTTTTCGGTCATATCTGCTAAAAACTTACACAAATGCTCCTTCAACTCTGGGTGGGATTGTATGATGGGTTTGAACTCCAACCAGCATTTCCATACATCGCCAGACGCAGACCCCCATTGCTCGTAAAACGCATCTGTAATCGCATCTGGGTATTTGATT
>Ga0114978_10002512_pt1 | contig 15091 bp, 4 predicted proteins | sample S_140212_EF_Meta_FD_87027 | JGI IMG/M metagenome (GOLD analysis project Ga0114978, IMG submission 87027) | Freshwater microbial communities from Lake Simoncouche, Canada to study carbon cycling - S_140212_EF_MetaG | ecosystem: Environmental > Aquatic > Freshwater > Lake | place: Lake... | reverse complement strand
TTCTTGAGCAGCGCCGTCCACTTGTTGGCAAACCAGTCGGCATACCCGGGGCTCGCCAGGAGACGGTCGACGAGGCGCTCGCGCTTGTCGGGAGCGGAGTCGGCGAGGAACGCCTCCGCTTCCGCGTTGGCGGGGATCGAGCCGGTGACGTCAAGCGACACCCGGCGGAGGAACGTGGCGTCGTCGCATTCCGGTGACAGCGGCACGCCGACGGCCCGGCAGCGCTCGAAGACATGCTCGTCGATGAAGTTCCGCGGCGTCGGGAGCTCGGCCAGCGACGGGCCATGGGGGACGGTGCAGGTCGCCACAGCGACTTGCCCCTGGAAGCGGACCATGACCGCGGCCGTGCCGGGGATCGAATTCACGGTGACCAGCCCCGCGCCGTCGACTTCGGCCCTGGCCCGGTCGTTTGACTCATAGAGCGCCAGCGCCGTCACGTCGCGCGTGCTGCCGTCGACATGGCGGGCGATCGCGCGCAGCGCTTGGCTCGCCCCAGGGGCGAGCGTCATCCCGGCCGGTTCGACGATCAGCTTGTCGAGCGCCGGCAGGTCCCCCGGCCCGAGCCCGGCCCCCTCACCGATCCACCGCAAGAGCACTCGATGGGCGTCGGAGTCGGGGGCGATCCGCTGCCCCCCGCCGTGGGGCACGCTCGCGGTCGCCTTGAGAAGGAGCAGGCTCTGCTCGGGGGCCGCAGTCGACACCCGCCGCCCGCGCGCCTCCTTGAGGAGGTGGTCGTAGTCCTCGTCGGGCTGGAAGCCGAGGAGCGACAGTTGGAAGCCGTTTTGCCCCCCCCCCGCCTTGGCATGGCAGGCTCCCATGTTGCAGCCGGCCTTGGTGAGGATCGGCACGACGTCGGCGGTGAAGCTCACGGCCCGCTCGGGCGGCACGATCGAAGCGGCGCGGGCCAGCGCAGCAAAGGGAGCGAGCGGAACGATGGCCAGGATGGCGGCGAGGAGCCAGCTCCCGACCCGGGCGGCCGACGGGGTGCCGGCCGCCGGCGACCTGTGGGGAAGGGATGGGGCCACGGGTCGCGCGTCCCTTCGGTACGGTGCCATGGGGTGTTCCAGGGGGACGGGCCTGCGTGCCGGACAGGAAAAGCCCGGAGCGGTCGTAATCCCCCGACAAATCCTACCTTTTTCTAGGGGGAGGGTCCACCTGGAGCGCACCCCCATCTGGAGCGCACCCCCATCCATCCACCATGGGGATCAGGATTGTGGAGTGCGACAGCCGGAAGGTACGATGCTTTTCAAGCGAGGTATCTCTCCTCGGCTCCGTGGCTCGGCACCAACCAGTTCGACACCAGGAAACGATCACCCGCAAACAGACGGCAAGGAAGCGCCTCTGACTTTGACAGTCTGGGCATGAAGCCCACGGTTCGGAATGTTCTTTCCCACCAAAAGGGGGTGAACGATGCCGCTCTCCGTGACCTGCACCTGTGGACTTGTCTCTTCGGTTTCTTCAACGCGGGCCGGCAGCTTGATCGCCTGCCCCTGCGGTCGCGCCGTTGCCGTTCCGGAGACGAATCGGCCGACGCCGCCACCGGTTGCCGCGATCGGCCCGGTGCAGCCGCACGAGGCGAGCACCGCCGACGACACGATCCAGACAATCAAGCGGATGATCCGGACGCGCGAGCTGCCCGTCCCCGGGACGTGCCCCCATTCGGGCAAGCCTGGCAACGACGTCGTCGTCTTCCGGCTCCACTTCGACCCCGTGGCCGAGGAAGCGCTGGCGGCTACCGAGCAGGCCTCGGCGGCGTCGGGCGGCTGGAGTCTCTTCGGCCTGTTTTCTGGCAAGCGGGGGGCGGCCATGGCCAAGCGTTCCCCCCAAAGCCTCGGCCGCGATGTGTGGGTCGACCTGCCGGTGCGGGTGGCACACGAAGCCCACGCCGAGATTCTCCTCTTGCGGAGCCAGCAGCACCTCCGCGACATGCTCCGCACCGTGCCGATTTACACGCAGCTCCTCGCGGAGCATCGCACGGCCCGGATCGAGGCCTTGCCGCGGCACAGTGACGGCCAGCCGAATCACGCCCGCCACTGATGCGGCGGGGCGACTGCGACGGCGGCTTTTCGGGCGGGCCCCCGAGGCTAACGGCCACCGGCTAAGACGGTGGGCCTCCGACCCGCCGGCATTCGGTGTTTCCCCCCGCGCTTCCTCCCCGTACGATCCCCGCCCGGATTTCGACCGCCTCTGGAGACGCCTCCCAGGGGGCCGACCGTGGGTCTATCGCCCTTTCGACCTGGTGCCCGCCACCGTCAGGCCCACCGCCCGCGCGGCGGGGGCCGCCGAATGCCCTGAGGAGATCGCATCCCCGTGTTTCCGATCTTGCGTCGACCGCCGGTGACCGAACTGGGAATCGTGATCTTCGCGCTCCAAATCCTGATGGTCGTGCTGATTCCCGTTCTCGACGACGGTGGGCGAATCGTGCCGATGCCCTACGCGGTCGCCGCGCTCATGGTGGCGATGCTCACGGTCCGCTTCCTCGGCTACCCGCGCACCGCGGGGGCGATCGCCGCGGTCGGCATCGCCACGATCGTCTCGGAGATTGGTTTGCCCCGCATCCCCTCGCTGTTGCGGCTTCCGCTCTGGCTGGCGATCGTCGCCGCCTGCCTCACCTCCGCGGGGCTGTGCATCAAGTCGGCCTTCGCCCTCCGCATGCCCTCGGTGCAGCGGATCTTCTGCGGAGCTGCGAGCTTCGTCTTGATCGGCTTCGTGTTCGCGAGCCTCCACGCGCTGGTCGGAATCGGCACTGGGACCGGCTACACGCTCGTCGGCGGCGTCGAGGAGGCCCGGCCGCTGCGGTGGGTCGATTTCATCTGGTTGAGCTTCGCCACGCTCACCACCGCCGGCTTCGGCGATGTGGCGCCGGTGAATGCCACGGCCTGCGCGATCGCGACCCTCGAGTCGCTGTGCGCGATCCTCTTCCCGGCCACGCTCATCGCCCGGATCGCCTCGCTCCCTGAGCACCCCCACGGGAGTGAAGGCTAGTCGTCGCTCGGCTGGAGCGGTGGCACTTCCCAGGTATCGACCTCGACGACGGCGACGATGTGCGCCGCGTTGATCGAGCTGTTGGCCCGCTCGTCGGCGGAGAGCTTGACGAGGGGGAAGTGCCCCCAGGGAAAGCCGTCCTTCTTGAACGGCACGATGATCTCGACGTCGAGCCACACCTGCCCGCCGGGGGCCGCTCGGACGTTGCGAACCTGGTCGATAATGAGGACATGCCCGGTGCCCAGGAGCACACCGAAGCGGGTCCCATCCTGGGCGAGCCGTTCGGCGAACCAGGCCGGGAGGAGCTCGGCCGCCTGCCGCCGCCACTCGGTCGAGGGTGAAGCCGGTCGGCCGGAGTGGTCACCTGTCGCCATTGGAGCTGTTCCCATGAAGCGATTTCCAGAGCGTCGTCGGTCGGGGCGTGGGGGCCGTGCCGCCGTGGCGGGCCGGTGTTGAACTTCCGGGGAATCTAGCAGGCGGGCCATGGCGAGAGCCAAAAAATCTCCCATGAGACGCCCTTGCCACGTGCGGGCGGGGCTGGCACCTCCACTTCCGGCAGGGCCGTTCGGCGTGCGGCTGAGGCGGCGGATCGGGCGAGGAGTCTCTCTTTCCCCGTCGGCTGGATTGCCGCTAGGCTTGCTGTGGCGCCGCAGCCGGCACGTCGTCGGGCGGCATTCGCGAGGCGTCCGCCAACGTCATCAGGAAGGGAGTCGATCGATGGGCAAGGGCAACAACAGCCAGAAGAACGACAAGAAGAACAAGAAGCCGAAGCAGGAAAAGCCCAAGGCCGCGCCGAAGAAGTAATCGCCGCGGCCCGCCGTCTGGCCCCTGGCCGGCGGTGGATCGGGTGGACACGCGCCACGGATGGCCTTGGCCCACCATCAGCCAACGCCACGGCCGGCGTCCCAGCAAGGGGCGCCGGCCGTCGCCGGCAGGTGGGGCGCCGGCCGTCGCCGGCAGGTGGAGCGCCGGCCGTCGCCGGCAGGGATGACGAGGGTTCTTTACCCCGGCATCTGGAACGAGACCCACTCGGAGGTGGCGCTCCCCTGGCTATGTTCGGCGCGGACGGCCACACGGATCGTCGATCCTGGGGCGAGGCCGGCGATCCGTGCCGTCGTTGTCGGTGCCGTCACCCCGGCCACCTTCCGGGCCGCACGGCCTGTCCAGAGAAACACCGAGTAACTCGTCGCCTCTCCCACCCCCTGCCACGACAGATCGATTGTCGTCGCCGACACGACCTTGATCGTGATCCCCGTCGGCGTCGCGGCGCCCGCGGCGAGCGTCGCTTGCGCTGTCGCTGCGGCGCTGCCGGCGCTGTTCCAGGCCTCGAGCCGCCAGGTGTGCGTCGATCGGGGCGAGAGTCCTGCGAGCGTCGCCGACGTCGTGGTGGCGTCGTAGCTCGCGATCAGCGTCACCGTGCCACCGGTCGTCTCGGAGAGCCGGTAGCCGCTCGCTCCCGACACGGCGCCCCAGGTCAATGTCGCCGTCGACGAGGTGACGGCGACGGTGAGGCTCGTCGGCGCGGCCGGGGCACCGGGCGCGGCCGGAGAGCTTGGGCCGGCGGCGCTTCCCCAGGCGACGAGATCGCGCACCACCCCGTCGGCGATCGGCGTCCCCCGGCCGGTGACGAGATCGTAGCCCGGGCCGGCAGCGAGCCGGGGCGAGCCGTTACTCGTGCCGGAGACGATGTCACGGAAATCGGCTGCCGGCAGGGCGTAGAGCGCCGGGAGGAGCTCCTTGCGGCCGTCCAGCGGGGCGGCACCACGGAGGGCGCGCCCCTGGGCGACGATCGCCGCGATTCCCGCCCACTGCGGCGTAGCGATGCTCGTCCCGCCGTAGGCCACCCACGGGGTTTTCGCGCCATTGGCCTTGGAATCGCAGACGGCCAGGCCCGTAGCCGGATCGGAAACGAGGGCGACGTCGGGGCTCGATCGTTTTTTTGTCGTTTGGGTGACGATCCCCGCCTGGTAGGCGGGGCGGGCTTCATAGGCGCTCGTCCCGCCGCCGCTGCGGCTCCAGGCCGATTCGATCGCCACACCCCCCTTGCCGAGTCTCAGCGACGTGCCCCCGATGGCGACCACGTTGGGGCTCATGGCGGGATAGATGCCCGGAGCGCCCCGATCGCCGCTGGCGGCGAAGAAGCTCACCGGGGAATGCCCGGCGGGGGTGGTGAAGGTGACGTCGTCGACGGTCTCGCCGGCATACTCCGCCTGGCCCCAGCTCATCGAGACCGCGACCACGCCAGGCGCGGATCGCGCGTAGCGGACGGCGGCGAGCATGTCGGCTGTGGCGTTACTCTTGGCCTCGACCAAGAGGATCGAGGCCCCGGGGGCGATCGCATGTGCCCATTGCACATCGAGGCAGGTCTCGGTCGACCAGGAGGCGTTAAAGACTGGCAGCGTTGAGCCGCCCGTCTGGTTGACCTTCTGGAAGGATGGCGGCGCGGGGATCCCGAACGTGGCGTTGAAGGTGGCGAGATCGGCGGCGATGTTCGGGCTGTCGTAGGCGGTGACGATGGCGATGGTCGTCCCCCGGCCATCGGCTGGCGTGCCGCCGAAGGAGATCTGATCGAGACCGTAGGCCTGCCGGATCTGCGCCGGCGTGAACCCGGTCGGCCCGGGAGCCGCCATCGGCAGGGCTGCACCCCGCAGCGCCGTCGACGCGGCGCTCCCTAGCCAGGCCGGCTCGAAGGCCGCGCCCGGCAGCGCCACCGGCGCGACAGAAAACGCCCGCCGCGACTCGAGCGCCTCGGGGGCGTGGAGGCGCGAGGGTCGCCCCTGGCGGCGATCCCTGCTCTGCGTTTGCCTCCAACCCATGGCGCGCTCCCTCCGCGGCGACGTGCTCCAGCGCAGGCGTTCGCTTTGACGCCCGTTGGCCCCGCCGCGTGGCGAAGCCACTGGACCATCGAAGAAGCCATCGGCATCGGGCGGATTCCGGTCGGTGCCCGATCGGCCCCGGCGTCAGCCCTCCGCGCTCCGGTAAGGTCGATGGCCGTTAGGGTCGGCGCCAACCACCCCGTCGATGGGGCCGGTAGCTCGCCACGAGGATGAGGCAGCGCCGGGGGCATGATCCCATCATCCGGCCCGACGCCGCCGGGCGCGCTTCTTCCGCCTGGCCATCCAGCCGGCCGCGGTGAGGCCGGCGAGCGCCAGCGCCCAGGTGGACGGCTCCGGCACCACCTCGAGCCTCCCGGTGAGCTCGTCGAAGCGGAGGAATTGATCCGAAGTCCCGAACGTCGAGACCCATTCGTTGGCTCCCAGCCGGTAGAAGGAGACGCCCGCATAGGCGCCGGTGCCGGCAGCGATCACGGAAGAAAAATGCCCGACGGGGTTGCCGCCGTTGAGCGCGAAGAGTTGAAACGCCTGACCATTGGCGACCGGAACCAAATTGGCAAAGTCGAGGCGGAGCTTGCCGTCGAACGTGACGCCGCTGCTGTTGGTGATCCGCAGCGAGTCGTAGTCGACGCCGGCTATGCCGGAGAACTCACCGTTGGCATTGATGGTGAACGACGCCATCCCCTCCGACCCGAACCCCAACGAACCGACGGTCAAGATTGAGGGAACGCCACCGACGCCCGGCGAGATCAGGCCCCCCGATCCCACCGTCACCGTCTGGGCGATCGTTCCGGAGCCGATCAGGAGCGCCCCCGACCCGACGACAACCGACGAGTGGGTGAGAACTCCATCAACGATGAGGGAGCCGGCCGAAACGGTCGTCTGGCCGGTGGAGCCGAAGGTTCCGGCAGAAGTGAGCGTGAGCGTGCCGCTCCCCTCCTTCGTGAGCGTGCCCGTGCCGGCGAGCGTGCCGCCGTAGCTGGCAGCCCCGGAGCGATCGAAGACAAGCGCGCCGTCGAAGTCGAGATTGGCCTGAAGCTCGCCCCCTGCCCCCCCCGAACCGATCCGCAGCACGCCGCCAGCTTGGAGATCGATGCTGTCGGCGGTCGATTCCGAGAGCGTGCCGCCGACGACGACGATCCCGCCGGTGATCTCAAGCGACCCGGTCCCGATCGAGAGATTGCCGCTATTGGTCCAGGTGCCCCCCGACACGGTCGCGATGCCGCTTGCCGATCCGGCGCCGATCGCCGTGCTGTTGGTCGTCACCGTGCCGCCGAGGATGTCGAGCGTCCCGGTCGCCGCGGCTCCACCGCCGACCAGGAGCGTTCCGGTGGAGTTGAACGAGCCGCTGCTGATGGTGAGCGTGCCGGCACTCGAGGCGTCGCGGCCGAGCGTCGCATCGCCGACGGAGACGCTTCCACCGCTGACGACAACCGTGCCAGTGCCTGTCGTGGTGCCGACGGCGAGAGCGGCGCTCGAGTGAGTGATGGCGCCGCCGGTGGTGACGTCAAGCGTCCCCCCGCTGACAGTCGTGCTGCCCGTGTAGCTGCTCGACCCGGAGAGGGTGAGCGTGCCGGCCCCGAGCTTCTCGAGCGTGCTGCCGGCGCCGGCTAGGCCGGTGGCGAACGTCACCGCCTGGCTGTTGGTGTCGATCCGAATCGCCTGGCCGGCGGCGCTGATCTGGCCGGAATAGTCGACCTGGTTGGCGCTCGTGTATTGGAGCGTGCCACCGCCGAACGCGATCGTCGGCAGGTTCGAGCCGCTGCCGAGCGCTCCGGCACTCGCCACGGCGACGGTGCCTTCGTTGATCCGCGCTACGCCGGCAAACGTGTTGTCGCCGCTGAGAGTCAGCGTGCCGGCCCCGAGTTTTGTGACATCTCCGCTGCCGTCGATGCTGGCGGCGTAGGTCAGGGAATCCGAGCGGTTGAAGACGACCGTTCCCTCGGTGTTGATATCTCCGCGGATCGATCCGGTCGTGCCGCCGTTGCCGATGCTGAGCGTGCCGGAGGCGACCGTGGTCGTGCCGAAGGCAAGGTTGTTGCCAGTCACGATGAGCGTGCCTGTGCCGAGCTTGGTGACATTGCCATTGCCAGAGATCACGCCGCCGTAGGTGGTGGTGCCGGAGCGGTTGAAGACGAGGTCGGAATCAACGGCGATGTTCCCGGCGATCGACCCGGTGGTGCTGCCGTTGCCGATCTGGAGCGTGCCGGTCGCGACGGTCGTCAGGCCGGTGAAGGTGTTTGCGCCGGTCAGCGTGAGCGTGCCGAGCCCGGTCTTGGTGAGCGTCCCACCGGAGCTGGAAAGTCCGGTGGCGAGGGTCACATCCTGGCCATTGGTGTCGAGGGCGTAGGCCTGGCTAGCCGCGGTGCTGAAGCGGGAAGAATAGTCGGTGATGTTTGTCGCGGTGAACTGGAGCGCGCCGCCGGTGAATGAGATCGGGCCGGTTGTGCCGAGGGCACCTACGCTGCCGAGGGAGATCGCTCCGGCGCCGATCGTTGTGCCTCCCGAGTAGTTGTTCGTGCCCTCGAGGGAGAGGGTCCCCGCGCCGAGCTTGGTGACCGACCCAGTGCCGCTGATCGAGCCGATGGCGCTTGAGTCATCGCTGCGGTTGAAGATCAGCGTGCCGTTGTTGAGCAGATCACCGGCCAGGATTCCAGAGGCACTCCCAAGACCGATCTGGAGCGTGCCGCCGCTGGCGAGATTGATCGTGCCTAAATCGCCGCGGGAGAGCGTGCCGCCGATCAGAGCCGTTCCGGAGCCGGAGATCGTCAGCGTGCCCGTTCCATCGACCGATCCAACCGTGACGTCGCCGCTGGAGGTCCAGGTTCCGCCGCTGACGGTGACCGAGCCGGTGCTCGAGGCCGAGGTGCCGATGAGGGCGCTTGCGGTGCTTGCCGTGCCGCCGCTGACATTGAGCGAGCCGGTGCCGCCGTTGTATCCGACGATGAGATCGCCGAGGTTCGCCCAGGTGCCGCCGCTGACGGTCGCCGAGCCGGTGCCGGTGGCCAAAACGCCGAGATAGGCGCCGCCAGTTTGCACCGTGCCGCTGCTGATATTGAGCGTGCCGTTGGCCGGGGCCGTCCCACCAAAGCCCGCAAACAGGGCCCCGCTCGTCGTCCAGGTGCCGGCGGTGACCGTCGCCGAACCGGTGCCGTCGGAGCCGAGGTAGCTGCGATCGCTGGTGACGGCGCCTCCGGCCACGGTCAGGGCCCCTGTCGAGCCATCGGAGCCGACAATCAGGTCGGCCGCAGCGTGATTGATAGCGCCCCCGGCGGCGATGGCGAGCGTGCCGTCGTTGACGGTCGTGCCGCCGGAGTAGCTGCTGCTGCCGGAGAGCGTAAGGGTGCCGGCGCCGAGTTTCAGCAGACTCCCGGTGCCGCTCACCGATCCGGCGTAGCCGCTTGCATCGGAGCGGTTAAAGGCGAGGACGCCGTTATTGACGATCCCGGCTACGACCGATCCGGTCGTGCCGCCGTTGCCGATGCTGAGCGTGCCCGATTGAATCGTCGCCAGGCCTGTGAAGGTGTTTGCGCCGGAGAGCGCGAGCGTGCCGTCGCCGAGCTTCGTGAGCGTGCCGGTGCCGCTGATCGCCCCGGCGAAGATCGAGTCATCGGCGCGGTTGAAGACAACGGCGCCAGCATTGGCGATGTTTCCCACCAGGGAGCCGCTCGTCCCTCCGTTGCCGATCCGCAAGCTCCCGGCGGTCACCGTCGTGCCGGCGTCGTAGGTGTTGGCCCCGGTGAGTGTCAGCGTGCCGGCCCCGAGCTTCTGGAGGGAGCTCCCTGCCCCGGAGAGCCCCGTGGCAAACGTCACGTCCTGCCCGGCGGTGTCGACGGCGAAGGCCTGGTTGCCGGCGGTGCTGAAGCGGTCGGAATAGTCGGTCGGGTTGGCGCTGCTGAAGCGCATCACGCCGCCGCCAAACGAGAGCATGCCCGAGGCGCCGAGGGCGTCGGCGCTGCCGAGGACGACGGTGCCGCCGCTGAAGTGCGCGCCCCCTGAAAAACTGCTCGAGCCGGTGAGCGTCAGTGTGCCGGCCCCCAACTTTGTCAGATCGCCGCGTCCGGAGATGTTCCCGGCGTAGGTCTCTGTGCCGAGCGTGTTGAAAGCGAGGCTCGCGTTGTTGAGGACATTTCCGGCGATCGCCCCGTCGGCGATGCCGTCACCGATCTGCAACGTGCCCGCCGAGATCGTCGTCAGCCCCGTGGCGGTGTTCTGTCCGGTGAGGGTGAGCGTTCCTGCCCCGAGCTTCGTGACCGCCCCGGTGCCGGAGAGGATGCCGAAATAGCTCGAGTCGTTGGAGCGATCGAAGACGAGCGTGCCGTTGTTGGCCAGATCGGTGAGCAGTTCGCCGCTGGTCCCACTCAGGCCGATGCGAAGCGTTCCCCCGGAAGCCAGATCGATGCTCCCGCTGCTCCCTTGGAAAAGGCTGCCACCGACCGCCACCACGCCCGAGCCGGAGATCCCCAGCGCCCCGGTGCCGTCGTAGCCGACACGGAGATCGCCGCTGTTGGTCCAGGTGCCGCCGGTGACCGTCGCGGTGCCGCTACTTCCGGCCGCGAACCCAAGATAGGCAGAGGTGCTCGTGACGCTTCCCCCTTGAATCGTGAGCACACCGGTGGCTCCTGTGGACTCGCCGACTTTGAGTGCGCCGGTGTTGCCCCAGCTACCCGCGGTGATCGTGGCCGATCCGGTGCTGCCGGCTGCGGTGCCGAGCAGGGCATTAACGCTTGTGACACTGCCACCGCTGACGAGGAGCTCCCCACTTCCTGCCGACGTGCCGACGGTGACATCGGCGGCTCCATGGCTGATCACGCCGCCACTGGCGACCGCGAGCGTGCCGCCACGGATGCTCGTGCCACCGTCGTAGGTGCTCGCCGCTGAAAGTGTGAGCGTGCCGGCGCCGAGCTTTTCGAGCGTGCTGCCGGCGCCTGCCAGAGCAGAGGCAAAGGTCACCGCTTGGGCGCCGGTGTTGATGCGGATCGCTTGTCCGGCGGCGGAACTGATCCGGGAGGAGTAATCGACATTGTTGCTGGCGGTGTATTGAAGCGTGCCACCGCCGAACGAGATCGCCCCGCTGCTGCCGAGGGCGCCCGTGCTGCCGACGGCAAGTGTCCCGGCGTTGATCTGGGTGCCGCCGCTGTAGCTGTTGTTGCCGGAGAGCGTCATGGTGCCACTCCCCAGCTTTTCAAACGAGCCGGTGCCGGAGATGTTGCCGGCTGTGGTGAGCGAGCCGGAGCGGTCGAAAACGAGCGCGGCGTCGGTGACGATGTTGCCGGCGACCGCGCCTGTGGACCCACCAGCGCCGATTCGCAGCGTGCCTGCCGAAACGGTCGTCGTGCCGGTGTAGGTGTTGTCGGCCGAGAGGGTGAGCGTGCCGCTGCCGAGCTTTGTAAACGTGTTTCCCGTGCCGACGATCGCCGTGTCAAACGCCACGGCCTGGCCGTTGGTGTCGACGCGGAAGGATTGGCCGGTGGCGGAGCTGAAGCGATTGGAAACGTCATCCGTGTTCGCCGCGGTGAATTGGAGCGTGCCACCGAGGAACTCGATCGGGCCGCTACCGCCGATGGCACCAGCGCTGCCAAGCTCGAGCGTGCCCCCCTGGAGCGAAAGGCCACCGGAGACGTCGTTGGATCCCATCAAGGAGAGCGTGCCGGCTCCGAGCTTCGCGAGGCTCGCGCCGCTGCTTGTCAGGTCGCTTGCGAAGATGACCGACTGGCTGTTGGTGTCGATCGAGTAGGCCTGTCCGGCGGCGGTGCTGAAGCGGGCGGAGTAGTCGATCGTGTTGCTGGCGGTGGACTGGAGCGTGCCACCGGCAAACGAGATCAGCCCGGCGGTCGGGTCGGTCGGGTCGGCCGGGCCGATGGCCCCGGTGCTTGCGAGGGAGAGCGTGCCGGCGGTGAGCGTGGTGCCGGCGGCAAACGTGTTGGCACCCGAGAGCGTGAGAATCCCCGTGCCGAGCTTCTCGAGTGAGCCGCCGGAGCTTGTAAGGTTTGACGCAAGCGCCACCGTCTGACCGTTGGTGTCGATCTTGTAGGCCTGGTTGTCAGCGCTGCTGAAGCGCGCCGACAGATCGGAGGTGTTGGACAGAGTGAACTGGAGCGCACCGCCGGTAAACGAGATCGCGCCGCCGGTGCCGAGAGCCGCGGAGCTGCCGAGGGAGAGCGTGCCGGCTTGGAGGAGCGTGTCACCGGTGAAGGTGTTGGCGCCAGTGAGCGAGACGGTGCCAGATCCCTGGTTGACAAGCGATCCAGCACCGGAGATCACGCCGCCGTAGGTGAGGGTTCCGGAGCGGTCGAAAGCGAGGGTGGCGTCGTTTTGAATGTTGCCGAGGAGCGATCCGGTCCCGGCGCCGCTACCGATCTGGAGCGTCCCGGCCGACACGGTCGAAAGCCCCGTGAAGGTGTTGTTGCCGGTGAGGATGAGGGTACCAGCGCCGAGCTTTTCGAGCGTGCTGCCGGCGCCGGCGATCCCCGAGGCGAGCGTGACGTCGAGCCCGTTGGTGTCGAGCTTGATGGCCTGCCCCCCCGAGCCACCGAAGCGAGAGGAGTAGTCGACGGTGTTGTCGGAGGAGAACTGGAGCGTGCCGCCGCCAAACGAGATCGTGCCAGCCGTGCCGAGGGCGGAGGAGTTTGAGACCAAGAGCGTGCCGCCGTCGATCGCCGTGCCACCACTCCAGGCGTTGCTGCCGGAAAGATTGAGAACTCTGGCGCTCGGCATCGCAAACCGGACGCGGCCACTGCCGTCGATGCTGCCGGCGTAGGTCGAATCGACCGAGTTTTCAAAGACGAGCGTGCCGTTGCTGGTGAGATCGGTCTGGAGATTGCCGCCGCTGGAGCCAATTTTGAGCGTTCCTCCCGAAGAGAGATTGATCGTGCCACCGCTGCCATTGGCCCCGGCGACCCCCTTGTAGAGCGATCCGCCGACGATCACCGTTCCGCTGCCGCTGATCGAAAGGGTGCCGGTTCCGTCGTTGCCGATCACGAGGTCGCCGGCGTTCGTCCAGGTGCCGCCGCTGATGGTGGCTGTGCCGATGCTTGCGGCCCCGGAGCCGACCGAGCCGGTCGCGCTCGAGAGCGTTCCGCCGCTCATGCTGAGCGTGCCGGTGCCGCCATTGGCGCCCACCGTAAGGGCACCGCTGTTGGTCCAGGTGCCGCTGGTGAGCGTGGCAGTGCCGGAGCTAGCGAGACTCGCTCCAATGATTCCATCGGTGTTGCTGACGGTGCCGCCAGAGACCGTCAGGGCCCCACTGGCCCCGCCGAATCCGATCTGCAGGGTGTCGCTGCTCGTCCAGGTGCCGGCGCTGACGGTGGCCTGGCCGACGCTCCCGGCGCCGAAGCCGAGATAGGCAATCGTGTTGGTGACCCTGCCCCCACTGATGGAGAGCGTGCCGTTGGCGGGATGCCCGGCGTCCCCCGAGCCAACCCGCAGTTCGCTGGCGTTCGTCCAGGTGCCAGATGTGACGGTGGCCGTACCGGTGCCCTGATCGCCAACCGCGCCGATGCGGCTGGAAACGCTGCCGCCGGACACCGAAAGGGTTCCGCCGGAAGCGATGCTGATGTCGGCCGCAGCGTGATTGATCGCGCCGCCAGAGGTGACATTGAGCGTGCCCGCCGCGATCGTCGTCCCGCCGGAGTAGGTGTTGGCGTTGGTGAGCGAGAGAATCCCGCTCCCTTGCTGGGTAAGGGTGCCGGTGCCGGAGATCACGCCGCCGTAGCTCGAGCTCCCGGTGCGAGCGAAGACGAGGGCGCCGTTGTTGACGAGATTGGTGCCAAGAGAACCGCTGGCTCCGCCGTTGCCGATCTGGAGGGTGCCGCCGGAGGCGAGGTTGATCGTGCCGTTGCCGCCCGTGGTGAGGGCTCCGGCGACGATCACCCTCCCGGTGCCGTTGATCGACAGCGCGCCGGTGGCGGCGCTGGCGCCAACGACAAGGTTACCGGTGCTCGTCCAGGTGCCGGCGCTGATCGTGGCGGAGGCATTGCCGAGTGTGCCGTTGCCGATCGTCGCGGCGGCATTCGTGAGGCTTCCGCCGGAGACGACCAGCGCCGCGGTCGTGCCGTCGCCGATCATCAGACTGCCGGTACTATCGATGCTGCCGCCGGTTGCCATCTCGAGGGTTCCCGCGGCGACAGTCGTGCTGCCGGAATAGCTGCTTGCTCCGGTCAGTGTCAGCGTGCCTGCACCGGCCTGAACGAGCGCGCCTGAGCCTGTGATGGCCCCGCCGTAGCTGATTGCGTTGGAGCGGTTGAAGGCGAGCGTGGCGTTGTTGACGACGTCGCCGGTGATCGAGCCAGTGGTCGTGCCATCGCCGATTTGGAGGGTGCCTGTAGAGATTGTTGTCCCGCCGAGGTAGGCGTTCGTTCCGGTGAGCGTGAGGGTACCGGCGCCTTCTTTGGTCACCGAGCCAGCGCCGGTGATGATGCCGCCGTAAGTCGAGGCGTTCGAACGGTTGAAGACAAGTCTGCCGCCGCTGTCGAGCGTGAGATCGCCGACAAGGGTGCCGGTGGTGCTCCCGAGGCCGATTTGGAGCGTGCCGCCGCTTGCGATGGCGATCGAGCTGCCAACAGCTTTGGAGAGCGTTCCCCCCACGGCGATCGTGCCGGCGGTGTCGACCTGGAGCGATCCTCCGCCAGCGACGCCGACGGTCAGGTCGCCGGTCGACGTGAACGAGCCACCATTGACGATCAGCGTGCCGCCAGAGCCTGCCGTGGAGCCGAGGACGGTTGACCCGGCTGTCACGCTTCCGCCGCTGACGGTCATCGTGCTCGTGGCGGGGGATCCGAGCCAGTCGTCGCCGAGGGTAAGGCTGTCGACCCCGACGGAGCCGGTATGGACTTCGACGGCGCCTCCAAGACCCCGGGCTTCGTGAACGCTCACCGATCCGCCGGCGACGCTGAACGTGCCGCCGAGCATGAGAAGATTGCCGGTGGTGGTGGTGATCGACCCCCCTGTCGTCACCTCGAGCGTTCCCCCCAAGGTGTAGGTGTCGCCGGAGTAGGTATTCGCCCCGGAGAGGGTCAGGGTGCCATCACCGGATTTCACCAGGATCGTGTCAGTGCCTGCCAGCCCTGTGGCAAAGGTGACATCTTCGGAGTTGGTGTCGATGGCGATGATCTGACTCCCCGCCGTGCTGATCTGCGAGGAGTAGTCGGTGGTGAAGCCGCCGGTGTACTGGAGCGTGCCGATGGAGGAGAGGGCGGCGGAGCTGGAGAAGGAGAGCGTGGCGCTCGCCAGGGCGTTGGTGCTGCCGAGTGCGATCCTGCTGGTGGCGATCG
>Ga0114978_10002511_pt1 | contig 15095 bp, 12 predicted proteins | sample S_140212_EF_Meta_FD_87027 | JGI IMG/M metagenome (GOLD analysis project Ga0114978, IMG submission 87027) | Freshwater microbial communities from Lake Simoncouche, Canada to study carbon cycling - S_140212_EF_MetaG | ecosystem: Environmental > Aquatic > Freshwater > Lake | place: Lake... | reverse complement strand
GGAAGGATGACTTGCATCATGTGAAGCATCTAACCAAACTTTACCTGGACGGAATTTACTGCCAACACCAAAGTGTAGTGGCCATGGTATGCAGCCCGGATATCCCGGAAGCATGTCATCTGCTAGCTCAGTTCCGGCGACAAAACTATCTCCATTAAAGTATAATAGCATTCACCACTTCCCGGTGCCGGACCACTCGTAGTCAAATGTGAAGTCAACCGTTTCGTTTAGCACTCGTTCTTCTGCTAATAGAGCCATAAACTGTATGTGATCACGACCTTCTTCACCCCATAGCTCAGGCTTAGCCAACTTCTTAGCTCTCTTAGCAGCGTTAACTTGCTCTCGTGAATAGTCTTGTGCAAAGAACGGACTACGGGGAAGCATGGGATCGCCGGGATCAACAATCGACGGAGGCTGCACAAACTTAAACGTAGCATCGTAAGTCCAGTTACCATCATCATCAATAGTAAACTTATGTGTCGCCCAATAAGGGCCTGCATTACGACCACCGAACTCCATCATGTCAAGTTCTTCATCGTACTTTACAGTAGCAGCAAAACCGCCGCGAGTACGCCAAAGCATTCTGAATAATACAAACATTTCGTTTACTAGACTATCAGCAAAAGGACTAATGTTTGGCTTGATGATATCATAATCAAACTGTTCATAATCAATTTCTTTTTGTATAGTAGGATCTAGGTACTCTAATGTATAGTGGAACATTGGAATATTAGGACGTTGCGGAATATGGATGGGGTTCTCAGTAATTAAATTCTGTACGAAAATAAAGAAGCTTTTCATACGATTTAAGATGTGGAACTTAGATAGTCTAAAGTCCTTAGTGATGACACCATCTAGATACTTGTGATGTAGAATATTAAATCTATCTGGGTTCTGTCCAGCAACAGTATTCATACCAAGACCGAAGCCGAAACCTGGACTAATATTAATAATATTCATGTTTCTATTACGCCACAAGAATGTTAGCGTATCTGCAAAGTCTTGGTATTGTTCTGTGGGGAAGCCAACAATCCAGTTAGTAAATGCCCCGACGCCTACCTTTGCACCATCTCTAAAGTTTTGTTCCATCTCAGCAACAGTAACTTTCTTGTCCATATCATCAAGTACTCTTTGACTACCTGATTCAATACCATAGTTAAGCATCGCACAGCCACTGTCGGCTAGCATTTGATAATACTCTAAGTCCATACGACCATCGCAGCGGCAATAACCAGTCCAATGAATCTTCATACCGGCTGCAATAACTCCCTTACAGAAGCCCATCAACTCACTGAGATTACCATTAACAAGACTGTCGATAAACCATACAACATCAGTACCCTTCTCATAATAGAGATAGCGTAGCTCGGTTAGAATGTCAAGTGCCTGACGTTGACGATACTTCCAAAAGTGTGTTTCTTCACAGAACGTACACTTAGCAACACAGCCGCGACTTAGCTCACTGTTAACACCATTCGGAATCTGATAGTCATTGAAGTCAAAGTGCGAGTAGTCTGGAGTTGGGAAGCCACTTAGATTGAGTCTTTCACCTTCGGGCTGTTGCAAGATTTGCATAGTGTCAAATCTAATACCCTTCTCTACATTATCTAAAATGTTGAGAATAATACCCTCGCCCTCACCACGCACAATATAATCAAACGCTGGATTAATGTCTCTTAGTTCTTTGTGAGCATCACTGCCACCTAATACAAATACTGAGTTAGGTAATACTTTCTTAAGCTCACTTGCCATCCAGCTAGTAGGCTCATAGTTACAATAATAAGTTGTAAAACCAATCACGTCCGGGGCATACTCTACAATCTGTTCAATATATGAAGCAAAAAGGGGTGCTAGTCTTTCATGTAGGTCTTCATGATAATTGTGACCTGTCCATTTCCATTCGCGGGCGCCGTCCCATGGACTGTAATCTAACCCGCAGTTGTCATTTTCTTTCATGTAGTTAAATGCTTTAACGTTTAAGTCGATACATTTACTTTCATAGCCTGCGCCTTTTGCTACAGCAGACAGTCTTGCCATGTTAAAGGGAGGAAACATTGTAGCCCATTCTGGTAACAATAACAATAGTAACTTAGTATTCTTAGTAGAAGAAATAATCTCTACTTCAGTAACACCCTTTTGCACTTTGTTTTTAACATACGGTGCAATAGCCTGAAGCATTGCTAGATGCTTCGTATCAGCATCAGGCTCCATTGGTCTTGTTGCGGCGGGCTTGGCGTATATATTAAGTTCGCTCATTATTAGTACCTATCTTAATGTTGTTTAGTGGGGTTGATTCAACTGTCTTCAACAAATTATGATTATGCTCAACAATATCCTTGACATTATTTTGCCACTCTAACCATTCAGTGTCACTGAATTTATTTAATCGTTCTACTTCATCTACTACTGCAACCATTCTTTCTTGATCGTCTTCAATAGTGTCATACGTTTCATCTATATATGGATGAAATGTCTTGTACCCTAACTCTCTTAGTTTTTCTAGACTGCCTGGTCTGTTCATCATAATAAAAGGATGCTTTAGATTAATAGCATTGAACGTCTTTTCACTAAAGAAAATAGAACCTTCTTCGTTTAAAAAAACTCCATAAAAGAAATAAGTTTCGGGAATCAAACTATAATAGCTAGTCTCAAACATTGCTAAATCTTGATCAGTAATGCCATTTGGGTTTGAGAATTGTTCATCTAATGTTAAACGTAACGGAAGACTGTCTTTAATATTGAATAGGGCCTTGGCAATCTTTTCAATCTGATCGGGTAATCGATGTGAAACATAATATAGCGTATCATCATTAAATGAATGTGTACTATCATAGTATGAATAGTGTGCAGACTCAATTAGCTTTCTGTCATGTAATAATCCCAGCAACCCTATTCTATGTAAATGAGGGTTTCTATTCATGCATAAGAATGTTTTCTCTTTATTACCGATAGTGTATTCAACCTCACGACTTACCTTGAGACTGGTTCTTGTGTTAATTTCAAAGGTGCGTAATACAACCACGTTAATCTTGTCTTCATATGCATTCTCGTCGCAGAAATTATCGTGGATTAGTTCTGCATCTACTGAACTAGTGAGATAGTAAACATTATTTGCAGGAACATTGATATCTGCTAACAAATCATAAACGAGTTTAGCTTCTTTAGTAGTAAAAGATTCGAGCGAGTTATCAAACACTACATATTTTTTACCGTTAGCAATGTTATCGTTGATGATCTCAGCAATGACATCACTATCTAAATGAAATATATTGTTTAAGCCGCGGCGGGTATCTAATAGTAATACATCATCTGCGACATCAGCCAGTTCTTTCCAATACTGTATATGATATTGTCCTAACTTACTGCCATATTGATATGGAATATTACTAGGTGAGTCTTGCCTTGTATTTCCATAGTGAACTATCTTAGAAATATTGCTGCTAGCTTCAATCTTTCTCCATGGATCAATAACAATACTGCCGGGAGGGAACATAAATTCTTCAACCCACTTTTCCCAGTAACCAATGAGAAATACAGGAGATTGTTCTGGATTAAAAGTTACGGTGTCGCCGGTATGTATGTCATAGTAGTTAACCTTGACACTTAACGTTTCCAAAAAGTATCCTACCAGTAGTGAAGAACTACCGTTAGTATAAGGTACCCCGGGCTTATATGCTTTACCAATGATAGTGACTTCATTGCCATACTCGCGGCATTTCTCTGCTAGTCTAAGTGCTTGCTTTTCTCTAGCAGTCATGATGCCATCAAACAAATCATATCCTAGATTTAATTTATCTGCTAGATGACGTAATGCAATATTGTCTCTAGGGTGACATGCTCCCCCATCGCCCATACCCGCAGTCATATATGCAGGACCCATGATGCGATGCGTTGACTTAGCTAACGCTGTAGTAATAACATCAACGTTCATGTTGCCGTTCTTCTCAGCGACATCTTGAATCATATTGACAAGCGCAACCTTTGTGCTGATAAATGTATTGTAGAAAATCTTGATTGCTTCAGCTTCGTCCCATGTACCTACTTCGATGCGCGGGCTATTCTTCATTAATGGATTGTAAAACTCAATTAACTCACGAGCATCTCCTGTATGCGAACCATCTTCTGTGCCGATGATGAGCATTTCAGGATTAACCATATCCCATTTAGTTGTACCCATAGCAATAAGATATGGATTATAAATGAATCGTGCGTTAGTAATCTTAGGACGTAGAATAGAGCGAACGGTACCCGGAAGAACCGTGCTAATCAATACAACCAACTGCTTTTGATTAACATGCTTGTTCACTTCATCAAGTATTTCACTGACTATAGTATAGTCAAAGTCTTTGGGGGGAAGAAAACGTGTGGGTGTTTCGCCACCATACATAGGATCGTGCGGTGTAGGAGCTGCGATGAAGATGATGTCTCTATCTTCTACTGCTTCTTTGATTGTGCCGCGCATTGGGAACGCCGGTGCCTTAGGCTCAACATCATAGCCCACTACATCATATAGTTCTGACATCACTTCGGCGCAGTCTTGTCCCAACTTACCAACACCGATCATTGCTACTTTCTTCATTACCAAAAACCTTCCTGTTGGCCAAGGGGCTTATCTAAGTTAGGCCATTCACTTCTAATTTCATCCATACTGGTTATCGATTTAAGTGTTGCATCTGCCTGCGTTGCAAACTGTAGCGCATCCCCATTTAATGGAATGCCAATTTTCTTTAAATAGTTATAATAGTTCAATGGAGTAGGATGATAATCTGGCATCTTCTCACCTTTGATCTCATACACTACGTTAGTTGTCCATCTACCATTCATTTCCAGTTCCAACATTGAGGGTGGAAAGTAATCGACTACGTTCTTATATGTTTCTAATACTTTTTTAGAAGCAAAATAATCATTGGCTACTTGTTGAAACTCAAACGCCACACTGAGCATACTTACATGTGTACATGACAAAGTGCTTAAGTATGCGTTGGATAAATCAATAAGTGCGAGATCTCGGATCAAATATCCTAGTGGATGGCAGTACTTGCTGACAAATTTTTCGTCATACTCACCCTGTGAGTATATATTGCCGGGTGTTATCCATCCACCGGGGATCCAGCGGTCCTCGCGGCAATGAGTAGACCACATGACCATTACGAGATCAGTTTCGCAAAAGTTAAATTTACGATGAGCCTCAGTGAGTCGGTTAGAGATGAACTGATTGCCCGCGCTGCCTTGGCCTAGATTATAAAACTCAGCCTGAGGCATTGCATGATGCATGACATTCGCCCACGTAGGGTAACGGTAAGAAGTGAAGCTACACCCAATAGTGAAAAGTCTATTAAACTTACTAAGGTCTAATGAACTAAAATATTCCATGTCTTTCATGTATATTACTTATGTCCGGGAACCGCTTCGGGAAATCTTCTTTATATTAAATGGTTATTTTTACCATAGCCCATCCACTTTGATGTTATGGCAGTGCGGAAACGCAATAGGAAATTCGTTGCGATGCGTAATAGTGGCTAGCGTCTGAGTACTTTCTTCGGCATAATCAACAGATGCTTGGGTCATAGGAAGCCCTAGCTTAATTAAATAATCACAATATCTTATTGGATTTGGGTGATAGTCTTCTCTAACACCCGAAAACATATCACTGCGATATGTGCTGCCTGGCTCCCAATGATTGTTCATTTCAAGCTCAAGCATTGATTTAGGGAATGTTGATAGCAAGTCTTTATATGTGTCAAGAATCTCATTAGCTAAATCACATGAAGGAGATCCATCATGAGTGTATTTAAAATCCATCGGAGTAGACAATAGCCCTAGGTAGTCACACGATAGATTGTTGACATAAGATGTAGCCATTTCAATCGTAGCTAGATCACGCATTAGATAGCCATCAGGGTCTGCGAACTTATCAACAAACTCTTTACTATACACATCCTGAGAAAAGATGTTGCCCGGCTTGAACCAACGTCCTCGTGCATAATGTGTTTCTCTACATACAGTAGTCCACATGATGATTACTAAATCTGTTTCACATAGCTTAAACTTAAGATTAGCTTCTACAAGTCTATTAGCAATAAAAGGATTACTTGTGCCGGACAGTCCTAGATTATAAAACGTAGCGTCGGGCATTGATTTGCTTAGTATGTTTGCCCATGTAGGGTAAAAATATTCAGTAAAGCTACAACCAATTGTGAATAATCTTTTATATTTTGATAGTTCAATATTGTTAATCATGGTCACAGGTCCGTATGAAATTCATGTAATTTTTTATTCTTAAGCAACTGATAGTTGTGTTCGCAAATATCACGCATTGCTACTAGGAAGTCTTCTAACTCAGTTGACGATAGATTACTTAATCGTTCGATCTCTCGCACAATCATCATCATTCTAGTAGCATCATTGTCTTCTTTATCATAGTCTTCATTAATCCATGGGCTAAACGATTTATACCCAATCTCTTTGAACTTGTCTAAGATGTTAGGGGTTGATGCTATAATAAACGGGTGACGCATTGCAACTGGCTTAAATGTTTTCTCGCTAAGAAAGCGCCCGTAGTCATCCGGTCTTTCCTTTTTGAAAAAGAATGTCTCTGTTACTACGCTAAAGTAAGTCTCGTTATATAGATAATTAGTGGATGCATCTAATATTGCTCTGTTAGTGACTAAATCATCACTATCTAAATATAGGTCAGGGAAAGACGTAAGCAGTTCTTTGTGTATGCTGTCTAATAATGCTATTGCTTCTGGGTTGCAAGCCATAAAGTATTTTCCACGGTTAGCCGCGGAATGCCAATCTCTATTGTCATCTGACTGACCCAGACTAACGTGACCATATTTTAATAAATCTAATGAGTGTAATAACGATACTAATACCGTACGATTTCCGCGCCATCTACGATTAAAACACAAAAACTTCTTATCATATTGCTTACTTTCTAGTGTGACCGGTTCAGGAAGTCTTATGCCTGGCGCGCCTTCCTCAGTAAAAGGAGGCCCGTCAAAGTCCATATAAAACCTAAAGATTTGAACATCGTGTTCAAATCGTCTTAGCCAGCGTGATCTAAATTCACCCATGTTAAGTTCACTACTGACCTTCTTAATATGCGAAGCAATGTCAGCCGATTCAGATATCAATATAATGTTCTCTGGAGGTATGTTATGTTGTACAGCAAGAAGTTTATACAACGTGGGTACAAGGTAGTGAAACGCTTCATGGCTATTAGAGACAACTAATGACGCTTCACCTGTTCTTATTTGATTGAGTTGTTCTTCTTTTAATAACGTATCTAGCGGGAAAGCAATAAACGCACCGTGATTGTCAAATTCGTAACAATAGAATAAGTCTTCACTATCTTCATACGATTGCCACACAAAGGTATCATTGCGAATCTCTTTATATGGTTCGCTGCGTCCTCCAGGTGTTCCTAGATAGTACAGTGTTTCTTTATTCAGTATGGTCATGCGATATATTTATTAGTCTATCAAACCCAAATATTTTCCTTAAAGGTCCCAGTATTTTTCCATAAACGGCAAGTAATCAAAAATGTTTCTCTTGCGATACTTGTCTAGTTTAACTAGATAAGTTTTCATTTGCTCCCATCTAAGATTCTGTACATGAGGTTGTACTTCTTTTTGTATAATATTAGTACGAATATTTGCAATTACCGATTCGTATTTGTCACCTAACCCTCTGCGTTCACTGAGTGCTTCAATGCGCTTCATAGTTTCTTCACACTCTACCTTCATTGCGTCTGGCATAAAGGAGGGATCCATATGGTACGGGTTGTTCACACATTGGATATGAGGGAGTGACTGTTGAAATGAATCGTTGCTTTGCACTTGATCTTCCCACCACTCTAATGTTTCATCTAGTGAAAGAATATTCAGTGATGTTACCGTGAGGCTCAACCCAACAAAGAACTTACCGGTACTAGTAATGTTCTTAATATTCTCTAACTGTGAAATAACCTTCTCCCATGTGAAAGGGTATCGCTGGTATTCATTTACCTTCCCTACACCGTCTACTGAAATAGTAATGTGTTTGGTTCCGAAATGACTCCACAAGTTAATTAAATCAGAATTAATATTAGTTAGGTTTGTTACATAACCCAGGCTCGTAGTTGCTGCCCTGCCCTGCTCAATAAGACGATTCAACATAACAACATGGTCATCATTGATTGTAGGTTCGCCGCCGACAAACTGAATGTCAGTGAGGTTGGGTAGATTGTCTACTAGCGCCGGAACGTGTTCTTCTGTAAACCACATTGCATCTAATTTATATGGAGGGATGCCGCCGTTAATGTCAGTCTGTTCTTTAAGCCATAGCGTACTAGCAGATGCATTGCACATTAGACAAGCACTATTGCACTTATTACCCACAGTAATGTCGAGCAGGAAGATATTATCAAGATTATCAATCTCAGCAGTATCTTCTTTCCAACTACGGCCAGTACGTTCTTCAACTTGTTCTAGTGTGTGATTGAATATTTCTCTAGTGCTAGCTTGCCCTGCATCTTCTCTGATCTTACACAGATTGCAGATAGGGTTCCACTTACCATCAAGTAAGTCTTGACGAAGATTTACTAAGTCCGGATTATTGAACCATGGCAGTAACTCATTATTAAATTCCGGTAGTTTGTTCTTAGTCTCTGACCAATGATATGTATCAACCGCACAACAAGGTCTGCTTCCGCCATGCGCGCCGAAGCTAATACTATTAAATGCTAATGCACAATAAAGCGGCTCAGTCATAACATTCCAAGCTCCAGTTTGGCTTCATCAGTCATATTGTCCGGGTCCCACGCTGGCTCCCAAACTAGGTTTACTTCGGCGCTGCTGATGCCGGGAACCGTGCTAACCCGCTGCTCAACGTCACCCGGCATCGTCTCTGCAACCGGGCAATTCGGCGTTGTCAGCGTCATCGAAACGACGGCATGGTTACTATCATTGATCTCTATATTGTAAATCAGACCAAGGTCGTAAATATTCACCGGAATTTCCGGATCATAGATTTCCTTCAGCGCGGCAATAATTGCTTCGTGCAAATCGCCATGCGGCAACATTGTTGTGGTTGCTGGCGCAAGCTCAGTCATTATTCTTTTTCCTTAGTAATCATAATGTCAGTACCGCATGTACATTGTATCTTAGCACAAATAATAGGCTTTGTAATTAATTCTACTTCTTTGTATATATTACCTAGTTTAGGGCCTTGTCCACATGATGCAGCAGTAATATTTCCTAGTGTATCAATAAACAAAGCTTCGTCTACGTGACACTTCCATCCTCTAAAGAAATTACGTCTTTCTGCTACAACTCTATTACCATTTAATGATAGTTCGTGGCCACTCTTGTACACTTCTTTACTAGCAATATTCCACTTACTACCATTAGGTTTGGGTAACTGTTGCTGCGATTCAAACGAGCATTCAGTAAAGAAATCGACCATCCATTGCTCAGAGTATTCCCAAGGCCCGGCATTAACGCTAAGTTCATCAAATAGCGGAACCCACTCTACGTTATAGTTTTGCAATAGACCTTTAACTTTTGCCCCGAAATCCATTACTTCCTGAAAACGATCTTCTTGCATCATCATACGAGAGCATAGATAGTTTACCTTATCTTGTAGTAGTAATAGATTAGCTAGATAACGTTCTTGATCAGCAAAATCAATATGGAAACTTGCAACAACGTCATGAAACAAATGGTAATGTTCTTCCCACCACTTAGTGGAACGACTGAGATTAGTATTGATACCGATATGCGGATCATCAACTTCAGTCTTTAGCCAATTGATAAGAGGAATAAGATGCGGCCATACGGTAGGTTCTCCTCCACTGAAGTAGAACTTGAATCCTTCATAGCCCCTAGCTTTATAGTTGTCAATGATAATCTTTAGATTGGCAATAATTTCTTCAAAGCCATCGTCTTTTTTATTCTTTCCTGCCCAGTTACCGGGATTGCAGTAAGAACATTTATAGTTGCAGAAGTCACTAACCTGCCACGTAATGTTTACGTAAGGCTTGTCAACCGGTTTAATTGCGACTAGCTCTTGGCGCAGTGCTTGATCTAAAATTTGTTCGCCGGTCATGTCTGTCATGATAATTCCTCTTTAAATAGTTCAACACCGTTGAGCTTTCTAGACTTGTCTAGCACCTGAACATATTGTTTAAGTTGTTTATTTAATTCCTCACTATATTCAGGATTCTTAATGGAGTCAATGCACGGAGTCATAGTCGAGTCATTGATTCTAAAATAACTAACCTTAGAGTTAAACTCTGCTGCAAGTAGCTTAAACTCTTTAAGCCATGCTAATCGCTTTTCTATCGTAATTGCACCTAACGAAAGCTGCGGGGGCGAGTATAGAGTGATTGGCCACCAGTCAATGTGCTTACTATGTGCGTCTGCTGCTTCACGTAGAATTTCCCATATGGGTAGGATATGTCTATAGTTCAGTACCTGTAGTACAGTGTAGCACTTGACTTTCCAATTAGGTCTAGTAGAAGCCATTTCTGCGGCCTTCATAATGTTTTCTTTCACTCTATTAAGATCACTCGGGTAACGAATATAACCCCCAACTTCTCCGGCTCCATCTAGGCTCATCTGAATCTCTACGTTCTTAAACTTTTCTAGTCTACTATAGAATTCATAGTTCCAATTAGCCATGTTGCTTGTAAATTCAATAGCACAGTCAGTATTACCTGCATCAAGTAGCATCTGCATCATCTTGTAGTTAGCTTTAATTAACGTTGGCTCACCACCTGTAGTATAAAGACGCTTTAATTTAGGAGCAATCTTACGGAAGTTCTCATAGAACATATCAGTTTCGTACCAATTTTTAACATCGGCTTCGTCAACTAAATTCTTTTCATTAACCCACATCTTCTTTAGCCATGCTAATTGCGGGCCGTCTACATCACCGTTGTTTAATTGAGTCTGACGCTCATCATAAATGGGCGAACTGCTTAGTCCATAGCAGGTCACGCACTGTAGATTACACAGATTACCTAAGCGTAGCTCAAGACTAAGCGGTAGTCTTTCTAAATCTAGTACATCTTCTCTAGCAATATCATCTACGGCTTCCGCAGTGAACGCATCTTTCTCCTTGCGGCGTATCCATTCATCGTTCTGACCCATTCTTGGGCTATGTCCAGAAATCTTTTCTACATTATAGCACTCATTACATGCAGAGAAACCTTTATTCTCTCTATGTGTTTCTCTCACGTAACGCATGAACCCGCTGTTCCAAATCTTCTCAATAGAATCATGACCGAAGTTAAACGGCGTGTCAGTCTCGTTAAGGATGTAGCTATTATATTGAATACTGCAACATAGTTTGATATAGCCGTTAGGGCTAGTGTGTAGATTAATCCATGGCAGGACACAGAACTTGTTCATGTTCTTTGTCATCCACTGTACTTTTGCTTCCTTAGGTAAGTCAGAAGGAACTGGAACACTACTCATAGTGATTTAAACTCCGGATAAATGTCTATGAAGGATTCGTTGCGAATATTATCAATAGTTGCGATATGCTTTTTAAATTGTGGAATTAAATCCGAATTATCTGCGCTATACATGTGTTCTACAATGCCTTCAACATCTTTGATAACATGCGCCCATGCATTATTTTCTTGTAACCATGATACATACTCTTTGTATATCTCCGCCACTTCATCTTTTAATTCTTTTGGAAGAATAGTCATCGAAAAATATCTTGGGTGTGTTAGAATATTGATACGAATATTATTAATATCTAATAAACCCTGTTCAACCCATGTCTTATGAAATTCAAATAAACTATAAACGCTGAACACGCTAATAGTAGGAGTGATTTCAAAGTAAGTGTTTGGACACTGCTCAATCATTTCTTTTCTATTAGCAACGATTACATCCCAGTCAGTGCCCGAACGTGAATACTCAGCTTTAGCGCCAAATGTATCTAGGCTTGCTGCTACTCTTACGTCATCAAACAACTTCCAATAATCAAACATAGGCTTACGTTTGTGTTGTAAGTTACTAAAGTTTGTAGTATAACGTAGTCTTACATCATTGCGATTGCGTTCAAGCCAATAGTCTAAGACTTCATAATGCTGCGGTGTAATTAATACTTCGCCGCCGGCAAAGTATACTTCTTCTACAGTGTCTAGATGTGGACGCAGCTTACCCATAAAGTCATCAGCAGAATTTACGTCAATGAACTTAGGTCGCTCGTATCCCGGGAATAACTTAATCTGATCGTCATGCCACTTGCTGCTTAATTCAGGCCCACATGTTCTGCACTTAAAATTGCAGAGGTTGCTAAAGCGAATGTCCATATAACGCATCTTGAAATCATCGATAGTTCCGTCTTCGTCTGTCTCATCTGCTAGATAAACGTAATCTTTAAATGTCTCTAAGCTGCTCTTACGTAGTGTCCAAGTGTCAGCAGTATCCTCAAGCTCAAAGCAGCGAGTACACATATCTGGCTTTTCACCGTTAAGAAATTGCTTACGCAGATTCTTGAATTCTTCGCTATTGATTACTTCGTCAATAGGCATGTCATTGATGTTGCCTAAGCCTTGATCAGTGTCACTCATACAGCAAGGATATACTGACCCATTAGGCCAGATATGCATATGTATCCAGGGTAGAATACAAAATGAACCATTGTCCTTTAGAGCGGGTTCGTTAGGTTTACTTCTTGACATAATCTATAAAAATCCATCATTTCTGGGTAGACTGAAAGCATATCGTTTTCCCGTCTATCGTCTAGCTCATTGAACCAATTGTAAAAGTCTCTACGACCTTCAATTAACTTATCTTCACTATACACTGTTTCAGCCATATAGTCAACAACTCTCTTAAACTTTTCGTATTCAATCGTGCTGAAGGCATCCGCTCTATCGTCATCAAGATTGTCTTCCATAAACTTAAGTGACGCATACATATATGGCATAAACTCTTCCTTAGGAAGAATATTCATATCATACTGAATTGGGTCACGCAAATATGGCGTATCAAAGCGAATGATATGCTGCTTACGTTCTTCATCCCAACCGTATTGCTTGCGCCAATCTAGAAACTTCTGTAGCAATAGTGTAAACGATGTGACACTAAAGATATTGAATGTGATCATGAATGTGATCGGTGACTTAGATGTTGATACGTAAGTGTGAAAATTTTCTTCCCATGTATTTAGATCAAGTCCAGTCCGAATATATTCTGCCCTAGGGCCCCAAGTGTCCATGCTAGTGAATAGCTTGAACGACTTAAGTTTATTCTCATCTACTAGCTTTCTTACCTTCGTAGCAAGACGTTCAATAAGAATGTTCTTAGTGCCGAGGTTACTGTTGATGTTTAGTTCGAGCCATGGCATAGGTTCTTCATCAATCTTATCTAAAAGCTGCCATGTGGACTTGTGTAGAGTAGGCTCGCCACCGGTTACTCGCAAGATGTTTAATGTCTTGCGTAGCTCTGGCCACCACTTCCAAAACGCATCAACGTAAGGATTTTCTTCTTCACGTTGAAATAGCTTCATCCAGTCAACATCACAGCGATGGTTCTTTACATTTTCAACAGGGCCAAACTGTTCTATTTCTTTGTAGAATCTTGTACTATATTTCGGATGGCAATAGCCGCATTTAAAATTACACTCGTTACCAAAATTAATTTCCAAATACTCTGGGTTGATGTTTTGGTCCCAGGGTCCCTTTGCGGCTTGTTCATAGCGTTCCTCTGTAAAAATACTTGCATTGCGAATATGTCTGTCACTGATATAGTCAGGACCCATCGCTTCAATGTTCCAGCAATATTGACATCCGGAAGGCTTCTTGCCCTCAAGCATTTCTTTACGCTCAAGTTTCTTATGCATCGTATTATGTAATGCGCTTGGATTATCTTTTAATTCTGCTAACGGAATCTTGTGAGGTTGCGGGTGATAGCAAGAGTGTGTCTCACCTGTTTGCAGATACATAGTGACATGCTGCCACTTAGCCAAACAGAATGTTGGCGTGGCGTTAGTATCAATGAAGTCCCGAACTCGTTTAATTCTATCTGTTTCTGATTCTGACATTATATTACTTCTGTTAAATGTGGGTAAGCTGCAATCATTTCTTCTTTATTAGGAAGAAATACTTTAGTCATGCGCTCTATTGATGGTTTGTTATCGTACCAAATCTTAAGCTCACTATATGTAAATTCAAAGCACAAGTAAGTTTTATCATTAGCATCAATATCTGTGTAGCAATGCATTACCAGCCTTCAATCCTACGAATAACGTCCATTTCTTTTACAAGCGGACCTAGGTTATGTTTGTCTGAGTTACAATGACGCTTAAAGAACTTAGACTGTTCAGCATCAAGAGTACACATTGGTAAGCCTAACTTACTCTCAAGTTCTTGTCCAATAAACCCTGCGCTAAGTGCTGGATTGTTGTTCTTATACTTCTCCCACAATGCAGGATAGTTGTCAAAGTCTGCAACGTCACGATAGTCCCAGTCAGTAAGCATAGTCATGAATGTACCAAGTCTAGCACCGTATATAGCCCAAACACCGTTCTCTACATCTGCTCCGACATTATGCCAAATAGTAAGATTGTTTAAGTTGCGGCCAGCAACTCTTTCTTTAAAGTCATCTATACTAGGCTTTGCACCCCGATCAAGTACCATCTTGACACCTTCTCGGAATCCTGCTCTCCACGCTTGGAGGGGAGTGTAGTTGGGATACGTAGTAGAGTAGCAGTTCCACATTGCCCAGTATAGACTATCTGAAGAATCCATGCAGAAGTCAACAGCAGTAGTATCACTTCCGTCGCTTGTCTCATGGGTCTTCATATTGGCAACGTATGTTTTTGTCCAGGACGACATTCCGCCGTTGCCATAACGCAGTCCGTTGATAGCATTAACTGCTCTCCAACGATACTGCGCTAATTTGTAATTAGGGTCTTTGTCTGTAAAGTCTAGCTGTAGATTAAAGAAGTTCTCATCGGGCATATTGTCGCCGTCAATGAGAATGAAGCGTTCTGTAGTAGATGCTTCTCCTGCTGCTTTATGTGCAGCATCGCTTCCCTTAACGCCGTCTACTCTGACAGCCCAGGGAACCATGTTCTTAATCTTT